>Ga0209220_1000045_pt1 | contig 68563 bp, 67 predicted proteins | sample BlaSpr_A8_OM3_M3_FD_187984 | JGI IMG/M metagenome (GOLD analysis project Ga0209220, IMG submission 187984) | Forest soil microbial communities from Thunder Bay, Ontario, Canada - Black Spruce, Ontario site 2_A8_OM3_M3 (SPAdes) (version 2) | ecosystem: Environmental > Terrestrial > Soil > Boreal... | reverse complement strand
CCTTCGCTCGACGTACTGGGCGTCCACGACAACCGTGCCGCCCGTCTCTGGCGACGAGTAAGCGACATCTTCCAACACCCGCTCCAGCATGGTATGGAGCCTGCGGGCGCCGATGTTTTCTGTCTGTTCATTGACGAGCGTCGCCAAATGGGCGATCGCATCGATGCCCGAGTCGGTGAATTCGAGCGTCACGCCATCGGTTTGCAGCAGTTGACGGTACTGTTCGATGAGCGCGTTCTTCGGTTGCGTGAGTATGGTCTTGAAGTCATCCTTGGTCAAACTGGAAAGCTCGACGCGAATAGGAAAGCGGCCCTGCAGCTCGGGGATGAGATCGCTCGGCTTGCTGATATGAAATGCGCCGGCGCCGATGAACAGCACGTGATCGGTTTTGACCGGGCCGTGTTTGGTCATCACCGTCGAACCTTCAACGATGGGCAGAATGTCGCGCTGCACGCCTTCTCGTGACACGTCGGGGCTGCGGCCGCCGCCTTGAGAACCGCCACCGGCGATCTTATCCATTTCATCGATAAAGATGATGCCGTTTTGTTCGGCGCGGCGCACTGCTTCGCGCTTGAGCGCTTCGTTGTCGACGATTTTGGCGGCCTCTTCCTGCGCGAAAACGTTCTTTGCTTCAGCGACGGTCACGCGCCGTTTGGAGCGGCGCTTCGGCAGGATGCTGCCCAGGATGTCTCCCATGTTGGCACCCATCTCTTCCATCTGCGGACCGCCGAACGCCCCGACCAGCTGTGGCGTTTCTTCAACTTCTATCTCGATGAGGCGTACGTCGTAAAAGCCGTCGCGTATCTCGTTGCGGAGCTGCGCTCGGCGTTCCTCAACGTCTGCAGGGCGCTGCGGCGGAGTTTGCGGAGCGACCCGGCCCGGCTGCTGCCCGCCCAACATCGCAGAGAGCGTGGAGAACGGATTGTTTGCGGGCGCGGTAGTGCGGGTCGATGGATCAAGAATATCTGCGATGCGATCGATCGCCAACTCTTCGGCAGCGCCTTTTGTCTCTTCCAAACGCTCGGCGCGCACCATGCGTACGGACGCCTCGACCAGATCGCGCACCATGGACTCGACATCGCGCCCGACGTAGCCGACCTCGGTGTACTTCGTAGCTTCGACCTTAATGAAGGGAGCGCTCACGAGATTTGCGAGCCGGCGCGCGATTTCGGTCTTGCCGACTCCGGTCGGGCCGATCATCAGAATGTTCTTAGGAATAACCTCTTCGCGCATATCGCCCGTCAGTCGCTCGCGCCGGTAGCGATTACGCAGTGCGATCGCCACTGCTTTTTTGGCGGACGTTTGGCCTACGATGTAGCGATTGAGTTCGGCGACGACGCGCTGCGGGGTAAGTTCGTCGGGAGTCATCATTGACAACTTAGCGAGCACCCCGAAAGTCCCCCGCCACGAGAAGATTTCGAAGTGCTAGAGGGAATGCTAGGTGCGCCTACTCCCTCTTAAAGGAGGATTGGTTTGAACGTTGCCGTTCCAAAGGAAACTACAGCGGGTGAGCGGCGGGTTGCCGTGACGCCCGACATCGCGTCGCGCTTGGTGCAATCGGGATTTTCGGTCTTGGTCCAGCAAAGCGCGGGTTTTGAAGCGGGCTTTCTGGACTCTGCATATCAAAGCGCGGGTGCCACAATTGTCGCAACGCCCAACGAGCTCTACGAGCGGGCGGACATGGTCTTAAAAGTGCAACGTCCGCAAACGGGCGGCGCGGCCGCGATCGATGAAGCGCAGCTCATGCACGCGGGCAGCGCGCTTATCGCCTTGTTGCAACCGCTTCTCTTCCCCGACACCATTCGAGCCTTGGCCGAGCGTAACGTCACCGCGTTTAGCATGGACGCGATTCCGCGCATCTCGCGTGCGCAAGGCATGGACGCGCTGTCGGCCATGAGCAATGTCGCCGGCTATAAGTCGGTGCTCTTAGCCGCGGCTGCGCTGCCGAAGTTCTTTCCCATGCTGATGACTGCCGCCGGAACCATTCCGCCCGCGCGTGTCTTGATCTTAGGTGCGGGCGTCGCGGGCTTGCAGGCAATCGCAACGGCGCGCCGGCTGGGCGCTGTCGTTTCCGCTTTCGACACGCGTCCGGTCGTCAAGGAGCAGGTGGAGAGTCTGGGCGCGACTTTCGTTGCCGCACCCGTTCATGAAGGCGGCGAGGGCGCGGGCGGCTATGCGAAAGAACTCAGCGCCGAGCAGCAGGCGCGCGACCGCGACGTCATCGCTAAGAGCGTGACGGATTCCGATGTGGTGATCACGACCGCGCTCGTCCCCGGCAAGCGCGCGCCGATTCTCGTGACCGAAGACATGGTCAAGGGCATGCGGCCCGGTTCGGTCATCGTGGATCTCGCGGGGGAAATGGGCGGCAACTGCGAGCTGAGCGAGCCGGGTTCCGATGTGGTGAAGCATGACGTCACCATCATGGCGCCGCTCAACGTGCCGAGTTCGATGCCCTTGCACGCAAGTCAGCTCTACGCGCGCACGGTGTACGCGCTGTTCAATCATCTGGTAAAGGATGGCAAGTTGCAACTCGACATGAACGACGAAATCACGCGCAGCGTCTGCATCACCCACGATGGTGCGATAGTCAGCGAAGCGACGCGAGCCGTTGTCGCCGGCGCCGGTACGCGCGCATGAGCGAAACACTGCTTTTCGAACTGACGGTTTTCGTGCTCTCGATTTTCGTCGGCTTTGAAGTCATCTCCAAAGTGCCGTCGATGCTGCACACGCCGCTCATGTCGGCGACGAATGCTATCCACGGCATCGTGGTGGTGGGCGCCATGCTGGTCGCCGGCTCAGCGATCGGTGGCGAGATCGGCCGCGCGATCGGTATCGCGGCGATGATTTTGGCGACCATTAACGTCGTGGGCGGCTTTGCCGTCACCGGCCGAATGCTCCAGATGTTCAAGGCCAAGCCAACCGCTCCCGACGCGCCCGCGAAGAAATCATGAACGCGCTCAAGATCCCGTCGCTCGAAATCGTGTATCTCGTAAGCGGCGTTTTGTTTATCATCGGACTGAAGTTCCTCAGCTCCCCGGCGCGCGCCAAGACCGGGAACCTGCTGGCCGGCATCGGCATGATCCTGGCCGTAGCGGTCACCGCCCTCGACATGCGCATCGTCAATTGGACTGACATCATCATCGGCGGCTTGATCGGTATCCCAATCGGCTACGTGTCCGCGCGCGTGGTGAAGATGACCGCCATGCCGCAAATGGTTGCGCTTTTCAACGGCGCCGGCGGTGGCGCTGCTGCGCTGGTGGCGGCCGGTGAATATCTTCGGCTCAGCGCCGACAATGCGACCACTGCGGCAAACCTCGTGCCCATCTTGCTCAGTTTGATTATCGGAGCGGTTAGTTTTGCGGGCAGTCTGGTCGCGTTTGCAAAGCTGCAAGAGCTCATGACCGGACGCCCCATCACCTATCCGGGTCAGCAGATCGTCAACGCGTTGGTGGTGCTCGCTATCGTCGCGCTGTGCGCGTTGATGCTGGTCGGCAGCCCGACGCCGGGCATGTTCATCGCGGTTGCCGTGCTCGCGGCTATTCTGGGTGTGGTGGGAGTGTTGCCGATCGGCGGGGCTGACATGCCGGTCGTCATTTCGCTGCTCAACTCATTCACCGGCGTGGCTGTTGCCATCACGGGTTTTGTTTTGGGGAGCACGGTCTTGATCATCAGCGGCACGCTCGTCGGCGCATCGGGCACCTTGCTGACGATGCTCATGAGCAAAGCGATGAACCGCAGTCTCGCCAACGTTTTGTTCGGCGCATTCGGCAGCGCCCCCAAAGGCGAAGCCGCTGCTGCTGCTTCCGCTAGTGGCGGACCCGTGCGCTCGGCATCAGTCGAGGATGTCGCGACGCTCTTGGCCTACTCGCGCAGCGTCATCATCGTGCCGGGGTATGGTATGGCTGTCGCGCAAGCACAACATGCGGTACGCGAACTCGCTGCCAATTTGGAAAAGCGCGGCGTGGATGTGAAGTTTGCCATTCATCCGGTTGCCGGGCGCATGCCCGGCCATATGAACGTCTTGCTTGCCGAGGCGAACGTACCGTATTCGCAGCTGTTTGAGATGGATCAGATCAATCCCGAATTTGAACACACCGATGTGGCGCTGGTCATCGGCGCGAACGACGTCACCAATCCGGCGGCGCGCAACGTCACCAATAGCCCGATCTACGGCATGCCCATTCTCGACGTGGACAAAGCTGCCAACATCATCGTCCTCAAACGCAGCATGAACCCCGGCTTTGCCGGCATCGACAATCCGCTTTATGAGAACCCGAAGTGCATGATGCTTTTCGGCGATGCTAAAGACTCGGTCTCGAAGCTGGCGTCCGGAGTGGTGGCCGCCTAACCGTCCGCCAGAACCGCCGCCTTTCAAAAATACGCCGGAAACCCTTGACATTGCTAGAAACTTGTACTAATATACTAGTACGACAACGTACTAGGAGAAGTGGCAATGGCAATCAAGTTTCGTCCTCGACCCCGTATCGTCGAAGCCCCAGTCGAACAGCGGCGACCCCTGATCCCACCGGAGCTGGCGGATTGCCGCCTGTTTCCGGGTTGGGGACCTCGCATCTGAGAATGGGAACAGGTTGAAGCTGCGTGCCCTCCCCATTCAGCGTCGATCCGCGCAGCGGAGTCCCGATGTACCTGCAGTTGATAGAGCAAGTCAAGCGCTTGGTCGCCATGGGGGCTCTGGCTCCCGGCGAGCAGCTTCCCACCGTCAAGCAGCTCGCGCTGGATTTGACCATCAATCCGAACACCGTCGCACGCGCGTACCACCTTCTCGAGCGAGACGGAGTCATCGAGACCAGCCCCGGACGCGGCTCTTTTGTGCGCTCGAACGGCGTCGTGACGGACGTCCGACGCAACTTGGACGACGTCGCGCGCTCGGCGCTCGAGCGCGCGGTGCGCGAAGGACGTTCATTGGGTTTAGAGGCGCACGATTTGCGCGCGCTCTTCGACGCCGTCCTTCAACGTTGGTTTCCCGAGACCCGAGAGGATAAAGCATGACGCCGACCATTGAAATCGACCACCTGACGAAGCGCTACGGTTCGACCATCGCCGTGGACAACGTGACGTTAAGCGTTCCCAAAGGATCGGTATGCGGTCTGCTGGGCCCAAACGGTGCGGGCAAGACGACGACGTTCAAGTGCATCCTTGGACTCGCACGATCAAGCTCGGGCACGGTGCGCTTCGACGGTCTGCCCCTTGCAGCCGAGACCTTCGAGCGGCTCAGCTACGTACCGGAGAAGAGCATGCTCTACGAATGGATGACGGGCGCTGAACATCTCGAGGTCGTGAGCCGTAGCTATACGCGTTACGATTCCGCGCGGGCCGCCGAGCTGACCGCGCTGTTCGGCCTGGATCTGCGCAAGAAGGTCAGGGCGTTTTCGAAGGGCCAGCGCACAGCGCTCATGCTGGTGTTAGCCTTTTCCACTCGGCCGGAAATTCTCGTCCTTGATGAGCCGGCGAGCGGGCTTGATCCCGTGCATCAGCGATCCGTCCTCGACCTCGTCATCGATGCGGCAGCCGGCGGGGCCACCGTGATCTTCTCATCGCATCAGATCACGCAGGTCGAGCGTGCTGCCGACCGGCTGGCAATCATCAAAGGCGGCCGGTTGATCCTCGAAGGTGACCTCGATACGCTGAAATCGAGCGAACAAGTCGTCGAGGCGATCTTTGAACAACCGCCGGTCCTCAACGGGGTCGTGAGGGATCCGCGTGTCCGCCGGATCGAGCAGAGCGGCCGCGTCGTGCGCGTCCACGTGACCCACGACGGCGAAGGCTTCGCCCGCGCCCTCGCAGCGCTTGGGCCGAAGCATGTCCAGATCCTCGATCAGAGTCTGGAAGAGCTTTTCTTGAATGCAGTGACCGACACGGCGGGGGAGGCCTAAAGAAATGTACTACATCGAAGTGCTGCGGACGTGGCGCGTCCTTCGGCGATATCTCATCGTTGTTGCCGCGCTCTATCTCTTCGCCGTCGTGCTTTACGGTCTGGCGGTTGCCTACACCATGGCCGGCGGCGTCGAGCATTACGGTAGGAGCGGCAACGTGGCGACCTATAGCGCCGGCGGGCACGCGGTCCTGGTCGCATTCATATGCTTGCTGTTCGCGTCGATTTCGGGCTCGAGCCTCAGCCGCCACCTTGACCACCTCGACTTCGCGTTGACGAAACCGCGCTCGCGCGCCGGCTTCGTCGCGAGCGTACTCGGCATCGACGTACTTGGCTTGGGCGTCTTCTTCATTACGACCACGCTTGCGGTCCTCGCCCTCCATATCGCGTTCGGCGAAGCACATTCGCTTGCGTTCGATGCTGCCTCATGGTTCGGGATCGTGCTCGCGTTCGGCAGCGTGCTCGCATGGTATGCGATCGTCCAAGCCGTATCGAGCGGTCGAGACGCGTCAGGTTGGGCGCTTGCCGGGATCTGGGTTGCGGCGCTCGGCATATACTTTCTTAGTCTGGCGAACCTCGGTCCGGGGCTGAACGCGCTCATCGCCGTGCTCAACTTCGTCAACCCGATCGCGTATTTGAGCACCGTGCCCTTCTACGCCAGCGGTGCCCCGTCGCTCTCGCTCGCTACGCATGCGGTCGCAATCTATGTCGTCGCCGGGCTCGCCGCACTTGCTGCCCTCATGCGCTGGCAGCGCGTGGAGACGTAAGCCCCTGACCGAAAGAGTATCTATACATTGACGGCTATCAATATAATGTGCTAACGTTGGTGGCATGAAAGCCGCCTGCGCGCCGCGCGTCTATCGAGTGCCGAAGGATCTCGCTGCCGAGGCGGAGCTCTTGAAAGCGGTTGCGGATGGACACCGGCTGCGCATCCTTGCGATCCTAGCCCGCGCAGATGAGTCGGTGTGCGTCTGCGATCTCAACGAATCGCTGCCGCTGCTCCAGCCCACCGTTTCCCATCACCTCAAGATCCTCAAGGACGCCGGGCTCATAACTTCCGAGCGCCGAGGCACCTGGATTTACCACAAGCTTGCGCCCGGCGCTCGCGCCATGCTGCAGCGCGTCCTCGACATCGCCTTGCCTGAAAGGATAACCGCATGAAAACTCACTTGAATCTTCCCACTACCGATCTGTCGCAGAGCGTTGCCTTTTACGGAACCTTGTTAGGCATCAAGCCGCTGAAAGTCTATCACGATTACGCGCTCTTCGTCAGCGAAGACCCCGGCCTCGAGCTCGCCTTGAGCCTTGCCGGAACCGTGAAGCCTGGCGAGACCACGCACTACGGCCTAGCGGTTGAAAACGTGCCGGCAGTTGAGAACGCGGTAGAGCGGTTGCGATCGGCCGGGCTTGTCACAGACGTGCAGCTGGACGACGTCTGCTGTTATGCGAGACAAACCAAGGTCTGGACGACCGACCCCGACGGTCGTCGCTGGGAGATCTATACGGTCTTAGAAGAGACGGCGGTCCGCGACAACGACGCGACCCAGTGTTGCGCCGGGGAACAGAGCGACGATTCGTGTTGTGCGGCCTAGATCTCGATGAAGCAGCGGGTTCTCTTTGTTTGCGTCCTCAATAGCGCGCGCAGTCAAATCGCAGAGGCTTGGCTGAACTCTTTGTGCGGGGACAGCTTCCAGGCCGAAAGCGCCGGCCTCGAACCCGGCCGTTTGAACCCGCTCGCGGTCCAAGTGATGAGCGAAGCCGGCATGGATATCGCGGGCAACGCAACGAAAAGCGTCTTCGAACTCTTTCGATCGGGCAAGACGTTTAGCTATGTCATAACAGTCTGCGATGAAACGAGTGCCGAACGCTGCCCGGTTTTTCCCGGCTTTACCCAGCGCTTGCACTGGAGCTTTGCCGACCCTGCCGCTCTGGACGGCTCGGACGAATTCAAACTCGCCCAAACCCGGATCATTCGAGAGGCGATTAAAACGAAGGTTGCGGAGTGGTGTTCGTCGGTTTGCCCGCCCGCGGCGGCGCGCTCGCAAACCTAGATCGCTTCAACAGAGATATCGTCGTTCGTGTAGATACAGATCTCCGCTGCGATGCGCAGCGCCTCGCGCGCGATCTCTTCGGCTGACATTTTGGTGTTGCGCAAGAGCGCTTGCGCGGCCGCTTGCGCGTATGGTCCGCCGCTGCCGATGGCTGCGACATTATCGTCGGGTTCCACCACGTCGCCCGTCCCCGATAAGACGAAGAGATGTTCGGTATCGCCCACGATCAGCAACGCTTCCAGGCGCCGCAGGTAGCGATCCGTGCGCCAATCTTTTGCGAGTTCAACCGCCGCTCGCGTCAGGTTGCCGCGATACTCGGACAGCTTGTTTTCGAATTTGTCCAGAAGCGTGATGCCATCCGCCGCCGAACCGGCGAATCCGACTAACACTTTGCCGTCGCCGATGCGGCGCACTTTACGCGCTTTGTGTTTCATGACCGTCTTGTCAAAAGTGACTTGGCCATCGCCGGCGATCGCCAGATGCCCGTCGCGCCGTACGGCGCAGATGGTCGTTGACCGGATCATGATGCCGCTACCAGTTCGCACAACTCCGCCTTCACAGCTTCAACATACGCGAGCGAGCGCGCAGCGATCATCTGACGGCGAGCCCGTTTATCAGCAACCCGCGGCTCCAGCGGCGCGATGTACGCAAACGAGACACTTTGGGGCTGAAAATCCTCACTTGTGGTATCTTGCAAATATGCGATCAGGCTGCCGAGCGCAGTGATATTTGGAGGCACGAATGCTTCGCGCTGCTGGGCTCGGCGCACTGCGTTAATGCCGGCGATGAATCCTGTTGCCGACGCCTCGACGTAGCCTTCGCAACCGCTCACTTGCCCAGCAAGAAAGATGGCGGGGTGCGCATGCAGCGACAGATCGGGAGCGAGCACCCGCGGCGCATCCACAAACGTGTTGCGATGCATGACGCCCAAGCGTATCCATTCTGCTTGCCCCAGACCCGGCAGCTTTCCGAACGCGGCTTTCTGGGCGGGCCAGGTCAAGCGCGTCTGAAAGCCTACCAAATTATAGGCCGTGCCGGCGGCATTTTCACGCCGCAGCTGGACCACCGCATAAGGCCGCCTGCCGCCCGGTGCCGATTCGCTCAGGCCCACCGGTTTCAGCGGGCCGAAGCGCAAGGTGTCCTCGCCGCGGCGCGCCATTTCTTCCACGGGCAAGCAGCCTTCGAAGAACGGCGCTTTGCCTCGTTGCAGATCATCTTCGAAGCCATGGGGTTCGTGCTTCTCGGAATTGACCAGATCGGAAACCAGCTCGTAATATTGATCGCGTGTGAGCGGAACGTTGAGGTAGTCAGCGCCGCCCTTACCATAACGCGAAGCCGCAAACACCTGCGTGTGGTCGATGGAATCCGCGGCGACGATCGGCGACGCCGCGTCGTAATAATGAAGATGCGGACGGCCGCACAGACGAGCGAGCTCCGCGCCGAGCGCCTCGGAAGCTAGCGGACCGCAGGCAACGACAGCAACATGGTCTGTATCCAGAACGCGCACTTCTTCGCGTCTCACTTCGATGCGCGGATGCGCCGCGATGCGCTCTTCTATCCAGCCGGAAAAAAGTTCGCGGTCCACCGCCAGCGCGCCGCCGGCCGGCACGGCAGCAGCGTGTGCCGCTTCAACGATTATCGAACCGAACCGCTTGAGCTCTTCTTTCAGCAGGCCGACGGCGTTTTCCAAAGCTAAGGCTCGCAAGCTGTTGCTGCACACGAGTTCGGCAAGATGGCTGGTTTTGTGCGCACCGGTTTGAACGGTGGGCCGCATCTCGTACAGCGTGACCTGTGCGCCGCGCAGCGCAGCTTGCCAGGCGGCTTCGCAGCCGGCAAGTCCGCCACCGATCACTGTGACACGAGCGCTCACGCAGAACGCTTTTGCGCTTGCGGCTCTTCCTCATCCCCGTCGAGGATGATCGTTGCAGGCGGGACCTGACCGTTCGAGGCTGCGGCGTAGCCGTGCTCGTGGGTTCCGTCAACGCTGCAAATGATCTTACCTTCGTGGCGGCCTTGCTTGCGAACCAAAAATGCGCCGCACACCGCGCAAGCCGAACCTGCCACCGGCATATCCCAGGCGACAAAGTCGCATGCCGGGTAACGCTCGCAACCATAAAAGATCCGGCCGCGTTTGCTGCGACGCTCGAGGATGCGCCCGCCGTCACGCGGACAGAGCACGCCTGCTTCTTTGACGATCGGCTTAGTCGTCTTGCATTCGGGGTAGCCCGAGCACGCCAGGAATTTTCCGAAGCGGCCGGTCTTGATCTTCATCGGACGCGCGCACGTCGGACAAACCTCATCGGTTTCGTCCTCTTCAAGCTCGACCTTCGGGAAATTCTCCTCGGCGCGAGCGAGCTCAAGCGAGAACGGGCCGTAAAAGGTGCGCAGCAGCGACACCCAGTCGTCCTGCGCTTCCTCGACGCGGTCGAGCCTGCGCTCCATCTCAGAGGTGAAGTTTTCATTGACGATTTCAGGGAAATGCTCGGCGAGCATGTCGCTGACGACGTAGCCGATCTCTTGCGGCACGAAACGCCGGTCGATCAGCCGCACGTAGCCGCGGCCCTGAACGGTTTCCACGATCGTCGCATAGGTGCTCGGCCGGCCAATGCCTTTTTCTTCCAGCGTCTTCACCAAACTCGCTTCGGTGAAGCGGGGCGGCGGTTGTGTTTCGTGCTCGCTCGCCTCGACCTTGCGCGGATCGAGCTGCTGGCCCTCGTTGACCGGCGGCAGATGCTTCTTGCGCTCGTCTTCCTCGCTTGCATCTTCGTCGCGAGTCTCTTCGTATATCGCGCTATAACCGGGGAACTTCAAAACGCTTCCGCTCGCACGCAACGCACAATCGGCGGCGCTGATCTCTACGGTCGTTTGATCGTAGATCGCGGGCGCCATTTGGCTTGCGACAAAGCGTTCCCAAATGAGCCGGTAGATCTTCAGTTGGGCGGCTTCGAGAAACGGTGCGACCGCTTCGGGCGTGCGGTTGACATCGGTCGGCCGGATAGCTTCGTGCGCGTCTTGCGCGGTTTCGGAAACCTTGTATTGCCGCCCGCCGTGGTATTCCGCACCAAAGCGATTGACGATGTAATCTCGCGCCATCACCTGCGCGGTTTCCGACAGACGCGTAGAGTCGGTCCGCATATAGGTGATGAGGCCGAGCGTGCCTTCGCCTGTGTCAACGCCTTCATACAAGCCTTGCGCGATTTGCATGGTCTTGCGCACGCGCATTTTCAGACGGCGCGACGCCTCTTGCTGCAGCGTGCTCGTGGTGAACGGACTGCGCGGGTTATCCCGGCGCTCGCTGCGCTTGACGGCTTTGACAAAAAATGATTCTTTGCGCAGCCGCTCGGCGAGCGCATCCGCGTCTGCCTGCGTGGTGACATAGGCGGTCTTGTTGCCGACAGCCGCCTGCACCTCATCGGGCAGATCCGAGCGCTTGCCATTGACCGAGATCAGATCCGCAACAAAGGTATGATTGGCGTCGTGGTGGCCGTGCGGCCACACGGTCGCCGCCACCGTCCAGTATTTGTGTTTGGTGAACGCGTCTATTTCACGTTCGCGATCGACGATGAGCTTGACCGCAACCGACTGCACGCGTCCGGCGGAAAGTCCGCCGCGCACCTTGCGCCACAGCAGCGGCGAGATCTTATAGCCGACAAGCCGGTCCAAAATACGGCGCGCTTGTTGCGCGTTGACGCGGTCGATGTTGACGTCGCTCGGGTGCTTCAGCGCTTGCTGCGCCGCGCTCTTGGTGATCTCGTGGAGTTCAATGCGCTGCGGATGCTCGAGCTTGAGCAGCTGGGCTAAGTGCCATGCGATGGCTTCGCCTTCACGGTCGGGGTCGGTGGCAAGATAGATATGATCCGCTTTTTTGGCTGCCGAGCGAAGCTCTTTGATGATGTCGCCCTTACCTTTGATGGTCACGTACGATGGGGCGAAATCGTTGTCGGGATCGACGCCGAGGCGGCTCTTGGGCAGATCGCGCACATGGCCGACCGACGCCAGTACTTGATAGCGCGAGCCCAAAAACTTTTTGAGAGTACGCGCCTTTGCGGGCGATTCAACGATGATGAGGGACTTCGACAATGCGGCCTTTCTGGGTTAGACTGCCTTCCGGGACCAACCCAGGGAGTCCAAACGTCCCCTACTATACACCAGCGTGTCAAGGGTGTCAAAAGCGGGACGCGTAAAACGCGAGGATACTCGCGCTGCTGCTCAGGTTATCGGGCAATCAAACGCAGAGTCGACCTGATGCCGGCCGGCCTAGGGATTTCCTTAGACTGGGATAGGCGGAGTAGCTGTTCCCGGGCGGATTTGCGGCTGTTTGCCGCCGAGTTCTTCGACCGCGTGGCAGGCGACGTAATGGCCTTCGTAGCTCTTGAACTCCGGCACTTCTGTGACGCAGCGCGCAAACGCGATGGGACAGCGTGTATGGAAGCGGCACCCGCTGGGCGGGTTGAGCGGCGACGGAATGTCGCCTTGCAAAATAATGCGCTCGCGGCGCGCTTCGATGCGCGGGTCTGGAATCGGTATCGCGGATAGCAGCGACTGCGTGTAGGGGTGCAACGGATAATTGTACAGAGCATCGCGATCGGAAAGCTCCATCAGCTTGCCGACGTACATGACGGCCACCCGGTCGGAGATGTGACGAACGACAGACAGATCGTGCGCGATGAACAAATACGTCAGGTTGAACTGCTCTTGCAAATCTTGCAATAAATTCACGACCTGCGCCTGAATGGAGACGTCGAGCGCGGAGACCGGCTCGTCGGCCACGATAAAAGTGGGATTGACCGCGAGCGCGCGCGCCACGCCGATGCGCTGGCGTTGGCCGCCTGAAAATTCGTGAGGATAACGATTAGCGTGGTATGGGGAGAGACCGACCGTTCGCAGCAGCTCGTGCACGCGCGCGTCAACTTCCTTACCGCGTGCCAGCTTATGTATTTGCAGCGGCTCAGCCACGATATCACCCACCGTCATCCGTGGATTGAGACTGGCGTACGGATCCTGGAAAATGATTTGCATCTTGCGCCGCAGCGCGCGCATGTGCTTGCGGTCGGTTTTGGTGATGTCTTCGCCCTCGAAAAAGATCTCGCCCGAGGTGGGCTCCAGCAAGCGCAGCACGCAGCGCCCAATCGTCGTCTTACCGGATCCGCTCTCGCCGACCAGGCCGAGCGTTTCGCCGCGGCGGATTGCGAAGGACACGCCATCAACGGCTTTGACGTCGGCGACGTGGCGTGAGAACACGCCTGCCAAGACGGGAAAATACTTGCGCACGTCGCGGACTTCGAGAAGGACGTCGCCAGTCGCACCAGGCGTTTGCACGGGTACGACGTCGCCCCGCGTTATACTGGAGAGGTCCTCAGCCATTGGCAGCGCTTCCGGAACCGGCCGCTTCTTGCAGACGCGTTTTCAACCGGCGCAAATCAACTGTTTTGTCTTCCTTGTAAAGTACGCAGCGCGCGACGTGCCCGTTACCAAAATCAACCAGCGGCGGCGGCACGGTTGCGCACTCAGGCAGCGCAAAGGCGCAGCGCGGAGCGAAGGGACAGCCGGTTGGCAGCTTGAGCAGGTTGGGCGGCTGGCCTTGAATCGGCACCAGACGCTTGCGGCCTGTCTCATCCAAGCGCGGCAACGACTCGAGCAAGCCCCACGTATAGGGATGCTTGGGTTCTTGAAATATCTGCTCTGCCGTGCCGTATTCGACCATGTTGCCTGCGTACATGACGAGCACTTCCTCGCAGACTTCCGCCACTACCCCCAAGTCGTGGGTGATCAGAATGATGGCAGAGTTCAGGCGCTTTTGCAGGTCGCGCATCAGGTCGAGGATTTGTGCTTGAATGGTCACGTCGAGCGCGGTCGTCGGCTCGTCGGCGATCAGCAGCGCGGGGTCGCAGGCAAGCGCCATGGCGATCATCACGCGCTGCCGCATGCCGCCGGAGAACTGGTGCGGATAATTATTGACGCGTCTCTCCGCCTCGGGGATGCGCACGATCTTGAGCATCTCGATCGCGCGCTTGAGCGCTTCACGCCGGTTCTTGTGCTGATGCAAAGCTACGGCTTCTGCGATTTGATCGCCAACCGTCAGCACGGGGTTGAGGCTCGTCATCGGATCTTGGAAGATCATAGAGATCTTGTTGCCGCGGATGGAACGCATTTGCGCCTCGCCGATGCGCAACAGGTCTTGGCCTTGGAACTCTATCGAGCCCGCTTCAATGCGCCCGGGCGGCATGGCGATAAGCCGCATGATCGACAGCGCGGTGACGCTCTTGCCGGAACCCGACTCTCCCACGATGCCCAGCGTCTCGCCGGCGTCGAGGGAAAACGAAAGCCCATTGACCGCTCGGACGATGCCGTCATCGGTCGCGAACGTGACTTCCAGATCTTTGACAGAAAGCAAGGCCATGAGGCTTACACAAGCACCCCGTGGGACAAGACTAGCGCACATTCCTAAGCGGGACGGTTTTTTCCTATGCTAGAAACGCCACCGAGAGGCGGCGCGTCTCTTCATATAACTGTTAACTGCCGGCTGACCGTCAGCGCGTCACGAAGAAATAGATGATCGCAAGAAAGACAAACGTCACCGCCATCACCCCGGTCAAGCGCGTCAACTGCTGATCGAGTCCCAGCCTGCCCCGGTAAGACGATTCGGCGCGTCCACCGATGCTGCCGGACAGGCCCTCGTTCTTGGTGGTCTGCACCGACATCAAGGTGATCAAGCCGAACGCGGACAGGATGAAAAGCCACTCGACGATCGTGACGATGGCTGGATACTTCATGGCGAAAGTTTGTTGTTGAAACTGAAACACAGCACTGGGTAGCGGTGCCGGGGTTGGAACGTTGGGTGAAGCAGCCAAAACGCTGAGAACAAAAGCATACATAGAAGCCAGCATGAGGGGTTGTGAGTTCGGCGCGAGCCTTTACGCCCCTTTGCTCGCTTCGCGAGAAGGCGCAGCCGAACCCGACTCTAGCTCGCGAAGAAACCCGAGCACGTCGGGTGCGATGATCGCAAGCTGCGGCGGCACCGTCATCAGGTGGCGCCCGGCCCGATAAACCCTGCTGCGGCGAATGTCGCTGCTGACGTGCGAGACGATGTAGTCCGCATTGCTAGCCGGCACCGTTTCGTCGCGCGTGCTGTGCAGAGCTAGTAGTGGCGCGCGCACGGCAGGCAACTCTTTACGAACGTATTCCAACACCTCCAGAAAAACGAGCAACGACGAGGTGGGCGTCGTGCGGTAACCGACCACCTCGCCCCGCCACGCAGAAAAATTGCTGACCACGTTTCTCCAGGGCGACCAACGGTGCGCCAGCGGGATGCCGCGCTCAATGGGGATCGCCATGTACACGGGCGCCGCGATGGTCACTATGCCGTCGACCGGATGATGTGCCGCCAGATGCAAGCCGAGGGTGCCGCCCATAGATTGGCCGACGATGTAGAGTTTGGCATAGCGGCTGCGCGCTTGCCGGTACACATCTTCAGCCATTGAGAAAAAATCGGCCGAATTGATCGCGCTCAAATCGTCCGGGTGCGTACCGTGACCCGCCAGCGCCGGCGCGAGAACGCCGTAGCCCTCACGCTGCAAGAGCGCTCCGAGTTCTCGCACTTCAAAGCAGCTACCCGAAAAACCGTGCATGAGAAGCACGCCGCTGTCGCCGCCGGCAAATTCAAAGGGCTCCGCGCCTTGCATGTACTTGTTCGTCTTGTTCGAGGACATCTTACAGCACGCTTCGCCAGGCGCGTGACTTTACACTGTGGCCAGGCCCAGCTATAATGAGGCGGTGCGTCATCTCCCAAAGCGCCGCATAACTGACGCTGATTCTTTTGAAGAGCGCAGTCAGCACAACGTCGTCACCATACGAGAACACCGGGCGGTCGTCGAATTTGCGCGCACGCTCTCCACTATCTTCAATCCGTTTTTGAGCGCCACCACGCTCTTCATCATCGTCGCGCGCGCCTACTCGAGCAACATACGAGAATTTTGGGAGCTGTCGTTCGCCGGTCTGCTCTTCTTCACGATTGCTCCGGTGCTGTGCATCTTCTATCTTTACCTCAGCGGCCGCATCTCAGACTTCGACATGTCGGATCGCGCCGAGCGCCGGCGTGGTTTCATCGGGTTCGTCGTCACCTATTTGATCGCCGCGGTCTTTTTGACGCTGGTGCATGCGCCGGTGCAGCTCATCGCCCTCACCTGGGGTTACTTGGGCGCCACAGTCGTGATCATGTTCGTCACGCGCTGGTGGAAGATCAGCACACATGCATTTGGCATTACCGGTCCGTTCGCCGTAATGTTTCTTCTTTTCAATCTGCAGCCGCTGCCCTACGTCGCCATCGTCCCCTTGGTGTGGTGGGCGCGAATCTACTTGCGCAGCCACACGTTGGCGCAGGTGCTTGGCGGCGCCGCGTTAGCGGTCGTCTCGGTGCTGTTCTTCTTCAAGCTGTTCCGCCTGATATAAGCACGCCCATCGGCAGGCCGCACTACCCCCGAGCCTGCGTGCGCTACGCCGAGCTTGCGTTCGCGAACACGACGTGCCGTGTGTCGTTAGCGACCAAACCAGACAACTGCAGCGCGTGGCGGGCGAAGTCTTCGACGTCCCCGCTCACCGCGAACACTAATTGCGCGCTTCCGCTGTCGTGGCCGGCGAGCAGATCTGCGGCGGTTTGGGCACATGCCTCGGCTGGATCGACTATGGCCACATTCGGATCCAATGCAGCGGCGAACCACCGCGTCAAGTGTGGAAAATGCGTGCAACCCAAGATCAGAGCATCACAGTTTGCGGCCCGGACCGGCTGTATGTATTGCGCAACAGCGAGTCGCGCACGCTCGCTCGCCCACTCGCCGGCTTCGACGAGGGGCACGAGCGCCGGAGCTGGGACTGAGGTCACGACTGCACCCGGCTGCAGCGCGTGAATTTTGCGTTCGAAGATGCCGCTGTCGATGGTGCCGCGCGTTGCGATCACGCCGATATTCTGGGTCTTGCTCGCGGCGATGCCAGCGGCTGCGCCTCGTTCAGCGACGCCAAGCTGGGGAAAAACCTCGCCACGCCAATCGGCCGCCTCAAATGCGGCACATGTTGTGCCCGACGCCACGATGATGAGCGCTGGATCGAACTTCGCCAGCCATTCGATCATCTGACGGCCCAACGTGGCGACCTCAGGCAGCGGCCGATCGCCGTATGGCACGTGCGCCGTGTCGGCGAAGTACATGACGTCGACATCCGGCAGTACATCGCGCAGCGCAGTCAAGACCGTCAGGCCGCCCAGACCGGAATCAATCATGCCAACGCGCCGGACTTTCGCACTCACGGCGGGGGCGCGCCACCGGTGAAATCGTTGATGCCGCGCGCGATGCCATCGGCCATCTTGTTCATGAACCATTGCTGTGCGAGCAGCGAGGCGTCGTGCGGATTGCTCAAATACGCGGTTTCCACCAAAATCGCCGGCATGAAGGTGTGATGGATGACGTAAAAGTTTTCCCGATGGATCCCAGCATCGGCGACTCCGCTCGATTGCGCCGCGGCCGCCTCAATCGTTTGCGCCAATGCGCGATCGCCCGGTTTCCAATAATACGTTGTCACGCCGTTCGGAGAGCTCGAGGTTGACGCGTTGACGTGCACGCTGATGAAGAGCCGCGCACCCGCAGCATTCGCCACGTCGCAGCGTGATTGCAACTCCTGATCGTCGTTCCCACCCGGATCTCCCACCTCGTAGTCACCTTCGCGGGTGAGAACCACATGCCAGCCCGAGCGCTCCAGAGCCGCTTTCAAACGTTGGGAAATCGCAAGCGTGATATGACTTTCCACCAGGCCCACCCCAGGGTTGAGCGAGCCCGGATCATTTCCGCCGTGGCCCGGGTCGATCACGATAAGATTGGGCTGCGTTGGGCCACGCGTTGCGCTCACCATGTGCGGTCCCGGGCGTGGCGCAACGGAAATCGATCCCATGCCGCTGGTCGGCGCATCGGCTAGCGGCGGCGACGAAAGAATTTCTATCCCCAGCTGGTTGGGCGAATTCTCGACAGGGCCGATGCGCACGTCAAGTGCCTGCGTCGGGTTGATGGAGATGCGCACGACGTGATTGGGGAAGAGCTGATGCTGGCTCACCTTGATGCTTTGCACCATCGACAGCTTCACCTTGAGGTCGCGCGCGGGCCCGATGAGCTCAGCGGGCTGCACATCCACCCAGAAGCGATTGTCGGGATCTCCCAAGCGATGCCATTCAAAAGTCACCGGCCCGCTCAGCACCAGCGTGACTCGGCTGGCATCCGGCGTATCGGTGACAAAGACGTCGCTGATCTTTTGCAGGGGTTCGGCGCTCGAACTTGCACCCGGTGACGGCTGTTGGCTAGCATCGCTCGACGCCGCCGGCTCGGGACTCTCGCCGGGCTGACTGGAGATGGCTGGTGAGGGGCTTGCCGATTGATTGCCGGGCAGCGGTTGAGCAGTAGGCACGGGCTGAGCTGACTGCGGGGCTGGATTCGCCGGCGTCGCTGTCGGCTGATTCGGGACCGTTGTGGGCGGCACAGCAGGTCCGGCAGTCGGCGTTTGCGGCGGTCTTGTCAGTTGGACGGATGGCCCGCCGGTGACCGCAGCGACGCGCAAATCATTTGCGTCGCGCGCGAGAATCACCGCGACGGCCGCGCCTCCCGAAAGCCGGTGAGATGCGAAATGCACGCCGCGCCGCACATCGATATTGATCGTGGTTATCGGAAAACCCGGAGGCCCGCTCTGCACGAACGTCGCTACCCGCGCGTCGCGACCACCCAGCCAGAGCTTCGGTCCCGCTGCGTTGCTAAATCCGGGAAACTGCAGCGTGAGCGTCGCGTGGCCCGCTTTGCCGGCATAACTTGTGCGCCACGTCAGCGGAGCCGCGCTGCGTATCTCAAGGATCGTGCGCCGCTGACCGATGAGCCGTCGCGCTGATAGGATTTGCGGAATGAATGCATAGCCGGAGTTAAAACGATGCGTCGCCAGGCCCAGGGCCTGCGCGAGCGGCAAAAGCGGCAGATATAAACGATTGGCCTGATAAAACGGCGCAAAAGGAATCACGATCGAGCTATCCCCGACCGAGACCACATTACTGCCTACCGTAAAAGTGATCAAGGTACCGTCGGCGCGAGTGATGGCGACGTAGCGTGTGCCTGGCTGCCATTCGAAACGTGCGCCGACTGCAGCCAACATTTCGCGCAGGCCGGGGTCGTCCACGGCTGCAGCCAAACCCCCGTGGGCCGTGCCTAAATTTTCAAAGCGCACTTCCCGGCCGGCGACAAATATCTGCGCAGTGTTGCTGGCGACAACAACATCGATGCCTTGCGCTAAGGCCGACGACGATAAGAGGAACCAGCACAGGAGGGCCGGCAGCGCAGAGCGATTCGTCAGGGCGAGCGCAAAGCAAGGCCTCATCGCGAGAAGCGATGCCTCATTGCGAGAACGTGTCGCGAGTCAGGGGCTCGTCAAGTTCGAATTGCCCGCCCGGCAAGGCAGCCAACTTCTTGCCCTCGACCAATACTTGAACGCTCGACACGCCTGGCAAACCGGTAAGTGTGTAGGTCAGCGACTTGAACAGCGCCGCTTCGTCCGTGCCGCCGGTTTGAATCGAGCGCGCGATCGGACCGTGCAAGTCGACCGTGACCATCTTGCCGCGCTGCGATATCGTGGCATGAGTGCCGGCCGGGAACTGCACAAACGTATCGCTGCCCACGACCGGGCCGGCGAGCAATTGGTTGACTGCGTACGTTTCGAGCGCACTAGGATTGGCCGCCACTTTCTCATCCACATTAAACTGCATCGGCACGAGCTTTTCCGTGCCTGCACGACCGTAAAAAATAGTAACGTGGTGAGTGGTGGGAACAGTTGCGTGGCGGGAGCAGCCGCCGGCGAGGAACGCAGCGGCTACGAACAGTGCGGCCGAGGCGCGCATCCAGCGTAACCTCGAGCGGATGTGGCTCCCCCCTTAAATGGTGGAGGCGACCGGAGTTGAACCGGTGTCCGAAATGACTCCCACGACGGCATCTACAGGCTTATCTCGGGCTTTGAATTCGCGGCTGCGTACTCCCCCGAGCGGGATTACCGCCGCCGCTAGCTTCACTTCATGTTCCGAACGCATCGAAGCATCTACGCCGGTAGCCGTACTTGTTTGACACTTGCGGGCCCGTGACGGCGCCGTTGCCCCGCAAGCGTGGTTAGCCTAGATTAGGCTGCCAGTGCGTATTCGCTGTTTGCGTTTATACGTTGTCCGATCGTTTTAGGAGGGCTCGGAACTCCGCCTGCTTCCTTCGCCTGAGCACATCCCGTCGAAACCGTGACGCCCCCGCGAAAAAGGTGACCATCTCTCAAGTCACCCTTCTTGACAGAACTATTTTACACTAACAGAACGCTGAAAACAAGAACAAACGTTCCCTGCCCGGCGCTCACGGCGGGCGCGGGTGACGGTACCACCTGGTTCTTGCGCCTCGACTTAGGGCGAGAAGCGCTTACGCTCAGCCGAAACGTCTCGGAACAGCAACGAAATGACCCATGAGATGATCGACATCAGAATCGCGCCCCAAAATGCCGCCCAGAAGCCCGGCACGTGAAAACCGGGGATGTACTTGAGCGCAAAATAGAAGACAATCCCGTTGATGACAAGCGTGAAAAGCCCTAAGCTTATGACTTCGAGCGGACAGCTTACCACGATGAGGATCGGGCGCACGATTGCGTTTGCGAGACCGAGAATGAGCGCGCCGATAACGAGCGCGGTGACCGTATCGGCATGGATGCCCATGAAATGCAATTGCGAGATGACCAGTAGAGCAACGGCATTCACGAGTAGTCTAATGAGAAAACTCATGCGAGCGGATTTCGAGAGACCAAGAGCCGCCAACCTTCCGCCCTATCGCCTTGGTAGGGCAATCCAGGAGCCGGTAAGCTCAAAGTAGGACCGGGAGTAAACCCCCGGCTCTACAACTCCATAGTACCCCGTGCGCTGGATTTAAACCGCTTCTTTATCGAGGGCCTCGCGGATGGTCGTCGCCAGCCCGTGGCTGATCCCCGAAACCGCTTCCAACTCGGCCACGCTCGCGCGCCGCACACCCGCGACAGACCCAAACGCATCCACCAGCGCCTTGCGCCTGGCAGGCCCAACTCCGGGCAGACCATCGAGCGCCGACCTTACCGCCGCTTTCGAGCGCAAGCCACGGTGATAGGTCACCGCAAAGCGGTGCGCTTCATCCCGAATGCGCTGCACCAAATGCAGCGCTGCCGAGTTGCGCGGCAAGAACACGGGCGCGGGTTCATCGAGCGCGTACAGCTCCTCGAATTGCTTCGCCAGCGCTGCGACGGGGAGTGCGATGAGATCAAGCTCTTGCAGCACGTCGTACACTGCGTTGAGTTGACCTCGGCCGCCGTCGATGAGAAGCAGACCCGGCCGTTTCGCGAACTTCTTTTCGCGCCCGAGCTGTTTTGGTTGAGTATCATCAGGGCTGATATAGCGCAGGCGGCGGCGCAGCATTTGCTGCATGTTGGCGAAATCGTCGTTTCGCTCGTCGCCTTGGATCTTGAAACGGCGGTATTCACTCTTCGCGGGCTTGCCGTTTTCGAAGACCACCATCGAACCGACGACGTTTGTGCCTTGCACGTGCGAGATGTCGTAGCATTCGATGCGCTGCGGCAAGGCCGGCAGCCCAAGCGCGGCCGCTAACTCCTCTAAAGCCATGGTCGTGCGCTCGCGCGCGACGTCCACCTTGCTCAAGTGGTCAGCCAGATGCTGCTCGGCGTTGCGTTTGACTTTGCGCATGTATTCCGCGCGCTGGCCGCGCTCGGGAACCAAAATGCGGACGCGATTGCCGCGTACCTCGCTCAGCGCGCGATCGAGACTGGCCATGTCGGGAATGCGCACTTCCAACATGACCTCTTTGGGCACCGTAGGCGACTGAGCATAGAACTGCTTGACGAACTCTCCCAAAACTTCGTCAGGCGATCGTCCTTCGGTCCCTTCAACGATGAAATGCTCCTGACCCAAGAGCTTGCCGCCGCGCACGAAAAATACTTCCAGGCTCGACACGCCCTGGCCGTGCGCACCGGCGATGAGATCCATGTCGATCTGGCTTTTCCAGACGACTTCCTGGCGCGCCATAACACGTTCCAGGTCGTTGATGCGATCGCGCAGACGCGCGGCGTGTTCGAAGGCGAGCTGTTCAGCAGCGAACTCCATCTCGTGCTTGAGCTTGTCGACGAGCACGCTGTGGCGGCCTTCTAAGAAGAGCAGCACGTCACGCACCGTCGCGTCATATTCAGCTTTGCTCTGCAGAAAGGCACATGGCGCCATGCAGCGTTTGATGTGATATTGCAAGCAAGGACGGCGGTAGACTTTGCCTATATCCTCTTTGCAGGTGCGTAACGGAAAGACTTTGCGGATCAGGTCGATCGAATCGCGCAGCGCGCCGGCGTTGCTGTAAGGACCGAAGTACTTGCTGCCGTCGCGCTCGAGTTTGCGCGTGAAGATCACGCGTGGAAACATTTCGTTGAGCGTCACCTTTAGGTACGGGTACTTCTTGTCGTCCTTGAGCCGCACGTTGAACGGCGGCTTGTGCTGCTTGATCAAATTGGCTTCCAGCAGCAGTGCTTCGGCTTCGCTCTTCACGATGATCGTGCGCAGTTCGGCGACCTGCTCGACCAGCGCGTCGCCACGGGTGCTGCGGGGGCGGCCCGGCTGGAAGTAGGAACGCACTCGATTGCGCAGGTCGACTGCCTTGCCAACGTAGAGCGCCTTGCCCGCCTGATCCAGCATTTGATAAATGCCGGGTTCGCTTGGCAGCCGGTCAAGTTGCTCTTGAAGTTTTTCGGAAATTTGAAGCGCGGGCATGGCGAGGTCCTATTTTACGGGAGGGGCCTCAGCCGCCCTTTAGGGGTTGAGGCGCTCAGGGGTGGGGCTGCTTGGTTTACGCTCGTGACGAAAGTGCAGCCAAATCCAAGCCACAATGGCGAGGACGAGCAGCACTAATAAGATCAACGAGAAAGGCCGCACGTATGTCGCGAGCGTCTCCCAGTTCTTCCCCAGCACGAAGCCTATTTCGGTAAACAGAATGCACCAAATAACCGACCCTAGTAACGTCCAACCCAGGAACGGGGCAAACCGCATGTGCGTGACGCCTGCAGGAAACGAGCCGAAGGCGCGCACACCCGGTAACAGCTTGCAGATAAGCACTGCGTGCGAACCGTAGCGGGCAAACCAGCGGTCGGCGCGATCGATCTCGCGCTCGCGCACGAACAAAAACCTGCCGAACTTCACCAAGAACGGACGCCCGCCGTGGCGGCCCACAAAATAGGCGACGATCGCTCCCAGCGTATCTCCCGTGACGCCTGCCGCGATGACCGCCGGCAGTGAGAGCACGTGAGTGGACGCAAGATAGCCGCCGAATGCCAGCATGATTTCGCTCGGCAGCGGCACGCCCACCGCTTGGCCGGCCATACCGGCGATCAAACCTGGATAGCCGAGGTGACTGATGACGCCGATGATCCAACTGGTGACCGCCTCTATCAGATGATGCAAAACTACAGCGACCTGTTCGCGGGCGATTTGGTCAATGCGTTCAAAACGCGCGCGGCCACGCCGCCGCCATCTTGGATGATCGCGTTGAGCAAGTCGAGCGGTGCGACCAATTGCCCCCCCTTGGTTTGGCTCGCCAGCGAGCAGACGCGTTGCACGCGCGGCGTGACGATAACACCCTCCCAAACGTGATCGTAGGGCGCATCCATCGCAGCGCGCAGCGCCCGCTTGACATGCCAGGGCTCGATGCCGGCTGCTTGAAAATAGTTGGCGATGTCAGGCGGCGGTGCGATCGCCATCGCCAAGAGCAAGTGTTCGGTACCAAGAAAATAATGGCTGGCATTTCGACACTCTTGTTCCGCCAGCGTCAAAACCGCACGTGCGGCAGCATCGAATTCGGAAAACATTATTGTTTCAATGTCCGCTTGCCGGGCCGCCTATGCATATGACATCGGGGCGACAGGACTTGAACCTGCGAACCTCTCGGTCCCGAACCGAGCGCTCTACCAAGCTGAGCTACGCCCCGCAAAAGCTCCGGCCCCTTCTAGCTTCTGCCGATTTTCAGCGCCTTCCTTGAAACGCGTTAAGGACGGGAATCGAAGCTCGCGTCCCCGAAACTTTTGAGTGAAAGTTCTATTTGCGCGAAGATTTTGATACGTCTGTTTTCCGGAGTGCTTGAATGCGATATCTCATAGTCGGTTGCGGCCGGGTCGGTTCGACGTTGGCTAAGCGGCTGGCGCGGGCAGGTCACGAGGTGACCGTGGTCGACGAAAACTCAGCCGCTTTCCGTCGTGTCGGCCGCGATTTCCCCGGCAAACTCGTGCTGGGAACCGGCATTGACGTGGATGTTTTGCGTCGGGCGGGAGCGGAAACGGCAGACGGTTTCGCGGCCGTGACGCAAGGCGATAACCGCAATATCATGGCCGCTCTGATCGCCCAGCAGCACTTCAAGATCAAGCGCGTCGTGGCCCGTATCTACGACCCGATGCGCTCGGAGATGTACCGCGAGTTTGGCATTTCCACCGTATGCCCGACGACGGTCGGCGCTCGCCTTATCGCCGGAGCGCTCATCGAGGAGCACTATCAGTCGCTGCTGTTCGACCGCGCGGACGTGGAGATCGTCGAGCACACGGTTGGCGCGGAGTGGTTGGGCCGCACCGTCAAGGATGTCACGGTCGCCGGCAAGAGCCAGATCGCGCTCATCGTTCGCGGACCGCGCAGCATCATCCCGACTCCCGATCTGCAGCTCGAAGGCGGCGATCATGTCATTGGGACCGTGGGTTCGGATTTCGTGGAAGAATATCGCAAATTATTTTCCGGCTCCTTAGCAAAGGCGGGCTAGTGTTCATCGTTGTGGTAGGCGGCGGCAAGCTTGGCACCTATGTGGCCAAAGCGCTGCTCGAAGAAAAGCACGAAGTCGTCGTCATCGAAAAAGACGAAAAGAAAGCTTCGCGGCTGTGCCAATTTCTCAACTGCGAGATCGCCCGCGTGGGCGATGGCTGCGATCCAACGGTGCTCGAAGAAGCCGGCGTGGCCCGGGCTGACGTCGTGATCGCCGATACCGGCGACGATGAGGACAATCTCGTCATTTGTCTGGTCACCAAGAAGAAGTTTTCGCGCCCGCGCACCATAGCGCGCGTCAACAATCCCAAGAACAAGCAGATTTTTGAGGAGCTCGGCATTGACTCGGTTATCAGCGGCACCGAGATCGTGCTGAGCATCGTGCAGCAAGAAGTCAACGTGCGCGAAATCTCACCATTGATGAGTTTTCGCGGCGGCAACCTGGAACTGGTGCGCTTGGCCGTGCCGCCCAATTCGCCCGCGAATCAAAAACGGCTGTCCAATTTGCACTTGCCGCGCCATTGCGTGATCGTCGCACTCGAACGCGATGGCGACGTGATCGTGCCCGATGGCGAGACCACCATCCGCGCAGGCGATGCCATGTTGATCGTCATGCAGCCTGGAGCGACGAAGGAATTACGTAACCAGCTCGTCGGCGCGGTCTAACAGCGCCGCGCGCTCCAGCGTTAGCAGCGGCTTATCTTCTTAGCCGAAACTGCGCGTGAAGTTTCCGACCCGCACCTGCGGGAACTCTTCCCTTAGCCATTGCAGCCAGCGCTGCATCCCAAATGGGCTCTCCTGCGGCCTGCCGACCGCGGCGAAATAGACTTCCGGATCGACGTTCAACGTGCGCGTTTGCACCATTCCGATGGGAAACTCGCGCAAGAGTTCCGACAGCGCCGCCATATCGGCGCGATCGTCGCTGATCCCCGGGTGCGTCAATAGGTTGAGCGATATCGTAGCGTGCGCGTCCGCTGCCACTTTCAAGCTTGCTCGAACATCGCCAAAATCATAACCGCGCGGGCGATAGTAAGCCGCGTAGATGTCGGGCCGCGCTGAATTCAGGCTGACGCGTACCGACTGCAGCCCGGCAACCAATAGACGCTGCAGCGCTTTGGGACGGCTCGCGTTCGTATTGCAGTGAATAACGCCGGCGGACGTTCGCGCGCGAATGGCCTTAATGGCTTGCTCGATAAGCGGAGCCGCCAGCAGTGGCTCACCCTCGCAGCCTTGACCAAAAGAAACGATTGCGTCGGCAACGGTGTTCAGATGCGCGACTGCGACGTCGCGAATCTCGTCGACGCGCGGCAGCGCGCCGATGCGTTCTTGCGCGCTGATGATCCGCGCCTGCGGATCCTGTTCTGAAATACAACCGATGCAGCGCGCGTTGCACGCAGGTGATACCGGTAACGCTGCTTCGCCTTGCCGCAAGAATGCGTTTTGCGCCGTATAACAGCCATATTCCGTTGCGCAGCGCTTGAGTTGGACGAGCAGGCCGTTGCCGGGAAACTCTGCCATCCGCTCGCCGATCGAGCGTTCAAGGACATCGGCTCCATGAGCCTGCGTTGACCAGCTTTGCAACTGGTCGGTGCGGGCGGCGGCCACGCGGAAGCCGTCTTCGAACCACGCCACCGCGGCGTAACCGTAAAGCGGCAGCGGTTCAGCGCCCTTTCTGGTGCGGTAAGCGGGCAGTAGCGTGCGAGTGTAGCCCAAGGGCAACGCGGCCGCCACAGCGTCGATCGGCTGGCCCTCATAGGCGTCGAGAGCCATTATTTTTCCGCCGGTCAGGCCTAGCGGCGACCGCCCCACCAGGCGTAGCAAAAGCGTTCCTTCGGGCTGCGCAATAAAATCGTCCGCACGAGCCGCAACGATCTTGCCGTTGTCTACGGCTGCGCCCTTGCCAGGCATGTCGAGCACGCTGCCGTCTTGACGGGCGAACAGTGTTACCGCCGGCTCGACCGAGCTCCCAACATGCGCCGGCATCTAAATGGCCGCAGCAAGCGAAAATCTATCCGGTATTAAGACGTCCGCTTGAAAGACGATCTCGGCCGGGCCTGTCAGTATCAGTGGTTCGCCGCGCCCGCCCCACTCGATGTTGACGGTGCCGCCCATGCTCGACACTGCGAGCGGCGAGCGTGCGCGATCGCTGGCGATGGCGGCGGCGGCTACCGCGCACGCCCCCGTGCCGCAAGCCCAAGTTTCGCCGACGCCGCGTTCGCGGATTCGCATTGAAACACCGTCGCTTCGCAACTGCGCAACTTCGACATTCGCTTGCGCCGGGAAAAGACGCCAGCCGTCGACGACCGCGGCCATTCCGAAGAGATCGATCAGTTTGGGATCCTTGTCGATAAAAATCGTGACGTGTGGATTGCCCATCGAGACAAGGTAGCTTGTGGCCTCCTCGTTTGCAATCGTCAATCGCTGCTGATGCTGGCCGCTGGGAAAATCCAAAAACTGCGGCACGCCCATCTCGACTCGAATCTGGCGTTCTCCATCGTGCTCCAGCGTTGTCGTTCCGATGATCCCCGCCGGCGTTCCCACGCGCAAGCAAGCGCGTTGCGGATCGCCTTCGTGCACGTAGCGGGCGACACAGCGCACGCCGTTGCCGCACATCTCCGCGTCGGAGCCGTCGGCGTTGAATATCTGCATCTGCACGTCGGCGCTGGCCGAAGCAGCGTTGCTGAGCACGAGCAGACCGTCGGCTCCCACGCCGAAACGACGGTCGCACAAGTACTTGGCTAAGGGTCCGTATGCTCTGGGCTCCTGCCCGCGCGCATCCAAAAGAACGAAATCATTGCCCGTCCCCTGGCACTTCGTGACGGAGATGCGCTGCACGTTATGACACTCTGTGGCTAGCCGGCTGTACTCCGCGAAGTTGCATCAACAAGCACGGGAGCTTCAGCTTCTGCGGGCGCCTGCGGCCGGTTGTTGCCGACTCCGATATCGGAGCTCGTGAATTGCACCGGAGTTTGCGGGGAAACGGTGGAGACGGCATGTTTATAGACCAAATGCGGCTTGTTATCGTATTCCAAAATGATGGTAAAATTGTCGAAACCGCGCACGTGGCCGCGCAGTTGAAAACCATTCCGCAGATAGATTGTTACGGGCGCGTTCTCTCGTTTGACGGCCTGTAAATAGGCATCTTGCAGCGGCAGATTATTTTTCACGCCCATCGTCTCCACAATCTCTACGACAATTGGCTAGGGAGAATGCCCGCTGTTGCTGGCGGTTAGTTTTTTATTCACGTAGCCGCGAAGAATTCCCTTGCAATGGCGCTTACGGTATCGACGGCTGCAGCGGTCTCGCTGGCTGCGACGCGGCGGGCATCGCGCATGTGCCGGAACCATGTTTGCTGCCGCTTGGCATACTGAAAGGTTCTTCTTTCAACGAGCGCAAGCGCTTCCGCCTCGCTGGCCAGACCATCGAGATATGCAAGCGCTTCTGCGTAGCCAAGACTCGAAAGAGCAGGCGCGTCTGCAAAGAGGGTGCGCACGGCGTCCGCTTCTTTCACTAATCCCGCGGCAAACATCTGGCGCACGCGCACGCTGATGCGCGCGTGCAAGAGTGCTCGCGGAACGTCGAGGACGATAACGGCAAAATCGATCGGCGCCGGCGCAGCGGCGGCTGCAGGCGGTTGCGCGTTACGCGCGGCCAAGACGCTTTCCAAACGGCGCACGATCCTATAGCTGTCGCGGGGCGCAATGCTCGCTGCCGCGGCGCTGTTCATGCTGGCGAGCCAATCGTGCAACACTTCCGGCGGATGAAGGCGTGCTTCGTCTCGCAGCCGCGCGCGCAGCGCGTCGTCGGCTGCTGGACGGTTCAAAAGCATATCTCCCGTGAGGGCTTCGACGTAAAAGCCGGTCCCTCCGACGACGATCGGCCGGCCGCCACGTCCGGCAATTGCGGCGATGCGGGCGCGTGTGTCCGCCCTGAAGCGAGCCGCGCTGTAAAGCTCGCCAGGATTGATTATCCCATAGCCATGATGCGGCACGAGTGCGAGCGCTTCAGGCGCAGGCCAGCCTGTGCCGATCCCCATATGCCGGTAGATTTGCCGAGAATCGGCGTTGATAATCTCTCCACGCCCCACTGCTTGTGCCACGCTGAGCGCGATGTCGGACTTTCCCGAGGCCGTTGGCCCGCAGATGATTAGAGCGCGCAGAACTTACGTCCGATTGAACGCTTTGGCCAAGTGGCTGCCGTCGAGCTGAATCATGGTTGGGCGGCCGTGCGGGCAGGTGTGAGGCGCTTGACACTGTCGCAAGCCTTCATACAATCCGATCTGCTCTTGCAAGCTTAAGGGATCGTGAGCGCGCACAACCGAGTGACACGCCACCGTCGCTAAGATATAGCGGCGCTGCTCTTCAGCCGTAAATGCGGAATCGGTTTGCGCGAGATCGTCGAGCAGACCGGGCAGATCGATGTGACGGCGTCCGAATACGCTCGGCAGCGCGACGATGCGATACGCCGAATCGCCGAAAAATTCTATTTCAATGCCGGCTTCGCTGAGATATTCCCGTCGAGCTTCCAGCGTTGCCGCTTGATCAGCGCTCAACTCGACCAGCAGCGGAAATAAGAGCGGCTCAGTCGGCGATTCGCTGCTGTCGGCGTCGAGCAGGGCCTCGTACGCGATGCGCTCGTGCGCGGCGTGTTGGTCGACGATCAGCAGCATGTCATTGTCCGCAATCAGGATATAGGTGTGATCGATCTGGCCCAACGCGCGCGCTTTTTGCGGGCTGGCGTCTATTTCGGGCAAACGATTCTCAAGCAGCGAAACGTCGGGCGCCGCGAGCTCTGGAAGAGCAACCGGAATCGTGCGGCCCTCCGCGGCAGTCGTGTCTAGCCGCAGCAGTGGCCCGCTCATGTCGCGAACCGGGCTGCTAGCTTGCAAAGCCTGCTGGAGCGCGCGGCGCACCGCCTCAAAAACGCCGCCGGCATTCAAAAACCGCACCTCGAGTTTGGTGGGGTGAACATTGACGTCGACTTCCTCGGGCGGCAATTCCAGCATGAGCGCACCGTATGGATAGCGGCCGCCCATAAGCATCGAGCCGTAACCAGCCGACCAGGCAGCGTTGAGCTGCGTATTGCGAATAAGCCGGCCATTCACGAACAGGATCTGGCCTTGGCGGTTGGGCCGGTCGTTGCCGGGTTTGGCTGTGAAACCGGTGATGCGCGTGCCCCCGTCGATGACGTACGATACCGGCAAAAGAGAGCCGCGGCTTCCTTTTCCGAAAACCATCTCGATTCGGTCCGCGGCGTGCTGCACGGCCGGCAGATTCCAGACTTCACGCGCCTCGTGGCGCAAGTCGAAAGACACGCTCGGCCAGCCCAACGCCAGCTGCGCCAGAAACGCGCTGATGCGAGCAAACTCGGCTCGTTCGCTCTTGAGGAACTGGCGGCGCACCGGCGTAGCGTCGAACAAGTGATGCGCGCGAACTGTCGTGCCCGGAGACGCTGCAATGCGGCTGATCGGTCCGACGACGCCTGCAACCGCTTGAATGCGGGCGCCAAAATCTTGATCCGCAGGACGCGAAATCAATTCGATGCTGCCCGCCGCTGCCGCGATACTGGCGAGGCCTTCGCCGCGAAAACCGAGCGTCTTGATCGAGAACAGCTCGCCGGCCGAGTTCAGCTTGCTGGTGCCGTGCCGCTGCAGCGCGAGCGCCAGCTGGTCTGCGGGAATGCCGCCCCCGTCGTCATGCACGGTGATGCAATCGCGCCCGCCGTCTTGCAGCTCGACGCGCAGGGCGTGGGCTCCCGCGTCCAGACTGTTCTCGACGAGTTCCTTGACGACCGAAACGGGCCGCTCGATGACCTCGCCCGCGGCGATCTGACTGACGGTCTGTTCGTCTAACAGCCGAATGCGTTCGCGCACTTGCATGCTTCGTTTTTCGCGGTGCGCGCGGGTAAACCCATTTACGAGATGGCGGGGGGTCCGAAGACGCGCAAGGTGTTGCGTCCCTCTTGTTTGGCGACATACAGTGCGGCGTCAGCTGCTTTCACGAGCGCTGATTTCGTCGTGACGTCTTGTGGATAACTTGCCGCGCCGATCGACACTGTCGTCTGCATCCGGTGGTTATCGAAGGCAAACACTTGCTCTTCAATCGCCTTGCGAATGCGTCCAGCCACCACGGCGGCATCCGACTTGATGGTTTCCGGCATGACGACGATGAATTCGTCTCCGCCGTAGCGGCAGCACACGTCGTTGCGCCTTGCCTGCTGCCGGATGAGTCCGCTGACCCGGCGCAGCACTTCGTCGCCCGCGGGATGCCCGTAGCTGTCGTTGATGTTCTTGAAGTTGTCGACGTCCAGGATGAGCAGCGACAACGAGCGCCGTGAGGTCTGGGCCTTGCGGAATTCGCTCTCCAGCCGCTCGTGATATGCACGCGTCGTGAGCAGCCCCGTGAGTGAATCAGTGTCGGCCATCGCTCGGGTCACGCTGTGCAGCAATGCATTGCGCACGCCAACCGACGCGAGGTTGATGAGCCTGCCGACAAGTCCCAGTTGGTCGGCGCTGTAGTAATTCGGGAGGGCCGCTATGAGCTGGACGCATCCCACCGTCTGGTTGTCGCAGATGATAGGCACCGTGATGCACGCCCGTGCTGCCGGGCTGAGTGCGCCTTCAGCCTCGCGCGCGTCTTTATGCAGGTCGTTCACGAGCGCGGAGCGCTGCTTCGTCGCTGCATAACCGACCACACCCGTGGTGAACGACATCTTAGTGCCACGATAGATCTCAGCATCGGTGCCGGCGGTTTCGACGGCGACCAGCATGTCTTCGGCCGCCTCGCTATCATATTGCACCACATAGATCACCGCCGTATCCCATGGCACGACGCGGCGGAACTGGCGCAACAAGTTGAGCAGCTGCACCAGCACGTCCGAGAGCGAGAACTGCGCGCCCAGATCGGAACCGGCGTTCAGCACTTGATCGATGGCACGGATCTGGTGCTCCGCGCGAAAGCGGCCATGCATCCCGTACGCGGCCGCTAGGTATGGTCCGAAGGAAAGGCACAGCGTCTGCAGCGCTGCACTCGCGAGCAGAGCGTGCTGAGAAAATCCCGCCAGCATGATGAGTATAAGGTCAATGCCGCTCAACAGGGTCAGCGCCACGCGCAAGTCGATCGTCGCCAGCGCGAGGGCGGGCACGAGACAAAGCACGGTGATGCCGTATGCCTTCGCGATGAGCGCGGCGTAGATCACGTCGAGAACGATGCTTGCGTAGGAGATCAATTGGTGTTGGTCTTCGCGCCGGCCGGCCGCGCGCGTTCGATGCTGCGAGCTCACAACGAAGAGCATGGTGACGAACGCGTATGCGACGAGCGAGAGATGCATCGAGAGCGACATCGGCGGCTGACTGGGCATCGCGAGCAGCCATAGCACGACCAGCCAACGTGCGGTCGCCACCACAAATGGATATGCCAGGACGTCCGCAATCCCGCCGAGGCGGTTTACCGGCCGCACGCAGTCCTCATATCTAAAGGACGCGCGCAAGGTAGGGTTAGTTACAGTGAAAGGTGGTTAGGTCTGTTAGTGAGCGGGCTCACGTCATTTTGATTTCGAGCTGGTGCTCGTCAGGCATGGCTTGGCGCGTTTGTTGCTTCGAACGGGCCCGCTCGACGCCGGGCCTTGTCTCCAGCTGGGCTGCGATCTCTTTCGCGCGCTCGACGACCTGCTGCGGCAATCCCGCCATGTTGGCCACTGCAATGCCGTAAGAACGGCTGCTCGATCCCGGCAGTAAGCGGTGGGAAAAAATCGGTCCGATTTCCTCTTCGGCGACCGTGACGTGAAGATTGTCTACATGCGGATACACCTGCGCCAGTTTGACGAGCTCATGAAAATGCGTCGCAAACAGGACCATGGGTAAGGCAGCTTGCAGGTTGAGCAGATACTCGCTGATGGCTTGCGCGATCGCCAAGCCGTCTATGGTACCCGTGCCTCTGCCGACTTCGTCTATCAATAAGAGACTGCGCGGCGTGCAGTGTCGCAAAATGACAGCCATTTCCGCCATCTCGACGTAGAACGTCGAGCGGCCCGCCGCGATGTCGTCGCCCGCGCCGATGCGCGTGTACAAGCGGTCGACGATGCCGAGCGTCGCCTGGCGCGCGGGCACGAAGCTGCCCATCTGCGCCATGATCGAGATCAACGCGGTCTGCCGCAGATATGTGGATTTGCCGCCCATGTTGGGACCGGTGATCAGCAAGAAACGATGTTCGGCGTCGATTCTGCAGTCATTGGGAACAAAATCGAGCACGCCGTAGGCCTCAACGATCGGGTGGCGGCCACTCTCGACTTGCATGAGGCTGCCGGCCGTCATCGCCGGTCGCACGTAACGCCGCTCGGCCGCGACCTGAGCCAGCGAACAATAGACATCGATCTCCGCGGTCACGTGCGCCAACGACAGCAGGGCATCGCGTTGGGCGTCAACTGCATCGAGCAATTCATCGAACAGACGCCGCTCCAAAGCGACCTGTTGCGAACGGGAGCTCAAAATGCGCGCTTCCAGCTCTTTGAGGCGGGCATCCGTGAACCGTTCCGCGTTTACCAGGCTCTGCCGCCGGACGAACTCGCGCGGCACCGCTTCCGCCTGCGCGCGCGTCACTTCGTAATAGTAGCCGAACGCTTGCGTATACTTGACTTTGAGACTCTTGATCCCGCACTCGCTGCGCACTTGCGCTTCCAACGCGACCAAGTGCTGGCGCCCTGCGGTTCGCAATCCGATGAGCTCTTGCAGCTCGTCCGAAAACTCCGGACGCATCACGCCGCCCTCAACCAGATTGGCCGCCGGGTCATCCAAGACCGAACGCTCGATCAGCGCAGCGGCGCCGGCTGCGTCATCGCGCGGGTCTAAGAGCTCAGCAAACGTCGCAAAGCTAGTATCTGCTTGCGCTGCCAGTTCGCTGCGGATGGACGCGACGCACTCAAGCGAACGGCGCAGCGCGACGAGATCTCGCGGGCCTGCGCGCCGGGCTCTTATTTTCTGTACGATGCGTTCGATGTCCGCGACGCTTGCCAAGCGGCGCTGCAACTCCACTCGTAAAGCCATATGCGCCAAAAATGCAGCCACGTTATCGTGCCGCACTCCAATAGCGAGTAGATCCAAAAGCGGCGCACACAGCCATTGGGCAAGCTTCCGGCTTCCCATAGCGGTTTTAGTCTTGCAGAGCACGTTGAGCAACGAGGCCTGCTTGTTGTCCCCCAAGCCCGACAACAGATCCAAGTGCCGCCGGGTCGAGCGGTCTAGCGCCATCGTGTGGCGCGCTTCGTGCAAGGAGATGCGGCTCAGCATCGTCTGCGCATCGAGGCGCAAGTATTGCAGGTAGTGCTGCAACAGATCCACCGCTTCGCGCGCGGCGGGGCGCTCGGCCAGCGAAATGTCTTGCAGAATGGTCAACTCGCGCGTAGCGGGCGGAGTAGTAGCCACCGCAGCATCATCCATGTCCTCGATGGGATCGCAAAGCGCAATCCGGCACGCGTCGCTCACCAAACTGCGATAACGCTCGGCGTCTTCATCGGTGGCGACGACGATTTCCGCCGGTGCCAGGCGATCTAACTCTGCCGCCAGCGCATCATCGTCATCAACGACGGTCACCGTCGCCTGGGATGTAGAGACATCGATGGCCGCAACTGCGGTTTTCTCCGCAGCAGTAGCGATTGCGCACAAGAAATTGTTGCGCTCGGCGCTAAGAAATTGTTCTTCCAAGACGGTGCCCGGCGTCAACACCCTTACGATTTCGCGGCGCACCAAGCGGTTCGGCACCGGTTCTTCCATCTGCTCGGCAATGGCCACGATGCGCCGTTGGCGCAGCAATCGTACTAGGTAATGATCCACGCTGTGATGGGGAACGCCCGCCATGGCAACACGCTTGCCTTTGCCGGCTTCTTTGGACGTACAAACGATGTTCAGAGCCTGGGCTAGCTCATTCGCGTCGTCGCCGTAAGCCTCGTAGAAATCGCCCACACGCGACAGCAAGAGAGCCTCGGGATATTCCGCTTTGAGCTGCAGATACTGCGCTATTAATGGCGACGTCGCAACGGTGGCGCCCGCATCGGTCACGGGGGCGGTTCGCGCCGAACTGCGCGTTGCGTGATGTTCGTGCGGCGCTTGCACAGACCGCCCGTTACGAGTGATTACGCCACCCGGCCGATGAGGCCCCAGTTGAATGCTTGTTCGACCGCCACATTGACGAAGGCCTGATGTTCGCTGCGCTGCTCGCGCGGCCAGACCACCGTGACATTATGTCCGCTTTTGCCGGCCATGCGGGTCGCGTCTTTCTTCGATGGTCCGGAAACGAGCACTGGGATCGTTTCACCGATGAATGTCTCATGGAAGTTTTTGGTACGCTCCATTTGCGCACCGTTGAGTGCCTGCAAGCGGCGTATTTTCTCTTCGGGCGCGACCTGCGGCGTCATCGTGGCAGCCGGGGTGCCTGCGCGCGGCGAGTATGCAAAGATAAAGGCCGATTCGAACGTGCCCTTCTCAACCAGCTCTAGAGTTTTGAGAAAGTCTGCTTCCGTCTCCGTTGGGAAACCGACGATGAGATCGGTGGTCAAAGCCCAGCCCGGCAGCCGCTCCCGGAAATAGGCGATCTTGTCCAAATATTCTTCGATACTATACAGTCTCGCCATTGCTTTGAGAACATCGTTGCTGCCGCATTGCACCGGCAAGTGCAGGCGCGGCTGAACGTTAGGCAGCTCCGCCAGCGCATCGACGACTTCGCGGTTGAAGTCGTGCGGGTGCGAGGTCAAAAAAGTGAGGCGTTCCAGACCTTCCATGCAACCGATGCGTCGCAGCAACCCGGCGAAATTAAGATCCGCGGCGGCATAGTAGTAGGAGTTGACGTTTTGGCCGATGAGAATGACTTCTTTTGCGCCGCAACGGATCTCGCGGCGTATTTGTGATTCGATCTCCTCGGGTTCGATGCTCTCGAGTGGACCGCGCGTGTACGGCACGATGCAATACGTGCAAAATTTCTCGCAGCCGCGCGTGATATTGACCAGAGCGCGAAGGTGTGCGAATTCCAAAGCGCCATCGCGGGTGGGGTCATCTTCTACCGACGGCATGCGCAGTTCGGTTTCGGGCGGCGGCAGATCGGTCGGGACTCCCCAGTCTGCCAGCAGCTGTTTGAAGCGTTTGTATTCCCGCGGTCCGAGGAGCGCATCGATAAAAGGCGCCTTTTTTTGCATGATGCCGCGATCTTTTTCCGCCAAACAGCCGGCGACGAGCAACTTGCTACCGGGCCGCTTCAGCGTTTTCAACTGACCGAGCCGGCCGTAGACCCGTGTCTCCGCTTTCTCGCGTATCGCGCAGGTATTGAGTATGAGAATGTCCGCCTCGGAGGGTTCATTGGTAAATGTACAGCCCAGCGACCATGCTTGGTGCGCAAGGCCGTTTGAATCGGCGACATTCATTTGACAGCCGAAGGTTTGCAAATAAACGGAATGCATTTGGACGAACTTCTCCCGAAGGAAGGCGCGACCTGTCTAGCGCCCCGCCGCCTTCGAAACTCCGGTGATGCGCTTGAGGAACGACAGCGGCAGATATGCCTTTTTGCCGACCATGGCTGGTGCCAAGCTCAGCATTCCGGGCTTGCCGTTGAACGTGTACGTCTTGGAGCCGATCGTGCATTCGACTTCTATGCCGTGAAAATGAATCGTGATGACATCACCGCTCATCGTGTAGTTGCTTTCGGGAACGTATTGATCCAGCATAGCGAGGACGTCGTCGTCGCCTCCAGGATTGGTCGTTGAACCAGACGCGGGCGTCAGTGGGACGACCGTTGTGATCTGCGGATAAATGTGTACGATTTGAACGACACGCGCGGCTCCGGGCTTGCTCACGTTGAGGATGTGATCGCCTGCATCTACGGATTGCGCCTCATTCTGCTCGGCCAAAGGCGCTCCGTCGAGCAGCACCTTGGCGCCCGGTGAAGTTCGAACGACGAGCCAACCTTTCGCTCGAGCGGCTGGCTGCCTGGGACCCGTATTTTGCGTCAGCACGAGGCTCACGGTAGTGACGTGGCCGGCGCTCACGTCGGTATAGGTGCTCTGTGGAATGAAGCCACTATGGATGAGCGTAATTCCGTGCCGTCCGCTGTCCACCGAGTCTGCGAAAAGCGGGGTCTCTCCTAAGTAGGCTCCGTCCATCCACACCGCCGCGCCCAACGGCAACGACGTTACGAAGATCCCGCCGTGCACGCCGGACGCGCTTGCCGCAATTTGGAGCGCGCACAGCGAACAGCCAAGCAAAACAGCAGCAAACCACTTGACTGAGAGCATGGTTGATACTTCTCCCTCAGCGCCGCTAAAGGCTGCAACCTACAGGCGAGGCGAACTGCTTTTGTGTTATGCAGTTTCGATGTGGGGAGCCCGCGTGAACAGGACACCGATCGTCGCGATCGTCGGGCGCCCGAATGTAGGCAAGTCCGCGCTTTTCAACCGCCTGGTCGGCAAACGCGTGGCCATTGTTGAAGAGACCTCCGGCGTGACTCGGGATCGCCTCTACGGAGTCGTGGACTGGGCCGGCAGGCAGTTCACGCTGGTCGATACCGGCGGCATCGAGACCGGCGACGTTGACGATCTCACCTCGCAGACGCGGCAGCAAGCACAGCTTGCCATAGATGAAGCAGACCTTATCATATTCCTAGTCGACGCCAAAACGGGCGTCATGCCGGGTGACGTCGACGTGGCGGAACTCCTGCGGCGGCGCGCAGACAAAGTATTGCTGGTGGCAAACAAGGTGGAATCCCCCAACACCGCTGCCACGATGTACGAATTTTGCACGCTCGGGTTTGGCACTCCGTTAGCCGTATCGTCTATTCACGGTCTGCAGAGCGGTGATTTGCTGGATGCAATAGCCGAACGCTTGCCAGCTGTGCCACCGGACGAGGAAGACGACGGCGAAAATGTTACGCACCTTGCCATCGTCGGTCAACCGAATGTGGGCAAATCGTCGTTGGTCAACGCGCTGTTGGGTCAAACGCGAGCAGTGGTTTCCGCAGAGCCCGGCACGACGCGCGATCCAACGGACACCGAGATAACGGTGGGCGATCGTCGCTTCGTCATCATCGACACCGCCGGCATCCGCCGCCATAGCAAACGAGGACCCGCGGTTGAGCAGTATAGCTCGCTGCGCGCGATCGGCGCAATCAGCCGATCCGATGTGGGCTTGCTTTTGATCGATGCCACCGTCGGCGCCACCGCTCAAGATCAGCGCATCGCCGGCCTGGCTGTTGAGGAAGGCAAGGGGCTGATCATCATGGTCAACAAAATCGACTTGGTCAACAGCGAAACATTCGATCGCGAACCGGCAATCGAGATCTTGCGGCGCGAGTTCGCGTTCGCGCCCTATGCGGTGATAATTTTCGGATCCGCATTGACGCACAAGGGCGTTCACAAGATTTGGAATACCGTCGCCGCGGTAGCTGACGAGCGCCGTAAGCGCGTGCCCACCGCGAAGCTGAACCAGGTGGTGCGCGATGCGTTCCGCACCAGGCCGCCGGCGCCGTTTCGCGGCCATGTGCTGAAATGCTACTACGCGACGCAAAGCGGCGTCGCGCCGCCGACGTTCGTCTTCTTCGTCAACGATCCGCGATTGCTCCACTTTTCTTATCAGCGTTATCTGGAGAACAACATTCGCGAAGCATTCGGTTTTGTCGGCACGCCGGTGCGGTTTGTATTCCGGCCGCGAGTGCAGCAAGACACGACCGATGCCGAACAGCTCATTGCGGCCACCGCAGGCGACGAGGAAAAGTGACGCTCGTTCTGCTGTTGGTTGGGGCGTACCTGATCGGATCGATTCCATTCGGCATTATCGTGGGCAAGGGAATCTTCGGCGTCGACCCGCGCAGCGTGGGCAGTGGAAATATCGGCGCAGCCAACGCCTTGCGCGCGCTCGGCAAATGGGGCGCGGTCATGGTGCTGATAGGCGACATCGTGAAAGGCGTCGTGCCCGTCATCATCGCATCGCATTGGTTGTCGTACGGCCACTGGGGTATCGCCGCCGCGGGCCTTGCCACGATCGTCGGGCATAACTGGTCGATCTTCCTCAACTTCCGCGGCGGCAAAGGCGTGGCGACAGGATTGGGCGTACTCGTGGTTCTGTCGTGGCAAGCGACGTTCGTGTTCGCGGTAGTGTGGTTCGCGACCGTAGCCCTCACGCGTTATTCGTCGCTTGCATCCATGGTCGCCAGCGCCGCCGTCCCCGTGAGCCTGATCCTCTTGCGAGCGCCAACCTGGTATGCGGTATATGGCGTCATTGCGCTTGCGCTCGTCTTGTGGCGGCACGCAGGCAACGTACAACGACTGCTGGCGGGCACTGAACTGCGTATCGGCACACCTAAGGAGCAAAGCATACAGCAATGATTTCCACCAACGATTTTAGGACCGGCGTGACGATCTTGGTTGAGGGCCAACTTTGGACGGTGGTGGATTTTCAACACGTCAAACCTGGCAAAGGATCGGCATTCGTTCGCACGCGACTCAAGAACGTCGTGCGCGGAAATGTGCTAGAAAAAACTTTCCGCGCCGGCGAAATGCTCGAGCGCGCCATCATCGAGACCCGCGAAATGCAATATCTGTATGCGAGCGGCGAAGAATATCATTTCATGGACAACAGCTCGTACGAGCAGATCCATCTCGGACACGACATGTTGGGTGACAACGTTGACCTGCTCAAGGAAGGTGTCAACATCAACGTGCAGTTTCATGGCGGGACGGTGATCGCCACGGAGTTGCCCAACCATGTCGAATTGGAAGTGGTGCAGACAGACCCGGGTTTTCGCGGTGATACGACCTCGAACGTTCAGAAGCCGGCTACGCTGGAAACTGGGGCGACGGTCAACGTGCCGCTGTTCATCAACCCTGGTGACCGAGTGCGCATCGACACCCGCGAGCGCAAATACGTTTCGCGCGTCTAATCTTTAATGTGTACCTGCGCGTTTTCTATTACACCAGCGCGTGCTGAGCGCGGCCTTATAAGCATGCGTCTTTTGTTTGAGCTCGATCTCGTACTTGAGCGCCGCGCTTCGTGTGGCTAGACGCCGCAGATACACCAGCCTAACAGGCAGTTTGCCGCGGAGTATCCGCGATCCGCGCCCCGCATTATGCGCCGCCACGCGCTCTGCCGGGTTGCGCGCATAACCGCAATATAACGAATTGTCTTGTGCCATTACGAGATAGACGTAGTGTCCGGGCTTGCTGGACCCGGCCCTTGACTGACCGAGCGTTGTCGCCCTTAGCTTAGACTGCCGTTGCCGAGTGCGCTGAATGAGTCGGTATCCAGACGTTGGCGAAGCGCGATCCATGGTTCCAAATCGCTGATCATGCGATCAGCATCTTGAAGCGACATCGCTTGTTCGCCGTCGCAGAGTGCGCTTTGGGGATTGGGATGCACTTCGACCATAATGCCTTCGGCGCCCAATGCAACGCAGGCGCGTGCGAGCGGCGGCACGATATCGGGGCGCCCGGTAGAGTGCGAAAGGTCGACGATCACCGGTAAGCTGCTCATGCGGCGCAGCAAGACCACGCCGGCGAGGTCGAGCATGTTGCGCGTGAGCGTCTCAAAAGAACGGACGCCGCGCTCGCATAAGATCACTCGCTCGTTGCCTTCCAGCACGTACTCCGCGGCGTGCAAGAACTCTTCGATTGTCGCCGCCATGCCGCGCTTGAGCAACACGGGCTTTGATTGTTTGGCAAGACGCTTCAAGAGCGAAAAGTTTTGCATGTTGCGAGCACCGACTTGCAGGATGTCCACATACTCGGCCACCAGGCCGATGGTTTCCGTATCCATGACCTCGGAAACGCTCAGCATCTTGTATTGCGCTGCCGCCTGTGCGAGCAGCTGCAAACCCTCTTCCGCCAGGCCTTGAAACGAATGCGGCGAGGTGCGAGGTTTGAATGCGCCGCCGCGCAGGATGCGTACGCCGAGGCCAGCAAGGTGCGCTGCGGCAGCATGAATTTGCTCCGCCGATTCTACGCTGCAGGGGCCTGCAATGACGTGGAATCCGCGTTTTAAATTAGTGCCATTGACAGAGAAAACGGCATTGAATTCTTTTTTTGCGCCGGCCAGCGCCATACTTGAGCAACCTCGCAGACGCGTCGTTCGTGTTTGTTATGATTGTTCTTGCAACTGCACTCCCCGCTCTGCAAGCGCATGAGCTGGCTCGAAATTGCAGCATTTGTCGCACTAGGTCTATTCGCGGGCGCTTACGGAACGCTCGTCGGCGTGGGTGGCGGGCTCTTCATCGTTCCCGTTCTGATCTTCGCGCATTTCGCGCCGAAACAAGCTATTGGCACGTCTATGGCGGTGGTGCTCGCAAACGGGATATCAGGTTCTATCGCGTTCCTGCGCCAGAAGCGCGTAGCGGTGCGTACGGGGCTGCTCTTGGCGCTGGCAGGTCTGCCAGGGGCGCTCGTCGGCGCCTATGTGGATCAGCTCCTTCCGAAGCATCTTGTGAGTTTGTTGTTCGGTCTTTTCTTGGTCGTGGTGGGGCTGAGGATGTTTCTTACGGGGCCGGATAAAGCGATTGCGGACAGTCCCGGGTATTCTAAAACCAATCTTCCCTTGGCAGTGTTGGTTGCTTTTTTCGCAGGCTTCATAGCGAGTCTTTTCGGCGTAGGCGGAGGCATTATATATGTGCCTACGATGTTTTACTTATTGCAGTTTCCGGCCCACGTTGCGACGGCGACATCGACCTTCGCCATTGCTTTGACTGCGCTATTTGGCACCGCGTCGCACGCATATTATGGCGACATCGTCTACGGGCCGGCGATCGCCATAGCGGTGGGAGCGATCGGGGGAGCGCAGATCGGCGCCAGCTTGGCAAGTCGCGTACGCGCCGGTCCATTGATCCGGCTGTTCTCCATTGCGATTTTCGTGTCGGCGTTTTGGCTGATATACTACGGAGCGAAATAAGGCGCGGTAAACGGTGCGCCGAGAGTGACTAGCTTTGAGGGCCCTGCCAGCGCGGAAACAGGTCGTGCTCGATACCAAGCGCGTCGAGCGCCTTACCAATCGTATGATTGATGATGTCATCGATGGATTTCGGGTGGGTGTAAAACGCTGGGATCGGAGGCAAAATCGTCGCGCCGATCTCGGCGAGCTGCGTTAATGTGCGCAAGTGACCCAAGTGTAAAGGACTCTCGCGCACCACAAGGACGAGCCGGCGCCGCTCTTTGAGGCACACGTCGGCCGCACGCACTAGTAAGTTATCGTTGTGCGCGTAGGCGATTGCGGATGCCGTTTTGATCGAGCAAGGCACCACCACCATGCCGTCTGTCTTGAAAGAGCCGCTCGAGATTGGAGCGGCGACATCGTGCGGATCGTGCACGATATCGGCCAGTTTCTCCACTTGCGCGGCCGTGATTTTGGTTTCGAGCTCCAGCGTGCGGCGCGCTTGCTCGCTCATCACCAGGTGAATGTTTACCCCAAGCTTGCGCATCGCTTCGAGCATCCGAATTCCATAGATGCTGCCGCTCGCGCCGGTAATGCCGACGATGTATGTAGCCACTCGAAACCGGTCTTCCTTTAGAGCTCGCGCACGACCATCTCGACGTGTGCGTTAAATCGCTTCGGTGAACAACGCGCGCATGAAACACGGTAACCGGGCTTGCGCCGTCGCAATAATTCCACGTTGCAGCGCGGGCAGCACAATAAGTATCGCTTCCGGCTCGGCCGTTTGTTCACCGGTAATTGATGATAAATACTGGAAAGGCCGACTTCGCGCATCTTTCTCTTGAAGGCTGCTCCGTGACCGCTCGGCATGCCATGTTGATGTAGCCAGGCATGAACCATTTCGTGCAGCAAAGTGGCTTCAAGATGATGTACGTTGGCTTTGAGCAATGGAACGGACAACTCGATCACCGCGGGCCGGTACCCGATTCTTCCGGCGACAGAGGTCATGCGGTTGTTGTAAACGATGCGGTAGCCCGGTAACACACCACCGAAGTGCTGCGCATTAAGCATGGCGTACAGCAATTGAAGATCTGCCGGCGATGGAAGCGTATTCTCATCGTGACGGACGACCATTGAAACGGCCACAGTCGAATCGCAGTCTTCGCGCGGCGGGGCACACCACCTTTGTCGCAGGTAACGCGAACTTTGCGCGATAACGAGCGGTCCCATGAAGATTTATATTTCTGCTGATATGGAAGGCGTTGCGGGCATCACCGCCACCGAACAAACAGATCCCGTCGGGCAACCCGAGTATGCGCATTCTTGCCGCCTCATGACCGGCGAAGTGCGCGCGGCATGTGAAGGCGCGCAGGCCGCCGGAGCCACCGAAATTCTTGTTAACGATTCGCACTGGAATATGCGCAACATCATCCACGAGGAGCTGCCGCCGGATGTTCGCTTGATTCGCGGCAGTCTCAAGCCGCTCTCGATGAATCAGGGATTGGATCCGTCCTGCAGCGCAGCGGCATTCGTCGGCTATCACGCCCCGATCGGCACCGCTGATGCAATTTTGGATCACACGTATTCGGGTGACACGTTGTACGATGTCCGTATCAACGGGCAGCACTGCAGCGAGGCCCGCATCAACGCGGCGGTGGCGGGCTATTTCAACGTACCGGTAGTTTTTATTTCCGGCGATCAAAATGCGTGCGCGGACGCGCGCAGTTTCTTACCTTGGATTCACGCGGTCGAAGTGAAGCAAGCAGTCGGCAGATATGCGGCCTCGTCACTCTCACCTGCATACGCGCAAGCCGCGATCAAAGCGGGAATTCACAAGGCGCTGCAAGACTACAAGACTCGGGCGAAACCATATACCTTCGAGGGACCGCTGGAATTAGAGATGGTGTTCACCTGGACGGCAAAAGCTGACATAGCGGCACTGTTACCCGGCAGCACCCGAATCGACGCCAGGACGATCCGCTACCAAGGTAACGACTTTATAACGGTTTTTAAGGCCTTCCGCGCCATGCTGGCCTTAGGCTCATCGATCTCTTAACTTCCCGTTGAACGGGGCCCGCAGCCTAGTGGCAGAGAGCCCAGTCACTTTGCGTGTTATATGAACAGGCAATTGTAACGTTTGGCGTGTCACGCCACTCCTATGAGCGTGCCGGGCGCCGTATTAGCGGTCCCCCAACGACGCGGAGTCCGGCGGGAATTTAAAAAGAATCAAGCCCGGTCGCTCACTGCCGGGCTTGATGCATTTTTGGCCGATGTCAGGTTTCGGATTCGGGCTGGTTCGAGCCGGATGCCGTGGCGGTCGCGACCTCTGAGGGCGCTTCGCCGTTTGAGGCCGCTGGAATGCCGCCTTCTTCCTCCATCACTTCTTCCGGATTGGAAGGCGTTTCTGCATCCGGTGGAACGTCGGCGTGGTCTGGCTCGGTTGTGGCTGTTGCGCCGGTTTGAGCGGCAGCTGTTGCAGGAGCAGGCACCGGTTCAGCGCTTGGCGTGTGCCAATCGTATTCCGCCGGAGTGATGTTATATTGCCCGGGCGTTAGGCCGAGTTTGTGCATCCAGTCAAGCGCGAGCAGATAATGGCGTTTCGTCCGGTACGAAAGCCAACGCCGGCGCAGCGAATCATCTTCATCAACGGCCTCGCGGAAGCGCCGAAACGCACCCTTACCGGATATGGCAGACCGTAGCCGGCCCGCCACGTTGATATCCTCGACAAGACCGATGAAATCCGACATGATTCCGTAACGCACGTCGGTTGTGACCGGCGCGATCTTGCGCATGTCGGGGTTGGTTTGCGCTTCAGCGATGCGTGCGGTTTCTTGATCGCCGAGATTGTGCATGAAATGCTCGACGGCACCGTTGGTAACGTTGAAAAACGCAACGCTATCGACATCGCCGCCGGTCAAAGCCGTACCCAACTCGTCCAAGAGAGCATTGCGCTTGACCGGACCCATGCGCACGGTACGCACAGGCTGGCGCGCTTGGACAGCCGGCGCGGCTTCCATTCCGAGCGCCTTGCGGAGCTCTGCTGGATCGGTGGCCGGCAAGCCTAAATTCGAAAGACGCACGTGATGACCGGCAAGTTCAATGAAGAGGTCTTCTAGTTTCTTGCGGCCTTCAGGATCTGCTGCTGCGTCTAACGGTGATAGACCGGCGAGGTCAGGGAGCGGGCGGCGAATCCATTCTGCGGTTACGTAGGCGCTGTTGGTTGCTGTGTCTGCCATTGTACGTCACTCTTCTATCTTGTTGTTGTCACTGTGTGCTATGAGCTGCGCTGTGCCCTGATACTTACACCGCGGCGTGCTGTTTCTTGCCAATTTCTTCAGCGATTTGCACCACGTCGTCCTCGGTGAGCCCCAACCGCCCCATATTCTCGTAATACTGCTGAACAAGGGCTGCGGCGTTGCCGGTCCGCGCGCGTTCTTCGCGCACGCGCTTGACTTCCTCCAATACCCGCTTGCTTAACTCCGGCCCCAGTTCAACATTGCTCTTGCGCAGCCGGGCCTCATGCTTGCGCAAGGTCGACTCGATCACCGACAGGCCACTGTGCTTGCCGAAGATGAAACGCATCTGAGCACCGACAAGCTCGGCCGGCACCGCTTCGTACATCCGCCGGTCGATCAGCATCGCGTGGGTGTGAATGCCCGACTCGTGCGAGAAAACATTCGCTCCGATAATCGGCTCGTGCGCTTCCACCGGATAGCCCGAAACAGATTCCATGTAGCGCGCCAATTCCCACAGTTTATCGTAACGGAAACCCGGGATATCTACATCGTAGAGGACGCGCAAGGCGGTGACCACTTGATGCAGCGGCACGTTGCCGGCACGTTCGCCGTAACCGTTGGCGGTCACGGTGAATGCCTTGAAGCCACAGGCCAGCGACGTGATGCAGTTGATGGTCGCCAGACCGTAGTCGTTGTGGAAATGGTTCAGCAACGCCACGTCTTTCGGCAATGCCTCGACGATGCGCGTGCAGAACCAGCGGGTGGCCTCGGGCGTTAGACAGCCGACGGTGTCGGGCCAGGAAGGCCGCGTGCCGCCGGCTTTGAGCCCTTCGCGAAACAGTTCGATGAAATAGTCAACGTCGCCACGACTGCCGTCTTCGCCGCCGAACTCGACGTAGCGAACGCCTTTGCTGCGCGCATAGCGAATGGCATCACATTGCATCCGGATATTAGCTTGTCGGTAGAACGACAGGGGCTGATCCAGCCATTCGGATTCTGGCTTGCCCTCGCGCGCGAGCAATGTCTTGCCAATCTTGTACTTCATGTGCAAGTCGCTGCCCGAGGTGAATATGAAGAACGTGACGTCGCTGGGCGAGACATCGATTGCCGCAAGCGCGCTCAGCGTCGCGTCGATATCCTTAGTGGTGCTGCGACACATAACGACCACGTCGAGGTCCGCGCGAATCTCGCCCTTGCGTTTGCCTTGCATGATCAACTGCAATGAGCGCCGCTCGTCTTCGGACACTGCCGGAAAACCGACGTCCATGATATGGACGCCAATATCGGAAAGGCGCTTGCAGATCTCGTATTTTTGTTCGGGTGTGTATGCGATACCACACATCTGCTCGCCGTCGCGCAGCGAGGTATCATAGATGCGCAGCTCTTTGGGATCGGGAAAGCGCACGTCGCGCGTGAAGTCGCGCGGATCGCGGATCAGTTTTTCAATCGGCTCGCGAAACTCCACGGCGACTCCTTTTTGCGATGTGGGGCTTGGATTAGTTCGTTGAGCGATGCCCCCAATTCTTCCACGGCGCTAGCCGGCCCGCATTGGAGTCGTAGGGCTTTGCCACGATACGGTATTGGAACGCGACTGAAGAACGTCCGCCTTGATTCTCGCGCACCGTAAATCCGGCAGCGCTTTTTTGCACGACATACAGCCCGCGGCTATCCCCTTCCGGGGTTAAAAAGACCAAGTATGGCCTGGCTTTGTCGATCGTCGCCGCAAAGGCTGAGTCAAGGCGCACGAATGCTTGACCGCTTTGCAACTGCCCCTCGCCGACATCTTCCATCGTCGGCGCAGCTGCTCGCGGCGAATATGCCATGACGCTGGTTCCGGCCGACGTCCGCGTGACGTGGGCCGAGCAGCCTGTACAACCGGCGCTCACCGTCAGCGTACCGGAGATCAATGCGTCGCCCTGGGTGGACAGTGCTAAGCCGCTGACCGACTGAGCGAACACGCCCGTACCTGCGGTGGAAGTTCCCGCGACGCCGGTTCCGTTAGTGGACACGCCTGCGACGCCATAGTTGAAGTTTCGCTGAGCCGCGTGGTCCTCACCCAGCACGCCCGCATCGCCGTTGCAACTCGAGCAGGCGAGGTTTGACGTAGTCCGGCCCACCACACCACTGCCGTTGGCGCTCGTGCCGAGAACGCCCGGCCCTCTGCCGTTATTATCTGCGCTGATACAGGGAGCGATGCTGGCGCATCGCACGACGTTTACGATTGTCTGCTCGGTGCGCTGACCAAGTGCCGGCCACATGGTACCAACGGCGATTATACACATCGCGCTCGCCACAATTCCAATGAAGAGCTTCATATCCTAATCCCCCCACAGCACCGCGATCAGCAAATGGCAAACGCCGAAGCTGTTCCGACATTATACATCCGGGGTGTCTCGCTGTCACAAGAGCGGCGCGGGCAAACCATGACAAGTCTAAGAATGGGGGCGAACTGCCCAAGCGGAGAAACAGCGTGGTTAAAACGCTGTCGCTCATTCGTCCTAGATTGGTACTCTCTAGAGGAGGTCTCTAGGGCTCGACGACGATCATGCCTCGCATGCCGGCGCTATAGTCAAAGAAGCAGCCATACAGATATGTGCCGGGCTTGGTAGCTGTCAGCGGCGTGGAGCGCGCGCCCGGACCAAGATCGCCGGTGCTCCAGGCTGGGGCTCCGATGTTGCCGTTTGGTTTCAGCTGATCTGTGCTCCAACGTGGCTCTTCGGGAAAGGATGAAGCGTCGGCGATCGATGTCGCCGTGTGATGGCGGCTATCTGTGTTGACGAACACCAGCCGATCCCCCACGTGGAGCCGAATGACTCCTGGTGACACGCCGACATAGTCGCCGGCAGCGGCATGCTCGACTTTTGAGTATTTCGTGAGGTTCAGGGTTACCGTCGCCGTGGTCTGCGCTTGCGAAATGGCCGTAGCGGCGATAGTTATCGCAATAGCCAGCAGCATGGAAAACCTGAACATTTTAGCAGTTTTCATACTTTATGCCCGTTTCTTAAGCGAGCCCTCGAGCCGATAACGTTCTTTTCGGTTAAAACGTCCCGCGTACCCGCCGCGTGCGCTGGACCACAGCTGTCTAGGCTTCGGATCTCGGCCGTAACGGCCGGCGGGACCAGCCAGTCTAACATGTGGGCGATTTGCGCCCCGTGAAGAGTAGCGAGAGTATGCACAGTGGGCCGACTATGTGGGACCGCAGACGGCGAGTACTTCCACCTTCGGAAGTAGCGTTAGACACTGCCCCCGCAGACTCAGATGCGCCTGTTGCCTGGATTTTGGCGGCGGCTATTTTGCCTGTGCTCTTGTGGGCCGCGGTTAACGCGCCGCGCAACGTTCAAACACTCGCAAGTCTCATTGCCGCTACTGCTGTCCTCGAGCTTGTGTCTCCCGATGCGATTCGTTTCGGACGGCGTATAATCGGTCCGGCTTTTTGCATTAGCACAGCAGCCTACGTTCTTTTTGGCGTGCCGCTGGCAGTTTTGATCGGTGGTACCCGGGGCATCGTCCGTGCACTCAACCGCCGCAATTCGCCCTCCGTGAGCACCCAAGCAGTTGCCTTGTCAATTCTCTCACCGTTGTTTGCCGGGCTGACCGCAGACTTGGCGATCCGACATCTACCTCACAACCTGGCTGCGTTCAATCATGTGGTCGGCGCGCTGGTTTTTGTGGCCATGATGTTCGTACTCGAGCTCGCCGGAGCGGCATCAAGACTAACCGGGCCCATCGGTTTGTTGCCCGCTGACGCGGCGCGTGGATTTTTCCCCTGGGCGCCGGCCCAGTTCGCGCTGTTCGGCGGCGTGGGCTTTGCGTTGGCCGGTCAGGTAAGCGCGGGGCATTTGTCGGTGCTGATCTTCCTCGTGGCGCCCTTTGCGATCGCACGCGCAACCTTTGCGGCGGCGGGCTGGGGGACCGAGCGTTATGTCGCGGCCCTGGAGCGGGAAAATGACGCGTTGCTCAATCGAACGGGGCAGTTCGATCGTGCCAACGGGGACCTCATCGAGGCACTCGCGATCGCGATTGACGAGCAGGATGGCGCGGAACGCGGCCGCACCAAACGAATTTCGCAGATCGCCACCCGTCTCGGTTCAGCGCTTGCCATCACAGGGTGGAACCTGGAAACCTTGCGCCGCGCCGCTCTCCTGCACGACGTTGGAATTCTTGCTGTGCCCGGCGGTGAACAGAGCGCGTTGCACTGTGAATTCGGCGCACGCCTTGTGGCCCGCTGGCGCGACGGCCGCACGATCGCGCACGTGATCGAGCAGCACCACGAACGCATGGATGGAAGCGGATATCCTCGCGGACTCAAAGGCGAGCAGATCATTCTGGAAGCCCGAATAGTTGCAGTCGCGGAAGCGTTCGTCAACATGACCTCAGGTCCGACCGCGATGAACACCTTAGAGGCGCTGCGTGACATTGAAGACCGCAGAGGCCTGGAGTTCGACGTTGCGGTGGTTGACGCGCTGGCGCAAGCGGTCGAACCGCGCACCGCGGACGTGTTGCCGATGACACGCCGCCGTCCGAGCGCTATCTAGGCGGGGATTAACCCGAGCCGTTTACGTTAGCTTGTCAGAGGCGGAGGCGGGCGGCAATCAAGGCGCTCGTTTTTTTTATGTCCAGTAATTCGATTATGGACTCTGCATAATTTGCCAACGGCTTTTGATCGATCACACACGGCGCATTCCGCGGGTTGCGCAAGCGCGGAATAGCTCGCTGCAACATCGTGCGTGCGCCCCGCGTGTTACCTTTCTGCAAGTGGTGAAAAGCGGCCGCAAGCTGGATGAGGCCTTGCAGGCCCGGATCGCGTTCGTGAATCCAGCGTGGCTCCAACGTCTCGTGAGCTTCAAAGAAACGGCCGTCATTCCAGCACTTCCGAAACGCGGCGATGTCTTCGGGAATCCCTTCGCTGCTAGGCGGCACTAAGCGGGAGTGCTTCGCGCGCGGCTGCGAGGGTCGCATCGATATCAGCGTCGCTATGAGCGACGGTCAAAAACATCAGCTCCATTTGTGAGGGCGGCAGCAACACGCCGCGCTGCAGCATCGCATGGTAGTAGCGGGCATACGATTGCGCATTGGCTTCCTGCGCCTGGCGGAAGTTCTGGTGGGGCTGGCCATGGCGAAACATGAAATCAACCATCGAGCCACACTGCACGACCGGATAATCCAGCCGAAGGTCTGCCATAATGCGGCGCAGGCCATCTGCGAGCCGGCGGCCTTTGCGCTCGAGGGTTGCGTAAAAGTTCGGGTCAGAATAGATCGCATCCAAAAACGCGTGCGCAGCCGCCACGCATACAGGGTTGCCCGAAAACGTGCCGCCCTGGAAAACAGGCCCTTCGGGAGCGAGTTTGGCCATGATATCGCCGCGGCCGCCAAACGCTGCCAGCGGAAGGCCGCCGCCGAGCGCCTTGCCCAGACACGTGATGTCGGGGCGTATGGCGTACAAAGCTTGCGCTCCGCCGCCAAGCCGCAAGCCCGTGATCACTTCATCGAAAATCAGCACGACGCCGAACGAGCGACACAAATCGCGAACGCTTTCCAAGAACTTCGGGGCGGGCAAGCACAGACCCATGTTGCCGCAGATCGGCTCCACGATGATAGCCGCGATCTCGTTGCGCCGGCCGCGCAGGGTTCGATCAACCGCGAAGATATCGTTGTAGGGCAGCACCAGCACGTCATGGATGACGCCACCGGTGACGCCGCTCGCGAGCGTCGGACTGCTGAGCGAAGATGCGCCCGCCGAGAAAATCATCTCGTCGCTGTGGCCGTGGTAGCAACCCTCGAAGCGAATGATCTTTTCGCGCCGCGTGAGGGAACGGGCAAGCCGTACTGCGGTCATACACGCTTCGGTTCCGGTCGTCACAAAACGCAGTTGCTCGATTGAGGGAAACAGCGCCATCAGTCGCTCGGCCAGTCGCACTTCTTCGAGGTGGGTTGCTCCGAAGACAGCGCCATCCGCCATTGCTTGCGCGACGCGCTCGCTCACGCGCGGATCGGCGTGGCCGAGCAAGATGGGTCCATAGCCGCAAATGTAGTCTATGTACTCGCGACCCTCGGTATCAAGAACTCTCGAGCCGTGCGCTTGATCGATGAGCGGAGTGTACGCGCCGACGGGTAGACCGGCACGCACCGGCGAGTCAACGCCGCCCGCCAGCGACCGTCGCGCGCGTGCCCATGCATCGGAGAGCTCCGGGCCAAGTGCGGTGGTATGTTCACTCACAATCATTAGCCCTTGTGTCGGTTCCGCCAAACGACCTGCTTGACTACAAAAAGTAAGAGAGCGGCTTGCGCCGCTCTCTTGTGTTTGCTAGGCGAGCCCGATTCGACGGTTTAGAGTCCCTTGTCAAGCCAGGCGATGATGTCGTAGCGGTTGGTGATGGGGAAGAACGGCGGCGGGTTTGCAGCCAAACGTGGGTCGTACTTATAGACACGGTTGAAGCCGTGGGTTAAGGTGCCTGCGCTCTTCACGCCCATCGCACCGTTCGAGTTCTGGATCAAGCCACCGTAGAACGTGAAGTTCCCGCCCTTGGTCGTGTTCCAGTTGACGTTGCTGAAATTACCGTCAGTGCAGCCTGAGCCCGGGCAGAATGGCGGCGCGTCCTCACCATAGTACCCCGTCAGGATGCTGCCGTCGAACTCATATCCGGTCGTCGTGGCTGAGTTGACCTTGATGTCGTTCGCCCAAACTCCGAGTTCGTCTGTAGATGTCGAGCTTTGGTCCTTGTACAGAACGCCGGGAGAACCACCGACCAGCGTGATCGTATGCGAGTGGTCGCTCGTGTAGTCAGGCACCGCGATCGCGAACGAGCCGTGAACCGTGCCGCTGGAAAGCTGGACGTCGCCGTTATCAAAGAATGCTCCATTGCCGGCCGTCGTGCCCACGGGTGGCTGACCTGAAAGAGTGCCCGTGTATGTGACTGACGAGCACGGGCAGCCGCTTGTTTGCACGATGGTTGTCGTGTTGGCGCTGTAATCGAGTACCAACTTATAAGAGTGGTCGATACCGGAAGCCCCGCCGAACGGTGCCATCGTAAAGACTTCATTGTTGCCGGTGTAGGTACCGCACGTTCCGGAACAAGGTGTTATCAGCACGTTGCCCTGGATGTACAAACCTGTCTTCGTAATACCGGCAGGCCCTGCAATGGCGCTGTGTCCGTTGATATAAACGCCGTTTGAAAGTCCTGAGGGCAGCGCGCTGGTGTGCGTTGAGTCGCCGTAGAACGCTTCACTCGCGACTGACAAATTGTTCTGGAAGGTCGGCAGCTTCATCGGCAACGCGCCGATCTGGAACGCCGTTGACCCGTTGGTGGCGACGTCACCCCATTTGACATTGGCGGTGGAAACCGGTGTCTTGCCCGCACCTTCATACCAGGTGGGCTGGACAACCGTTTGCACGCTGTTGTTGAAAATGGGGGTCGCAGGATCTTGGTACCAAACATTCATCGTGCCGCCGTTGTACACGGGGCCGTCGAATTTCTCGCCGGTCACATAGTAGACGTTGCCGGAGTTGCCGGCGGTGAACTGCTCGTAATACGAGTACGGGAAGCTTTTGACGACCGCATCAACGGTACGAGTTTGACCTGAGTTCGTTTCTTTGCCGGTCGACAAGATTTCGTAGTACAGCATCCCGTTAGTGGTGGTCCAGGTGTTGACGACCGACGAATCATAACCCACGGTGGAGGGCGTCGGATACGTGTAGTGGATGGCGGCCGGCGTTACCTTGCCGGCTTTGGAGGCGTTCTCTTCGATCTCCAGGACCATGTTTTCCACACCGGCATAGGCGGCGTTAAGCGCTTTCGCGCTATTGCTATGTGCACCAACATCTTGCAGCTCCGTGATCATCTGCCCCATCAGCGCACCGATGAGAACGAGGAACACGACGGACATCAACAGCGCTGTGATCAACGCGACGCCGCGCTGTTTGCTGGATTTTAGTTTAGAAATCATGGTTTGAACCCCATCAATACTTGCGTGGTCAGATCGTAGGTACCGTAGTTGCCCTTAGACGGGATAGTTTGAACGCTGATTTGGAAAAGGGTGCCCGCGGCATCCATCGGGAGCACCTTGAAGGATGTGACATTGTAGGCGATGGTGTCGGTGACTGTACTCGCGGTGGGGCAATTTGCCACATTGGTTTGCAGAACTGCCGTGCGCGTGATCGTTTTCAGGGCTCCATCGTAGGAGAGCGTCACCGTGTCGTAACACGGCACGGGAGCGCCGACGTTGCTCGTTGGAATCGGAGATGCCAATCCGCCCGGTCCGTTGTGCACGCGCCAGTATTTGACGGTGGAGACCGCTGCCGGCGCGGTTGACGGCGGCGGCGGGGTCGGCGAGATCACCATCGGATACGGCGGGGCGGTGAAATCCGACTCGTTGGGCATCGCTTGGCGGAACTCGTTGCTGACTTTCGCCATGGCGATGCGGGCGTTTTGTTCGGCGGTGAGGTTAGCATTGGCTAGCGTGTTGTGGTTGAACACCATCGCGAACTCGACCACCGCCAGCGCGAGGATGATCCCCATGATTACCATGGAGATCAACAACTCGACTGTGGTGAATGCTCGGCGACGTTTCGGCGCAGCCATTACTGGATCACCGTCGGGCTAGGTTGCGGCGTCGGGCTCGGCGTCGGCGTCGGGCTCGGCGTGGGCGTCGGGCTCGGCTTCGGTGTCGGGCTCGGCGTGGGTGTCGGGCTCGGCTTCGGCGTCGGGCTCGGCGTGGGCGTCGGACTCGGCGTGGGCGTCGGTGTTGGCGACGGAGACGGCGACGGCGGGAAAACGCCGACTAGGTTTAGTCCTGGGTCATGCCGGTTCAGCTGGTTCACTTGGTAGATTTCGACGGTGCCGTTGCCGGCGACATTGTTAGCAGAAATCCAGACCGTGAGGTCGGCAGCGTTGATGTCGGTTTGTTCCTTCGCTTGCCACATGTACTGATACGTACCTTTGGTTTCATTGGCAAACGGGCTGCCAGCGCAGACCGGCACGTTGTGCCACGTTGCTGAGGCGAGACTATCGTTATAAGCAGGCCACGCTCCACCGCAGGGATCAGACCCGGGAGGTGCGCCAGTCCAGTTTGTTCCATCCCACTCACCGCCTGGACCGGGGCTGGTGGCGGACCAAAAGCTGCTGTCTTGCCGCATTTGATCGATGAAGTAGTTGGCCATCGAAATGGAGATGCCGCGTTGTGCTGCGGTTTTCTCTGCTTGTGTCGAAGCGATCATGTCGCCCGAGACAAACAAGAATGCCAGCGTCAACACGACCGTTGCAACTAGCACTTCAATGAGTGATGTGCCGCGCTGCCGATTCGGCGGCTTTTGTAGTTTAGCCATAACCTAGTGAACCCTCATGTCCGGATAGAAGTGGTTCTATTCAATGTATACGACACCACATACCGAGCTTTTCTTACACTATATTTCATCGGCTCCCGTGATAAACAAACAGGTGTGATAGTTGGCACACCGACCTGCGACATGTGATATCAACTGCAAAAATGCGCGGAGAAAAAAAATATGCGCGTGCGTCAGCGCACACGCTACGTATCATATGATTTATTGGTGATGATTCTCACAAATGTTCATACGCATTGTGTCACGCTGTGCGAAAAGAAAAAGCCCGCCGTTTCCGGCGGGCTTTTCTCAGTCGTATTACTTGCGCTAGTTTCCGAGATCTTCCCAAGCGATGATGTCGTACGCGCCGGTCACCGGATTGAACGGCGGAGGATTGCTCGATAGGCGCTGATCGTAATTGATCAGGCGGTCGAAGCCGACGTGGTTACCACTTCCGGGGAAGAATCTGCCAACCGCGCCACGCATGTTCTCTGCCAAACCCCCGAACAGGGTCAGAGTGCCTTGATTGGCCGATCCGCATGTGCTATTGCATTTGTTGTAGTAAAAACCACCGTTGGTTGGGCCCTCTCCGGGGAACCCAGCGATCAGGCTGGCATCGATAGTGATGTTACTCGAATTGGTTGCAAGAACGATGTTGTTGGCCCACAGTCCGAGCATGTCTTTGGTCGGATCGTTATACGTTATTGAACCGCTTCCGACAAGAGATATGTTGTGCTGATCTGCCGCGTAGTCAGGAACGGCAATAGTGTACTGACCCTCTATCACCGAGCCTAGAGTCACAATGGCGTTGCCGTTGACAAAGAATGCGCCGTTACCCACGCCTGCGCCACCGGAACCAGATGGGACACCCGAAAAAGAGCCCAAATTCTTGTTGCCCGCTTGACTAACCGTTGTTGGACCTGAGGGGAAGTTTATCGTGACGGTATACGTAGGGAATTGAGCCGATTTGATGGTAAATGTCTCAGTTGAACCGGCAACCGCGCTCGTGATTGTTGCGTTACCATCGACATAGATCCCCGTGGTTAACGGACCGGTTCCAAGCGTCGCATCCGACTTGTTCATATAGACACCTGGTGGTACCGACGGATAGCTCGATGTAATCGAGCAACAATTTCCATAGAATGCTTCACTTGCCACTAGCACATTGTCGACCGGTTGCGGAAGACCGATCGGTGTGATCCCGGTCTTAAATGCATTTTGGCCACCGTTGATGACAGCGAGCCAGTCGTTCGCGTCATCAATCGGTACGCCGCCCTGCAGCTCTAGCCACGCGGGCAAGTTGACGGTTTGTACATTGGACCCAAAAATCGGCTTGAACATCGAATAATCGAAGTGGGTCTTGTCGTACTCGACGTGCATAGGACCGCCGGAATAAACGAGACCATTATAGTACTGGTTCGGCGTATACCAGACGGGCTTGCCGTTTTGATTGCTTTCATAGTTGGTGAACATTGCGTACTGCGCTAACGAAACAGAACGAAGAAGCGCGCGAACCGTTCTCTTCTGAACCTTTTGAATGCCAGCGCCGTTGATGACGTCTCCCTCGGACGTGATCAGGTAGTAACGGCTGCCCGCAGTACCTGGGAACCAGTTCTTATCTATTTGGACGCTGTAGCTCGTCGTTGAAGGCGAGGCCCCCGGCTCCGGGTACGCATACGTAAAGGGCGTGGGGTCGGGTTTGCCTAGCGAAATATTCTCTTCGATAGCCAGGACCATCGCATGAATTCCGGCGTCTGCTGCCGAGAGTGCCTTGACCGAAACCCCATTCGTCTTTGAGCTGTTAATTTCTTGAGCCAGCTGCGTCATGACGGCGCCGGCAAAAATTAGAAAGATGATGAGCAGCGCAATAACGCTGAGCAGCGCTATTCCTCGCTGAGTCCTAACGGGCTTCCTCGGGCTAGTCATTGGCTTTCGCTCCTCCGACCCAAACTTCGGTTGCAACAGTATACTGACACGTTGGATTACAGCGAGCTGTACTGTATTGAGCTGTCTTAGCGTCCCAAGGATGGGCCACCGTGAGGGTGATTGTCAATTCCCCAAAATCGCGTCCGCCGTTATTCAAGACGCTGAAACCGGTGACGTCGTGCCCCAGAGTGCGTTTACTCAAGATGGTATTGGGTGACAAGTCATCGGCCACTGTTTCTTCAAGCTGATCTGGCGTAGTCGGGCTACAACCAGTCTTGCATTGCACGGTCACGATGTCGAACGGTGGCGCAGGCACTCCGCCTTTGAATTGTATGGTCGAAATATTATCCAAACTGCCTTGGTGAACGCGGAGATACTTAAGAATGGCGACGGGGCCAGGGACCACCGGACTTATGATGACGTGTGTGGGATCAACCTGGACGTCAGGCGTTGCAGCCTTCAGGCCGTTGACGATTTTCACCATCGTCGTCCGCGCATTTGATTCCACATCCACATTTGATTGTGTGTGCAACAAATGAGAGATCGTATGGTCGAACTCGTAACCAATCAGCAAGAGCATGAGCCCGAGTATGAACACGGACGTCATCAGTTCTACCAAAGTGAACCCGCGAGCAAAGGCCCGTTTCCCAGACAATTTCATTCATAGATACCCGTTGGCGATGGCGATGGCGTCGGCGTCGGACTGGGCTTGGCCGTTGGACTAGTTGATGGCTTCGGCGATGGAGTAGGAGTAGGACTTGGAGACTTGGACGGAGGCGGACTCGTGATGGTCGGCGTCGGCGTTGGCGTCGGGTTCGGAACAACGCCCTTGTTCGGGTTATACGGGGCGTCTTTCATTCTGGTCGTCTTTAGCTCGTAAATGTCGTGGCGGGATGCTTCGTCGGTCATGACCCAAACGGTCAGCTCGGCAAGCTGGGGATCTGCCGTCTGAATCTTTGCATTCCACATATACTGGAGATGCACGCCGGTGCCAGCCATTTCCGGAAATAGATTGGTGCACATAGCGTGCCAAGGTGCCGGAGATTTTGTGATGTCGTCGGTATATGGTGTCCACTTATTTCCGCAGGCATCTAGAGTGCCGGGTCCGCTAGCCCAATCGCTCCAGAATCCTCCGTCAGCCCGCATTATTCCGACTAGGTAGTTCGCAGCGCTCACCGTGGACGTGTGGTTTGATGCAAGATTCTCTGCGCCTGAAGATTGGATCAAGTCCGCCGTCAAGAAGAGAAAAACAAACAACATCAACGTCATGGCGACAAGGACTTCAACTAGCGTTGTGCCCCGTTTGTTTCTCAAACCGTCGCGTGGCTTCATAAAATGCGGTCTCCAGGCAGACAAAAGGATCCCCTACTTAAGAGAACAAACCGTTTGGTCCAGTTCGTGAGCGAAATCACACGCTCCTATGACTTGCGTCACTGTAACATTGTTACACTTCATATACAAATTCCAAAGTGACTGCCTTTGGGAGGCTCCCAGACCTACCGGCGCGGGGGCCAGGGAACTGCCATTCCGCAAGGGTTCGCGGAGCTCGGCTCGGCACTGGACCTCATGCTCGAAAGACACCCTTTATACGGCGACTTCCAGCGCTTTGAGCTACCCGAGGGTCCTATAAGTCGTATGTTCTTGCATTGGTCGGCACGCGGATATGACGAGCCGTCGTCTTCCTATCACTTCGTGGTCGGTTACCGTCACGGCAAGCTCTTCGCGCAGCAGACGCACGACGTCAGCCAGAACATGCGTCCGCTCACCGAAGAGATGGATTACGCGGCTCATACCCGGGGGCGCAATTCTTTCGCTATCGGCGTCAGTGCCCTGAGCATGCGCGATGCTACCCCGCACGATTTCGGCTCGCAGCCGCTCACCGAGGAGCTCGTTGATGCGCTTTGCGCGATGTGCGCCTGCTTAGCGCTCCGCTATGACATTGCGATCGACGCGGACCATGTGATGACCCACGCCGAAGCGGCGATCATCGACGGCTATTTTGGATTGTTGCCGGAAGAGCGCTGGGATTTGGCGCGCTTGAAGCCTGCCGAAGAACCGGTTACACCTGCCGAAGCCCACGCAACCGGCGAGGCGTTGCGCCGTAGAATTCGAGAGTACTCACAAAAAGAGCAAGTATAAGCGGATCGCGCCCGTTCAGATCCGGATTATTCCATCGACCATTCGTAGGCATTCCAATTGGCTGATTCCGCCGGCGATGCTTTGAAGCCGTGGAATTCCGTTGGAAACACGTCGATGCGCCGCTCTGAGAACATGAATACCGTGGGTGCTTGCAGTCCTAGCTCGCGCGAAATGATGTGGTAGTCTCGCTTGCGCCGCTCGATATCCACCGTGCCGAGCGCATCGATCTCCGCCTGGTTCACGACAGGGTCGCACCAGAACAAATCATTTTGACCATAGGGCGGAAACTGGTTGCACATATACAGCGATGAGTTGTCAGGATCGACGCCGCTTACCCAGCCAAAGTACGCCATTTGGAACTTGCCTGAGTTTATAATGCCGCCGGACTGTTGCGATGCAAAGAAGATAGGCGTAGGATAGGACTTCTGCGTAATCGCAACGCCGACCGCGCGCTCGGTTTCTTGTACCAAGCTCGCCAGCCGCTCCGCGATGATCTGTCCCCCGATGTACGAGAGTTGCAGCTCGAGCTTCTGACCGTTCTTATGCCGGTAGCCATCCGGCCCCAACTTCCAGCCCGCTGCGTCGAGCAACGCCCGAGCCTTGGGTGGGTCGTATGGAAAATACGGTTTGTGGTGGTCGTTGGCCCAGCTGAAAACGGATTGATCGGTGTCTGTGACTTGGAAGACCCCGTAGGTAGCGTCCCTTGCGATACGCTCGCGATCAATCGCAGATTCAATTCCGCGGCGCACATTGACGTCGCTCAAGATGGGATCTTTCGTCATGAAATCGATGTGGCCGAAAACGTTTTCCGGAGTCAAAATGACGTTGTAGCCCTGCAGCGTTTGCAGCTTCGGATACTTGCCCGGGTCAGCCCGAAACCAAGCGTCGATCTCGTGCGTTTGCAGCTGCGTGGTGATCGTGTTGGTGTCGGCGATGATCCGAAGAATGATCTTGTTGAGCTTCGGTGGTCCACGCCAGTACAGCGGATTCGCCACCATGGTGATATGGTCACCGTGCACCCATTCGACCACCTTAAACGGACCGGAACTTATGGGATGGTTATTCCAGGCCACCGTGTTGAGGCTTGCATATTGCTGCAGCAAGTGCGCGGGGAGAATCGAAAAGCCGCCCTGCAATCCCATGAAAAAAGCGACGATCGGCGCAAACACTTTGCGCATATGGACGACTATGGTGTAATCATCCGGCGCATCCACACTCTGGATCTGATCGTAACCGGTGCGTACTTGCACGTTATTTTTGGAGTTCATGATCGCGTGGAACGTGAAGACGACGTCCTTCGCAGTGAGCGGCGCGCCGTCTTGCCACTTCACGCCGTGGCGCAAATGATAGGTGATGGTCTTGCCGTCTGCTGAGATGCCACCGTTCTGCACCGTGGGGATCACCAACGCGATTTCCGGCACAAAATTATCGTGATCGTCGACGTTGAAAAAATACGAGTGTATGAGGTAGGACAAGTCCACCGTTATGTACTGGGTAGACAGCAGCGTGCTTAAGCTCTCCGGCTCGCCGATGTCTGCGATACGAAGTTCGCCGGGAATTCTTTTGGCGGCGCTTTGATTGGCGACATTGCCGCCGACATTGGTCGAGACCTTGCTACAGCTGCTAAAGCCCATCAACAAGAGCGCTAGCGCGACGCCCGCTATCATTGGTTTCATTGCATTGACCATTCCCATGTATTCCAGTTGCTCGTGGTTGCGGGCGCCGGCCGGAAGCCCTGAAAATTGTTTGAAGTGATGAAGATCTGCCGTTGAAAGTACAGGATGATCGTCGGCGATTGCTCGGCGATTTCTGACTGCGCTATCCAGTACCAAGGCTTGCGCTGCGCTTCGTCATATGTCGCCAGCGCATTTTTTTCCGCGTGGGTCAGCTTCTGATCGCACCAAAAAAGATTGTTCTGGCCTGCGGGCGGAAACCAGTCACACGAATAGATGGAATCTTCGCCCGATGGATCGGCTCCGGCGACCCAAGCGAAAAAGGCAGCATCATAGTGACCGGCTTGCAAGATTCCGCCTTCCTGCATGGGTGCAAAGAATAAGTTTGACGGATAGTTTTTGATCTTCACGTCGATGCCCACGTTGCGCAGGTTTTGCTGCACCAAAGTCTCGGTCGCTTCGCCGTTTGAACCACCTGCCACCGCGGACAAATTAAAACTGAGCCGGGTGCCGTTTTTCACCAAAACGCCGTCCGGGCCCGGTTGCCAGCCTGCTTGAGCCAGCAATTGACGCGCCTTGGCAGGATCGAAATCATAGTGTTTGACGTTCGGGTTGTACGCCCATGACAACGGGCTTTCGACCGAATAGCCGACGACGTGGACGCCATGCGTGATGTCGCGAACTATGCGTTGTTTGTCGATCGCGTAATTAATCGCTTGGCGAACACTCACGTCTTGCAACAGCGGGTTTTTTTGGTTGAGATCGACATGCGAATAGACGTACGACGGCGCTTTTATTACCCTGTAGCCCTGCAACTGCGGATATTGAGTCCACAGATTGGAAGGCGCCCGGAACCACGCATCGATTTCGTGCGTTTGCAGCTGCACGAAAAGGGTGGTGTCTTTTGGAATGATCTTGTAAATTATATGCTGCAACTTGGGCCGGCCGCGCCAGTAATTGGGATTCGCCTCGAACTCGATACGATCGCCTCTGACCCACCGCACAAACTTGAACGGACCGGTGCCGACGGGGTGCGTATTGAACGCCACGCGATTGATGTCGTGGTATTTTTCGAGCAGGTGCGCGGGCAACACCGGATACAGCCCGCCTTCAGCAAAGAACGTGGAAACCGCGGCTCCATAGACCTTCTTGAGGTGCAGCCGAACGATATGGTCGTCGGGGGTCTCGACTCGATCTATGTTATCCCAGCCGCTTCGCGACTGCAAATTATTGGCTTTGTTCAAAATCGCACTAACTGTGAAGGCGACATCGTGGGAAGTAAACGGGTAGCCATCGGACCATTTGACGTTAGGGCGTAAATGATACGTCAGTGTGAGGCCGTCTTTGCTGATGCCGCCATTTTGGTAGGTCGGTACTTCGAGGGCCAGCTCGGGAACGTAATTCGCCTTGTCGTCTAAGTTAAAGAAGAAACCGTAGATGAACATGTCGATGTCGGTGCTGACTGCTTCCAAACGCAGCAGGGGGTTCATGCTGTTAGGTTCCTGGATATCTGCGTAACGAAGCGTGCCCGGAATCGTATAAGATTTGCTCTGGCTCGTCTGCAGGCCAACCTTTGTACAACCGCTCGCAGCGGCTGCAAGTGAGGCGAGAAGCAACAGGACGACGAGACGCTTATTCAATAGCTGGTCGGTCCGGGCACAACGATCGTTATCGACCCAGCCATATTGGGTTGAATCGCGCTGTGGTACTGGAAAGTTCCCGGGATCGCTGCGACCCAGGACCAGCGGCCGCCGTTGGGCGCGATGGGGCCAGAGTCGAACGCGCCGATCGCCGTGGCGGTGTGCGGCTGCGAATCTTGGTTGATCCACGTAACCAGCGTTCCTTCGGTCACCGTGAGACTGCCAGGGCTGAACGAGTTGCTGTTGATGACGATCGTGACCTGACCCGATCTTGCTTTTTGCGCGCATGAAACGCAGGCGAAGGATATGACTGACAGAAAACACGCTGCCAGAACGATGAACTTCCAACGATGGAACATGCGCCGAGTTTCTTTCGGATTGTGAGCAATCCCTTGCAGCGCCGTTATCCGCTCGTCTTCATTCTGACTATGCTTTCATTCCTGGCATTTGCACCATCGCCTCAACATGATGCGAAAGCGGCGGAACCGACAGCGGTTATCTTGCGCATTCAATACCCAAGCGAAGGAGCGAAGCTACCCTACCTGACGCGCTCTTTTATTTTTGGGGCGACGACTCCGGGCGCGACAGTGAGCGTTAATAGCGAACCTGCTTCTGTGGCCGCGTCGGGCGGTTGGATTGCCTACGTGCCCTTTGCCGCCGGCGCATTTCATTTGCACGTGATCGCCAGCCTCACAGATCCCCGCTCCGGCGTCGAAACCAGCTTGGTCGTTGACCGCACCGTACATGTCGATCAGCCTCCGCAAACCACGCCCGCGGCGCCGGCACGAGTAGATGCCGGCATCGAAGCGGCACCGGCGGAAGACGTCGCGCTCGAACCTGGCGACTCGCTCCATCTGTTTATCAAAGGGAGCACCGGTGCGCGTGTCAGCGCTTCGCTGGGTCAGAACGGCGAAAGAGTGACGTTAGTTGAAACGAGTCTGGCCGCGCTCAATCCGTCCGACAAAGAGCGCGCTTTAGGTGGTGCTACGGCCGGCGGCGCTGCCGTCGGCGGTTTGTATGATGGCGAACTTCTTATCCCGGCCGGCGCCAGCGGAATGCAGCACGTCAACTACACCATCGTGGCGGCGGACGGCTCGACGGCTGCTGGAAGTTCTAAAGGAACGGTGACTATATCGCCACCGGGAGCGCATCGCGTAGGTTACATCGTGCTGCCGGATCACAAGAAAGATATCGACGCGCGCCCGTACGGAATCATCGAGTCTGATCCGGGAGGTGGATGGCTCTTTTTCCCTCCGGCCGGCACGCCGTTCGAAATAACCGGCAGCTCCGGTGACTATTATCGCGTCGCCCTTGGATCGGCTGAGCATGCTTGGACCACGAAACAGTCGCTTCGAATGTTGCCGCCGGGCAGCGCGCCGCCGCGTGCGCAGGTGCAAGAGGTTTCCATTTCTGACGGCTCGCGTGCCGGCATGGTCACCATTCACCTCAGCGCACGCGTGCCGTTTCGCGTTGACGAGTCGGAAGATGGCCCGACGCTGCGCGTGCGGATGTATGGTGCAACCGCCTCCACCGATTACATACTTTATGGCAACGACCGCAGTAATATCCGCAGCGTGCGATGGGATCAATTAAGCGGTGCAATCGCAACGATAACCATCGGGTTGCGACAGCGCGGCTTATGGGGTTATCATGCGGATTGGGACGGCAACGCGATCCGGCTTGTGATCAAGAAGCCGCCGGCGTTCGTTCGCGCTCCCGCGCCGGCGCTAAGAGGTCTGCTCGTCGTTATCGATGCGGGTCATTCACCTGACAGCGGGGCCATAGGTCCGCTCGGAACTGAGGAACGCGACGTCAATCTGGCGATTGCAAAACGTTTGGCCCAACACCTACGAGATTTAGGCGCACGCGCCGTGCTCACCCGAACCGCGAATGTGCCGGTCGGCTTGTACGATCGCACGCTTTTAGCTACGCGCCTGGGCGCGGATATTCTCATCAGCGTGCACAACAACGCGCTGCCGGATGGCGCAAATCCATTCACCCATCACGGCTATTCCGTTTACTATTATCAACCGCAAAGTCTGGAGCTTGCGCGTTCCATCCACGCAGCCTACGGCCGTCACACGGCGCTTTCCGACTATGGCTTGTACTATGACAACTTAGCGCTGGCCCGGCCCACCGAAGAGCCCGCGGTGCTCACCGAGTCCGCCTTCATCATGTGGCCGCCGGAAGAAATGCTGTTACGCAGCCCCGCTTTTCAAAACAAACTCGGGGCGACACTCGCAGACGGAATGGAGCGCTGGGCAGAAGGTATGCGCACGCGCGAGCTTTCGCGTTAGCAAGCTTTCGCTAGCGAACCTTCGCGCTTATCTAGGGCACCGGCCCGAGCGATCCCTCAGCGTAATAGAGTGCCTGTTGCGCGATTTTGTAGCCGTACAGCGCATTGATCTGGTCGGTTTCGGCGCGCGTTAGCTGGTTTTGTGCGTTCAACAATAGCGGCAGCGTGGTGACGCCGGCTTTGTATTGAGCGTTGGTCACGGCGAGCACTGTTTTCGCCTGCGCCAGTTCCGTATTGCTCGCGCTGAGCGCCGATTGGGCGGTCTGCAAACCCAAGATAGCTTGCTGCACGTTCAGCGATACAGTGAGCTGCGTGTTTTGCAGATTCGCTTGCGCCGTTCGCTGCTGCGCTTGCGCAGCTTGCGTCTGGCCCCTAATCAGCCCGCCATCGAAAATCGGAAATGACAGACTTGCGCCAAACGAATAGTTGTTCGCGTAGTTGGTGCCTTTTTGTGAGGTGCTGGCGGTGCCGTCGGATCCATTGGCTGCAAGCACCGGAAAGCGTGAGGCTTTCGCAGCGCGTACATTGGCTGCGGCCGCGCGCTCGTTCGCCTGTGCCGCCATGAGATCGGCACGCTGCGTCATAGCAGTTCCCACTGCGTCGCTGAGGTTGATCGCGGTCGCAGACACGTTCGTGTCGTCTTTTAGATAGACGCCCGCTTGCGCCGGCAACCCGATCGTGGCCAGCAGAGCGGCGACGTTGGAGGCCTCGCCATTTTGCGCTTGCATCACGGCAAGCTGGGCTTGCGCCACCGGTAACTGCGCGGTGAGCACGTCAGCGCGCGCCGCAACCCCGGCGCGGTATTGCGCCTGCACGAGGTTTTCTTGCACTTGCGCCACGTGCAGCGAATCGAGCGCCGCCCGCAACGTATAGCGAGCCTGCAGCGCCGCAAAATATTGCTGCGACACCGTCAGGAGCACCGTTTGGATTTCTCTCGTCAGAGACAGCCGAGCCGCGTCAGTCGAATAACGAGCTGACTCGACCCCCGAGGCGACGTGGCCACCGTCGATGATCAGTTGTCGTACGCTCACCGAGGCGTTGTTTGACGTGAACAACGCGGATGACGATGTGCCGGCTCCTAACCGGAAAGTTTGTTTAGAGCGATCGCTCGCCGCCTGCACCCCCACGTTCGGCAATGCGCCGCTACGGGCGATCGCGACGCCGGACTCTGCTTGATCTACGGCGGCGCGCGCAATTTCAAGCTGGGGTGATTGCGATAGAGCAATTTTTTGAACGTCGGAAAGCGACAGCGGCGAGCCCGAGGGCAAAGGTGAAACTGCGCGCACCGGCGCCGCCGGCTGCGACATCACCCCTGTGGGGACCGCAGTCGGTCGTGCTGTCGGCTGCGCCGCACGTGCGACTAACTTCGATGGCGTCTGTTTGTGCGCAGCCGCCGCCAAAGCGGGGTTTAGCGACAGCATAACTCCGGCGATGCAGACAGCGCTGAAAAGTTTTGTCTTCATACCATTTCTTCTTCCCTATGCTCCACGTAAAAAAAGCCTGGACAAAGTCGCGATCGTCACTTCGACGACCGCCGTTGCAAGGCTCACTGCAATGTTTGAGACGAAGATTGCGTTCGACCCCCGGCGGAACTCACGCTTACGGGCGAGCCGTCATGCAACTGGTCGGGGCGCTGTATGATGACTCTCGTTCCGGGGTTTATACCCGGGCCGCTCACTTCACTCTCGTTGTCCGTCTGCAACCCTCGGTGCACGTTGACCGCTTTTGCCTTGCCGTCGCACTTTTTGCAACCTTGCGCTTTGCCAAGGACGTAGACGGCGTCGCCGGCATCGTTCTGGAACAGTGCGGCGCGGGGTACGAGCACGACGTCACGCCGTTGCGCCTTGACGAACGACCCGTTGGCAACCATTCCGGCGCGCAACGAAGCCGCTGGGTTCGGCAGCACCGCGCGAGCCAAGTACGAAAGAGTGCCTTGCGTCGTGGCGGCATTCACCGTGGAAACGGTCCCATGCCACGTGTGGCCGGGCAGCGCGTCGAGGGTGACGTCCACGACCGTACCTGGGTGTATATAAGGAAGGTCTTGCTCAGGAATCCCGATATTGACGTAGACGGGATCTAACTGCGACACCTGCACCAACGCGGTCCCCGGCGAGGCCAAGGCGCCCGGGTCGACGCTCCGCTGCGTGAGCACGCCGCCAAAGGGAGCGGTTACGACAGTCTGCTGGATTTGGGCTTGAATGAACTGAACGCTTGCGGCGGCCTGAGATACTGCCGCCTGCAAGCTATGGATCTCGGATTGCGCAGAGCTCGTGGTCCGGCCGCCGAGCGAAGCGTTCTGGGCGGCAACCTGCGCGCTACGCAACTGCGCCTGTGCCGCGGCTGCTTGCTGTTGCGCCTGCTCGAGCGCCGATTGAGAGACGTAACCCTGGTGCAATAACTGCTGGTTGCGGCGCAAGGTCGTCATCGCGGTATCATACGCGACCTGCGCCGACTGCAGGTTCGCATTCGCGCTGGCTGAGTTGCCGACGTCCCCGCTCTGGGTTTGCGCCAAGCGAGCTCGCGTCTCGGCCAAAGTGCTCAGATTCTGTTGCAATTGCGCTTGCAGCGTGGAATCGTCGATCTTCACCAGGACTTCGCCCGCGGTCACGCGGTCGCCGACATTGGCGTTGACGCTCATGACTTGCCCCGTGATAGCCGAAGAAATATTGGCCTGCTGTCGGGCCGCCACTGTGCCGGTCAGGGTCAAGTGCTCGGCGATGTTGCCAAGCCGAGCCGAAGCGACGGTCACCGGCAGTGCCTGCTGATCGGCTGAAGGGGATGCGTCTTTTTTGCCGCAGCCAGCCAGCGCTACAAACAGCGCAAGCCAAGTGGCAGCATACAATGTACTATGGCGTTTCACGCAAGTGATTACTCTCTGGTTTAAACAAATGTTTCGCGAAAATCGAGCCGTTCCAGCGGTATGAACAAACGAGTCTCAATTGCAGTCGCGTGGTCCATTGTTTTTGTGCTGTTTGTCTGTGCAGGCCTCCTGCTGCGCCGCGACCTCGGCCTGGTCCGTTACGACAGGGCACACAACCAAGTTGGGAAGCTAGCACCGGAGGTGGCTCTTTTTGCGCTTGACGGACATGCGACCCGCTTGACGGCATTTCGCGGTCATCCAGTTTGGCTGAATTTCTTCGCCACCTGGTGCGTGCCGTGCAAAGCAGAAATGCCTGACATAGAACGAGAGTACCGCAAATTCCATAGAGGCGGCTTAGAAGTGCTGGGGCTCGACCAGCAAGAGCCAAAATCACTGGTAGCGGCCTTTGTCAGCCCCTTCGGATTGTCGTTCCCGCTTTTCATCGACCGCGGCGACGCAGCAGACGCGTACCGCGTGCACGCCATTCCCACTTCAGTATTTATCGATCGCAACGGCTTTGTGCGCGCCCTACATACCGGCGCGATGACCATGGATCAAATGGAGACAGACCTCAAAAAAATAATGTGAGCGCTGATTTTTTTCCCGAGCCCGCATTTTTCCGGGCGCCCTACTCTGCTTTTTCGGCGTTCGCGTTCTTGCCGTTGCGGGCGGGCTTGCCGTGTTCCACAAGCCACTGCTCGGCGCGCTTGCCGGAATCGATCTGCGCTTTGACGACAGCGATGTAGCGCGGACATTCGGGTCCGTTGGTTTCGTTGCAGTAACCGCGCACGCATGTCGCGCCGGCATCTTTGAAGAGAACAGGATCCTGACGCTTTAGGATGCGCAATACCTGGAAGGCCATTTCGCGAATTTCCCATTGCGCCATGTTGCACGTGCGCAGCGTCAAGAACTCATACCAGGCGCGCGCGTTCCCCGAGACCACGAGCTGGCTGGCCGCTGCGTTCGGCAAAACGAAACGCGCGTCTTCACCGGGGATGCCGGCGTCCAAGAGCGCCTGATAGGTCGCGCCGATCTCTTGCATCAGCGCGTCAAAACGGGCGGACACCTCGGGCAACGACGAGATGCGGTGCGGCTTCACATAGGGAAACTGCGCAGCTTTGAACGCAAGATAGCGCTGGCTCTGCTGATCGAATTGCAGATGCCGGTGACGTACTAATTGGTGCGTTGCAGCGCGTGATAAACCGGTGACGCCAAAAACATAGATGTTATGTTCGAGCGTCGAGTGATGACCCGCGGAACGCACTCGCTCAACCGTCTTGATCATGTCGTCAGGGCGATCTCGCCAGCGCTGTACTATTACGTCGGGTGCGTTTGCAGAATAACAGGTGCGCGCAGCGGTGGCGGTCATCGCTGTGGGGTCGGGTGATTTCTCTAATAGGGTGACGCGCACCGAAGTTTCAGGCATACTCTGTGATTTTTCTGCCTTTATGAGGGCCTGTCCGCCATGTGTGTTTGTCGGTGATTTAGAAGGGTAAGGCAACCGTCTTGCGAACGTATGGTCGTTTGCCCCCGGAGTCCCTTGTTTGGGAATAACTTTTCGGTGCAACAAACTGAAAAGCGGGTCCGCACAAGAAGAGGGGTCTCCTCGAATCAGTGAGACCGGTTGCAATCATTTCAAGGAGGGAAAGCGTTTGAAGCATTCTTACCTCGCGATCGTCGCAGCGGCAGCGTTTGTTGTTGCGGGTATCGCGCCAAGCTTCGCTGACAGTTCTGTCAACGTCGCCGGGCTCCAAGCTTCGATCTCTTCCGGAACGGTAACATCG
>Ga0209220_1000041_pt1 | contig 72461 bp, 72 predicted proteins | sample BlaSpr_A8_OM3_M3_FD_187984 | JGI IMG/M metagenome (GOLD analysis project Ga0209220, IMG submission 187984) | Forest soil microbial communities from Thunder Bay, Ontario, Canada - Black Spruce, Ontario site 2_A8_OM3_M3 (SPAdes) (version 2) | ecosystem: Environmental > Terrestrial > Soil > Boreal... | reverse complement strand
AAGCCAGTGATCGCCGCGGTGGCGGGTCCGGCGGTCGCCGGCGGATTCGAGCTGGCGCTGTGGTGCGACGTGCGCGTGATGGAGAAGTCGGCCTACTTCGGCGTGTACTGCCGGCGCTGGGGCGTGCCCCTCATCGACGGCGGCACGGTGCGGCTGCCGCGCATCCTCGGCATGGGGCGCGCCCTGGAAATCATCCTCACCGGGCGCAAGGTTCCGGCGGAAGAAGCGCTGCGCATCGGCGCCTGCGAGCATGTCGTCGCCGACGGAGAATCGCGCAAGTTCGCCGAGGCGATGGCGCACGACATCGCGCGCTTTCCGCAGGTGTGCATGCGCGCCGACCGGCGCTCGGCTTACATGCAGCAGGGGCTTACGCTCCGCGAAGCGATGCGCAAGGAGTGGTACAACGGGCTGCCCGCGTTCAAGGCCGAAGGCACCGCCGGCGCCGGGCGCTTCGCTTCAGGCAAGGGGCGGCACGGGGATTTCAGGGACATCTAGCCGGTCGCGCCGCTCGGGGAGCGCGGCAAGCACGGCCTGCCGCTCCGCATCGCTCATCCCGCCCCAGCCTGCGATCTCAGCGAGCGTGCGCAGGCAGCCCCGGCAGAGCCCGCTTTGCGGGTCCATCACGCACAGCTTGGTGCAGGGGCTTTTCAATGCTTTCGCTTGGCGGCCATCGCCCGCCCTGCCTTGGAGGCCGGTTCTTTTTTCAAGACTGCGCAAATCCACTGGCCGATCTCGACCAGTTGCTCCAGATCGACGCCGGTCCTGATGCCGAGCCCGTGCAGCATGTACACCACGTCCTCGGTCGCCACGTTCCCCGACGCGCCCGCGGCATAGGGGCAACCGCCCAGCCCGGCAATCGAGCTGTCGAACGTCGACACCCCGGCATCGAGCGAGGCGTAGATGTTGGCGAGCGCCTGGCCGTAGGTGTCGTGGTAATGGCCTGCGAGCCGCTCCAGCGGCACCCGTCGCGCGCAGGCCTCGATCATCGCGCGCGTCTTTCCCGGGGTGCCGACGCCGATCGTGTCGCCAAGCGACACTTCGTAGCAGCCCATCTCGAATAGCGCGGCCGCGACCTCGGCGACCCGCTCGGGCTTCACTTCGCCTTCGTAAGGACAGCCGAGAACGCAGGAAACATAGCCGCGCAGCTTGATGCCGGCGGCATTCGCCGCTTCCGCCACCGGGCGGAAGCGCTCGAGCGACTCGGCGATCGAGCAGTTGATGTTCTTGCGCGAGAACGCTTCCGAGGCGGCGCCGAAGATCGCGACCTCGGTGGCGCCGGCCGCGCGCGCCGCCTCGAAGCCTTTCAGGTTCGGCGTCAGGACCGGGTAGGAGACGCCGGGCTTGCGCCGTATCCTCTCCAGCACCTCGGTGTGGTCGGCCATCTGCGGCACCCACTTCGGCGACACGAAAGCGGTCGCTTCCACGGCGGGCAGGCCCGCGTCGGCGAGCCGCTCGATGAGCTCCACCTTTACGTCAGTCGGCACTTCGCCGGGCTCGTTCTGCAGCCCGTCGCGCGGCCCGACTTCCACGACCCGCACAAAATCAGGATTTTTCATTCGAGCGTGACGAGCTCCGCGCCTTCGAGGACCTGCTCGCCGGCGGCAAAGTTGATCTGCTTCACCACGCCGTCTGCCGGCGCGGTGATGGTGTGCTCCATTTTCATCGCCTCGAGAATGAGGAGCGGCTGCCCCTTCTTGACGCGGGCGCCGGCCGCCACCATCACCTGGATCACCTTGCCGGGCATCGGCGCGGCAAGCGAGCCGCCCGCCGTGGCATCCTCGGGCGCCTGCAACTCTTCCTTGAGCGCGAGCCGCCGGTAAGCGCCGTTGCAGAACACGTGCCAGTTGCTACCATCGCGCACCGCGCGCGCCTTGAAGCTGCGGCCGTCAAGTCGCACGAGGAGCGTGCCGCCGGCGAGCCTTTCGCCCTCCAGCCGGTAGTCGCGCCCGCCGAACGCAAGGCGCTCGCCTTCGTCGGCAAATCGCAGCCGCACCGCGTGGCGCTCGTCGCCGTCCATGAAGACGAAATCGTGGTGCGATTCCTCGTTCAGCCGCCAGCCATCGACGCGATCCCACGGCGAGTATCGGTCGCCCGAATCGCCGGCCCGCTCGCGCGCCGCCTGTTCCTCCGCCTCGAGTTCCGCGAACGCGGCGACGGCCAGCATTTCGTCCGCCACCGCTCCACGCGGTGGGAACAGCTCGGCGCGGTTTCGTTCGATCAGCCCGGTATCGAGCTCGGCGGCCGCAAAGGCGCGGCTTGCCGCTATCCGTCCCAGGAAAGCGACGTTGGTGGTGACGCCGGCGATCTCGGTTTGAGCCAGCGCGCGGCGCAGCCGAGCGAGCGCGGTTTCGCGGTCCGCGCCGCGCACGATCAGCTTCGCGATCATCGGGTCGTACCACGGCGTGATCTCGCCGCCGGCCTCGACGCCGGTGTCGATGCGCACGTCGTCGCTTTCGTCAGGAAACGAGAGGTGGACGAGCTTTCCGGTCGCCGGCAAAAAATCGCGTTCCGGGTCTTCGGCGTAGATCCGTGCCTCGACGGCGTGACCCGAGAACTTCAATTCGTGCTGAAGAAGAGGAAGTCTTTCGCCGCACGCGACCCGCAGCTGCCACTCGACCAGATCGAGCCCGGTGATCATCTCGGTGACCGGGTGCTCGACCTGCAGCCGGGTATTCATCTCCATGAAATAAAAGCTCCCATCCTGCTCGGCGATGAATTCCACCGTGCCGGCGCCGCTGTAGCCGATGGCGCGCGCCGCGGCGACCGCCGCCTCGCCCATCTCGCGACGCCGCTCCGGCGTCATGCCGGGCGCCGGCGCCTCCTCGAGCACTTTCTGGTGCCGCCTTTGCACAGAGCAGTCGCGCTCGAACAGATACACCGCGTTGCCGTGCCCGTCGCCGAACACCTGTACCTCGATATGTCTGGGCCGCTGCAGGTAGCGCTCGATGAGAACGCGCTCGTCGCCGAACGAAGATTTTGCTTCTCGCTTTGCCCCATCCAAGGAGCTGCTGAAAGCGCTTTTTTCCTCCACCACGCGCATCCCTTTTCCACCGCCACCCGCGGACGGCTTGATGAGCACCGGATAGCCGATGCGCGCCGCCTCTTTTTCGAGGACGGCGCTCTCCTGGTTTTCCCCGTGGTAACCGGGCACGAGCGGCACCCCCGCCTTTTCCATCAGGCGCTTCGCTGCCGACTTGTCGCCCATCGCTGCAATCGCTTCGGGGCTAGGCCCGATGAAGACCACCTCGGCGCGCCGGCAGGCCTGGGCGAACGTCTCGTTCTCCGCGAGGAAGCCGTAGCCAGGGTGAATCGCCTCGGCGCCGGACTCGCGCGCTGCAGCGAGAATCGCCTCGCCATTCAAGTAGCTATCGGCTGCGGCAGGCGGACCGATGCGCCGCGCTTCGTCGGCCAGCTTGACGTGGCGCGCCTCGCGATCGGCGTCGGAATACACCGCGACCGTTCGCACGCCGAGCCGCCGCGCCGTGCGCATCACCCGGCATGCGATCTCGCCGCGGTTGGCGATCAAGATTTTGCCGAACACGTCAGCTTTTTCTGCCTGTCCAGGACGGCTTGCGCTTCTCGAGAAACGAGGCGATGCCTTCCTTGCCTTCGGGCGAGACGCGGATCTCGGCGATGCGCCGCGCGGTGTCTGCGACCAGCGCTACGTCCACCGTCTGTCCGGCAACGGCGCGAATCAGCTCTTTTATTTTTGCATGCGCTTCGCTTCCCCCAGTGAGGAGGTTCTTGATGATTTCTTCAACCGTCGAGTCCAACTCGTTGGAGGGCACCAGCGCTGACAGAAGGCCGATGCGGAATGCCTCGGCGGCGTCGAATACCTCCGCCGTGAGGAAATAGCGCCGCGCAGCGTGCTCGCCGATGGCGCGCATCACGTAGGGGCTGATCGTCGCCGGAGAAAGGCCGAGCTTCGCCTCGGAGAAGCAGAACTTGGCCTCCGGCGTGCCGATGGCGATGTCGCAGGCGGCGACGAGACCGGTGCCGCCGGCGAAGGCAGGGCCGTGCACGCGCGCGATCGTCGGCTTGGGCAGGCGATCGAGCGTGGCGAGCATGTCGGCAAGGGCGCGCGCGTCGGCGAGATTCTGGTCGTAGCCGTAGCCCGCCATGCGTTTCATCCAGTTGAGGTCGGCGCCGGCGCAGAATGCCGGGCCGTTGCCCGCGAGCACCATGGCGCGGATCGCCTTGTCGTTCCTTATATCCGCGAAGATTTTCGTCAGCTCGGCAATGAGGACGTCATCGAATGCGTTGCGCACTTCGGGGCGGTTGAGCGTCACGCGGGCAATGCCGTCTTTCTTGTCGACGAGGACGTTCAAGCGAGCCTCGGCTCGATGCGCACGGCACTCTTTACCGAATTGGCGATGAAGCATTTCTTGTGCGCCTGTTCGTGAAGCGCCTCGTGCTCTTCTTGCGTCGGTTTTTGTCCCGAGAAGCTGACCTCGAGATGCAGGAACCACAGCATGTGACAGGACGAGAGCGCGCCGACGAAGGCCTGCTCCGGGTCGACACCCGCGGCGCCGGCCGCAGTAGCGGGGATATTCTCTGGCGCGGCAGCCGCCCGGACCGAAACGGCATCGAAGCGCAGCTCGTGATTACGAGGATAGGTTTCGTATTTGAACTCGGCGCCGTTACGGCGCCACTCGACAGTCGCGCGATGCTCTGACATGGCTACATCCTGAAGATGCCGAATTTGGTCTGCTCGATCGGCGCGTTGAGCGAGGCCGAGATCGCGAGGCCGAGCAACCGGCGCGTATCGGCGGGATCGACCACGCCGTCGTCCCACAGCCGCGCGCTCGCGTAGTAAGGATGCCCCTGGCGCTCGTATTGGCTGCGGATCGGCTGCTTGAATTTCTCCTCGTCGCCCTTCGAGACGAAATCGCCCTTGACGGTCGCCAGCACGCTCGCCGCCTGCTCGCCGCCCATGATGGAGATGCGGGCGTTCGGCCACATCCAGAGGAACCGCGGCGAGTAGGCGCGGCCGCACATGCCGTAATTGCCGGCGCCGAACGACCCGCCGACGATCAGGGTGAACTTCGGCACCCTCGCGGTAGCGACCGCGGTCACCATCTTGGCGCCGTCCTTCGCGATGCCGCCCGACTCGTACTTCTTGCCGACCATGTAGCCGGTGATGTTCTGCAGAAAGAGAAGCGGAATGCCGCGCTGGGAGGCGAGCTCGATGAAGTGCGTCGCCTTGAGCGAGGACTCTGAAAACAGGATGCCGTTATTGGCGAGGATCGCCACCGGATAGCCGTGCAGGTGCGCAAAGCCGGTGACGAGCGTGGTGCCGTAGTTCTGCTTGAACTCGCCGAGCTCCGAGCCGTCGACCACGCGGGCGATGATCTCTCGCACGTCGTAGGGCTTGCGCGGATCGGCGGGAATGACGCCGTAGAGCTCTTCGGCGGGGTAAAGAGGCTCTCGCGGCTCGCGCAGATCCAGCGTTACCTCCTTCTTCATATTCAGATTGCCAATGATGCGACGGACGATCGAAAGCGCGTGCGCGTCGTCGAGCGCGTAGTGGTCGGCGACCCCGGACACGCGCGTATGCACCTCGGCGCCGCCGAGCTCTTCGGGCGTCACCACCTCGCCGGTCGCTGCCTTCACCAGCGGCGGGCCGCCGAGAAAGATCGTGCCCTGGCCTTTGACGATGATCGATTCGTCGGACATCGCCGGCACGTAGGCGCCGCCGGCCGTGCAGGAGCCCATCACGCAGGCGATCTGCGGGATCGCGGCCGCCGACATGTTGGCGATGTTGTAGAAGATGCGTCCGAAGTGCTCGCGGTCGGGAAACACGTTGTCCTGCTCTGGCAGGTAACCGCCGCCGGAATCGACGAGATAGATGCACGGCAGCCGGTTCTGCGCCGCGATCTCCTGCGCGCGCAGGTGCTTCTTTACTGTCATCGGGTAATAGGTGCCGCCCTTGATGGTGGCGTCGTTGGCGACGATCACGCATTCGCGCCCGGCGACCCGTCCGATGCCGCAGATCATCGAGGCGGAATGGACGTCTCCGCTATACATCCCCCAGGCGGCGAGCTGGCCGATCTCGAGAAACGGCGAGCCGGGGTCGAGCAGCTTGTTGACCCGCTCGCGCGGCAGCATTTTGCCGCGCGCGAGATGCTTGTCGCGCGCGGCCTGGTCGCCGCCTTGCGTGACGGTGGAGATCTTTTCTCTCAGGTCGGAGACGAGATTTCGCATGCGCTCGGCATTGCCACGGAACTCGGCCGAGCGCGAATTGACCTGGCTTTTGATCGCCGTCATCCCTCCTCCAGGGCGCGTCCAATCACCAGGCGTTGGATATCGCTCGCGCCTTCGTAGATCTGCGTGACGCGCACGTCGCGCCACAGCCGCTCGACCGGAAAGCCGGCGACGTAGCCGTAGCCGCCGTGGATCTGGATCGCGTCTGAGCAGACCTCCTCGGCCATTTCGGAGGCAAAGAGCTTGGCCATCGACGCTTCCTTGATGCAGGGCCGCCCGGCATCGCGTAGCGACGCGGCGTGCAGGTAGAGCTGGCGCCCGGCTTCGACCTTCGTCGCCATGTCGGCGAGGCGGAAGTTGACCGCCTGGTGCTCCATCAAGGTCTTGCCCATGCTTTTTCGCTCGCGCGCATAGGCGACGGCGGCTTCGAGCGCGGCGCGCGCAACGCCGGTGGATTGGGCCGCGACGTTGATCCGGCCAGATTCGAGGTTCGCAAGCGCAATCCGATAGCCCGCCCCTTCCTCGCCCAGCAAATGCTCTGTTGTGCAATTCTCCAGAACGATCTGCGCGGTGTCCGAGGCGCGCTGCCCGGCCTTCTCCTCGATGCGGGCGACGACGTAGCCGGGCGTCGAGGTCGGCACCAGAAAGGCGCTGATGCCGCGCTTGCCTGCGTTCTTGTCGGTGACCGCAAAAACGACCGTGACGTCGGCGTTCTTGCCCGAAGTGATGAACTGCTTGACGCCATTCAGCACGTAATTCCCGCCCTGGCGCTCGGCGCGCGTGGTGATCGCCGCCGCGTCCGAGCCGACGTGCGGCTCGGTCAGCGCGAAGGCGCCGAGCATTTCACCCCTGGCAAGGGGTTTCAGGAATTTTTGCTTTTGAGCCGGATTGCCGTAACCCGAGACGATGCCTGCCACCAGGTTATTTACCGCAACGATGGTGGCGGTCGAACAGTCCCCGGCCGCGATCTCCTCGCACGCCACGGCGAGCGAGGTGTAGTCGAGCCCCGCGCCATCCCATTGCTCCGCGATGGCGACGCCATACAGGCCCATGGCGGCGAGACCTTTCAGCGCTTCCTTCGGAAAGTGCTTTTCTCGGTCCCAGCGGGCGGCGTTCGGCGCCAGCTGTTCCTGCGCGAAGCGTCGCACCGCCTGGCGGATTTCTTCGTGCTGCATCTAGTCGGGCCGGATGTAAGTCAGGGTGTGATGACTGAACAGGCGGCCGTTCTTGGCATGGCATTTCGCCACGCCGTAGATGCGGCGCCTGCCCATCTTCAGGATCTCGGCCGTGCAGTACACATGCTCGCCTATGGCCGGGGAGAGAAACGCGGTGTTCAGCTCCGAGGTCAGCGCGTCCTGCTCCACGCCGAGCCGGCCCTTGATCGCGAGCCACATCGCGCAGTCGGCAGCCGCCATCAGCGCCGGCCCGTTGATGATTCCGCCAGGGCGTTCGAGGATCGGGCGATGGGGGAGCTCCAAGGTGCATTGGCCGTCTTTCACCGTCACGACGCGAAAGCGATAAGGCCGAAGAAAGCGCGAGCGATCGAGCAACGCCTGAAGTTGCCGCTTAAGCATTCAGGCGAGTTCTATCGCCATCGCGGTCGCCTCGCCGCCGCCGATGCACAGGCTCGCCACGCCGCGCTTGCCGCCATACTTGCGTAGCGCACCGATCAGCGTCACCAGGATGCGCGCGCCGGAGGCGCCGATCGGATGGCCCAGCGCGCAAGCGCCGCCGTGGACGTTTACCTTGTCGTGCGGCAGGCCGTGCTCCTTCATCGCCGCCATCGTCACGACGGCGAACGCCTCGTTCACCTCGTAGAGGTCGACGCTCTTCGCGCTCCAGCCGGTGCGCTCGAAGAGCTTCGCCATCGCGGCGACCGGCGCGGTCGTGAACCAGGCGGGCTCCTGCGCGTGCGTCGTGTGGCCGGCGATGAGCGCGAGCGGCGTGAGGCCGCGCCGCTCGGCGCTCGAGCGGCGCATCAGGACGAGCGCCGCGGCGCCATCCGAGATCGAGCTCGAGTTGGCTGCGGTTATGGTGCCATCCTTGCGGAACGCCGGCTTCAGCGTCGGAATCTTGTCGAGGTTGGCCTTGAACGGCGGCTCGTCGATCTCGATGAACCTTTCTTCCTTGCCGGCCTTGATGGCGAGCGGCGTCAGCTCCCAGGCGAACCAGCCTTCGCGATTTGCCTTTTGTGCTCTCTGAAGAGAGTGAATTGCAAAATCATCCTGCGCTTCGCGGGAAAACTGATATTTCTGCGCGCAGTCCTCGGCGAAGCTCCCCATCAGGCGCCCTTTGTCGTAGGCGTCCTCGAGCCCGTCGTAGAACATGTGGTCGATCACCTGCGCGTGGCCCATGCGATATCCCGAGCGCGCCTTCGGCAGCAGGTAGGGCGCATTGGTCATGGACTCCATGCCGCCGGCCACGATGATTTCGTTTGTTCCAGAAGCCAAGAGATCGTGCGCGAACACCGCCGCCTTCATTCCGGAGCCGCACATCTTGTTCACCGTGGTGCAGCCGGCGGCGAGCGGCAGGCCGGCGCCGAGCGACGCCTGGCGCGCCGGCGCCTGGCCCTGGCCGGCGGGCAGCACGCAGCCCATGATCACTTCCTGCACTTCCTCGGGAGAGATCTTGGCGCGCTCGACCGCGGCGCGGATCGCAGCGGCGCCGAGCTCGGGCGCGGCAAAGCCTTTGAGCTCGCCCTGGAAAGCGCCCATCGGCGTTCTCGCGGCAGAGACGATGACGATCGGGTCAGGATGCATGGACTTTTCCTTTCATTAGCTGTTGGATCGCTTGAACGGCTTCGGCTTCCAGCCGGGCGATCAGCTCGGCGGCGGGCAGGGCGCGCGATAACGGCGCCCCCTGGCCAGCCCACATGGCGACGAAGTCCGGCTTGCCGGCCTTGGCGGAGGCCTGGCGGAGTTTGCCGGTAATGCTGTTCTGGGCGGGAAACGGAAGATGCGGACCTCCCTCCATTTCCTTCATGAAGCGGTTGACGAGGCCCCGCGCCGGCTTGCCTGAGAATTTCTCGGTCAGCCGCGTGTCGTCTTCCTCGAGTCGCAGCAAGGCGCCCTTGTGCACCGGCGATGCTCCGCTCTCGGGACAAGGAATGAACGCGGTGCCTAGCTGCGCGGCTTGCGCGCCGAGCGCGAGGACCGCTGCAATCCCGGCGCCGTCCATGATGCCGCCCGCGGCGACGACCGGCAGCCTGACCGCGCGCACGATCAGCCGCGTCAACGCGAGCGTGCCGGTGAGGGACTGGTACGGATCGCGCAGATAGGTCCCGCGATGCCCGCCGGCCTCGCCGCCCTGCGCGATGACGAAATCGAAGCCGAGCGCTTCGAGTCCCTTGGCCTCTGCTACCGAAGTCGCACTTCCGCCCAGGATGATCCCCAAAGCCTTCAATCTTTTCACGGTGGCGGCAGGAAGCGAGCCGAGATGGACGGTAAAAACCCGCGGCCGGATCTCTTCGACCGCGGCGAGCTGCTCTTCCAGGTTCGGGGCATACGGCGCCGAGACCGGCTCTGGCGCAGGCAGCCCAAGCTCGGCGTAGTAGCCGGCGACGGCGGCGAGCGCGGCGCGTTGTGCCGTGGCATCGACGGGCTCGGGCTGCGGCGCGACGAAAAGGTTGATGCCGAACGGCGCTTTGGTCCTCTCGCGCACCCACGCCGCTTGCCGCTTCATCTCCACGGGCTGCGTATACGCGAAGCCGAACGAGCCCAACGCACCGGCGGCGCAGCATGCCGCGACGAGTTCCTGCGTCGTCGGCCCGCCGGCCATCGGCGCCTGGATGAGGGGAAGGCGCAGGCCGAGCTTTTCACTCAGCGGGGTCGAGATCATGCAGTTTCGGAGAAAAGCTCGCGGCCTATGAGCCAACGGCGTATTTCTGAAGTGCCGGCGCCGATCTCGTAGAGCTTGGCGTCGCGCCACAGCCGCCCGGTCGGCGTCTCGTTGATGTAGCCCATGCCGCCCATCGCCTGGATCGCCTCGCCGGCCATCCATGTCGCTTTCTCGGCGGCGTAGAGAATCGCGCCCGCAGCGTCTTTTCGGGTCGTCTCTCCTCTGTCCAGGGCCTGTCCTACTGCGTAGACATAAGCGCGGCAGGCGGAGAAGGTGGTGTACATGTCGGCGATCTTGCCCTGCATCAGCTGGAATTCGCCGATCGGCTGGCCGAACTGCTTGCGCTCGTGCACGTAGGGCATCACGACGTCGAGGCAGGCCGCCATGATGCCGAGCGGCCCGCCGGCGAGAACCGCGCGCTCGTAATCGAGCCCCGACATCAGCACGGCCACGCCTTTATCCAGGTTTCCCAGAACATTTTCTTCAGGTACGGCGCAATCCCTGAACACCAGCTCGCAGGTGTTCGAGCCGCGCATGCCGAGCTTGTCGAGCTTCTGCGCGGTGGAAAAGCCCCTCATGCCTTTCTCGACGATGAAAGCAGTGATGCCATCGGTCTTTCCGTAGACCACCAGCACGTCCGCGTCGGGGCCGTTGGTGATCCACATCTTGTTGCCGTTCAGCACATAGTGATCGCCGCGGCCGCTTTTTACTCTCTGGGCGCGCAGGCGCATGCCGACCACGTCCGAGCCCGCGCCGGGCTCGGACATGGCGAGCGCGCCGACGTGCTCGCCGGAGACGAGCTTCGCCAGGTATTTCTTCTTCTGCGCCGCGCTGCCGTTGCGGCGGATCTGGTTGACGCAGAGGTTCGAGTGCGCGCCGTAGGAAAGCCCGATCGACGCCGAGGCGCGCGAGATCTCTTCCATGGCGATGATGTGCGCGAGGTAGCCCATCATCGTGCCGCCGTAGTCCTCCTCGACCGTGATGCCGAGGAGCCCGAGGCGGCCGAGCTTGGGCCACAGGTCGGGCGGAAACTCGTTCGTGCGGTCGATCTCGGCGGCGCGCGGCGCGATTTCCTTCCTGGCGAAGTCCTGCACGGTCTCGCGCAGCATGGCGAGGGTCTCGCCGTGATCGAAATTCAGGAAGCTCATGGCTGCTAGGGCGTGTCCGGGGTGTTCGCCAGCATCATCAGGGTCTGCTGCATCGAGGCGACGTGCGTGCCGTCCTCAGCGTACACCTCCGCGCGCGCGTCGCGATACGGAAGCCGGACCTCGACGCGGCCGCGCTCGACCAGCGTGAGCGAAGCGCCGATGAGGTCCATCGCCTTCTGCCGGGCAAAGCTTTCCCGGATATGTTTCATAAACTTACGGAGGTTACTTGACGTTTACGTAAACGTCAATCGCGAAGTTAGGCCTTCTTCAGCTGCTTTCTGACCCGTTTCTCGAAGGTCTGGATCTCGGAAAGCTGCGCTTCGATGTCAGTCCGCTGCTGCAGGAGGCTTGCCTTGTGCGATTCGAGCACCGCCAGGAAGCGCTCGAGCTGCGGCCGCTCGTCGCGGCCCGGCTCATACATGTCGATCAGCTCCCGGATCTCGGACAGCGTGAGCCCCAGGCGCTTGCCGCGCAGCGTGAGCTTGAGCCGCGTGCGGTCGCGCGGCGTGTAGATGCGGCGCTGCCCGTCGCGCCGCGGCGAGATGAGCCCCTGGTCCTCGTAGAAGCGGATCGCGCGCGGCGTGATGTCGAACTCGCGCGCCAGTTCGCTGATCGAAAACTCGGTGCGCTCCGTTTCCTCGATCCACATGGTAGGGTGCATGGGATTTTAGCGGAATGTCTTCTCTCCAATATGGGATCATCCGGTATGGGCGCTGAAGAGCTTTCCAAGGTCTATCAGGGCGTCGCCGAGCGCTCGTCCAAGATCCTCGGTGAATTCGCGCAGAAGCAGGCGCAGGGCATGTCCTCGGCGGTGCGCGACGAAATGGGCATTGCCAAGGCGTTCATGGATCTGTACGCGCGCATGGCGGCCGATCCGTCCGTGCTCGCCAACTTCTCGATGAACCTGTGGATGGACTACCTGCGGCTCTGGCAGTCGGGCTGGATGAAGGCGCTGGGCATGGACGCAAGACCGGTGGCCGAGCCGGCGCAGGGTGACTTGCGATTCAAGGACCAGGACTGGTCGGCGAATTTCCTCTTCGATTACATCAAGCAGTCCTACCTGATCGCCGCGCGCCATATCCAGGAGGCGGTGTCCCAGGTCCACGGGCTGCCGCCCGAGTCGGAGAAGAAGGTGGCGTTTTTCACGCGCCAGTACGTCGATGCGCTGGCGCCCTCGAACTTCCTGCTCACCAATCCGCAGGTGCTGCGCGAGACGCTCGCGAGCGGCGGTGAGAACCTGCTGCGCGGCCTGAACAATCTCCTCGCCGACATCGAGAAGGGCGGCGGCCAGCTGCGCATCTCGATGACCGACGAGAACGCGTTCCAGCTCGGCAAGAACGTCGCCACGACACCCGGCAAGGTGGTGTTCCAGAACGACCTGATGCAGCTGATCCAGTACCAGCCGGCGACCAAGGAGGTCTGCAAGCGGCCGCTGGTCATCATCCCGCCGTGGATCAACAAGTACTACATCCTCGACCTGCGCGAGAAGAACTCCTTCATTCGCTGGGCGGTGCAGCAGGGCCACACGGTGTTCGTGCTGTCGTGGGTGAATCCCGACGCTCGCCTCGCGCAGAAGGGATTCGATGACTACATGCTGGAGGGGCCGCTCGCGGCTATGGACGCAGTTGAGAAGGCGACCGGCGAGCGCACCGTCAACTTCATCGGCTACTGCTTGGGAGGTACGCTTCTGGGAGCGACCCTGGGATATCTGGCTCAAATGGACCAGATAGCCCGCGTAAAGAGCGCGACCTACTTCGTCAGCCTGCTCGATTTTTCGCTGCCGGGAGAGCTGGGCGTGTTCATCGACGAGCAGCAGGTCGCCAACCTCGAACGCAAGATGAACGAGCGCGGCTATCTCGAAGGCTCGGAGATGGCGGGCACGTTCAACATGCTGCGCGCCAACGACCTGGTGTGGTCGTTCGTGGTGAACAACTACCTCCTCGGCAAGGACCCGTTCCCCTTCGACCTGCTGTACTGGAACGCCGATTCGACGCGCATGCCGGCGCGCATGCACAGCTTCTACCTGCGCAACATGTACATCAAGAATCTGCTCGGCGTGCCCGGCAGCATCGAGCTCGCCGGCCGGCCGATCGACCTGTCGCGCGTCAAGACGCCGTCGTACTTCATCTCCACGGTCGAGGATCACATCGCGCCCTGGAAGGGCACTTATCGCGGCGCGCGCTACTTGGGCGGCCCAACACGGTTCGTGCTCGGCGGCTCGGGCCACATCGCCGGCATCGTAAACCACCCGGCGGCGAAGAAGTATCACTACTGGACCAACGATGCGTTTCCGCCGACTGCCGAGGAGTGGTTCGCCAGCGCTACCCAGCGGCCCGGCTCTTGGTGGGAAGACTGGCACACCTGGATCGACCGCCTGAACGGGAGCGAAAAGGTGCCAGCCCGGGTGCCCGGCGAGGGCAAGCTCAAGCCGATCGAGGACGCTCCCGGCAGCTACGCGATGCTGCGGATTCCCGCCAAGGTCAAATAGCCACGTCGCGCGGTTTGCGCGGCGCGCGCGACGCAAACCGGTCGTAAAGCCAGCCCGGCATCGCGCGCAGCAGGACCGACACCACCGCCATCTGCCACGGGATAACCGCCAGCCTGCGCCGGGCCGCGATGGCGCGCGCGATGCGCGGCGCCGCCTCGTCGGCGGAAAGCAGGAACGGCATGCGGAAGCGGTTCGCGCGCGTCATCGGCGTGTCGATATACCCCGGGCAGATGCAAACCACGGATACGCCGCTGCCGTAGAGCTCTGTGCGCAGACTCTCCATCCATACTCTGGCGGCGGCTTTGGAGCCGCTGTAGGCGCCGTTTCCGGCGAGGCCGCGGAAGCCGGCGACGCTCGCGATGCCGGCGAGCGTGCCGCGGCCGGCCTGGCGCATCGCCGGCGCAAACGCGGCGAGCGTCGCAGCCAGCCCCACCACGTTTACCTCCAGCGCACGCCTCAACTTCGCGACGTCGTTGACGTCCTCGCCGCTCGTACCGGTCGAAATTCCGGCGTTGGCTATTACCAGGTCAGGCGCACCAAAGCGGCGAATGAAGTCCTGCGCCGCCGCGGCCAGAGCGCGCTCATCCGCGACGTCTACGGGATAGCTGATCACCTTGCCTGGAAGGGCGGGATGGGCCGGGCGGCGTGAAATCAATCCCAGGACGGTGTCGGGCGAAGCGTAATGCCGCGCCAGTGCCTCGCCGATGCCCGAGGAGGCGCCGGTAATGACGACCCGCACTATTTGCTCTTGCGCGCCTGGTCGATGAGGTAGTCGACCGTCTGCAGCATGCCTTCGCGCGAGCCGCCCTGTTCGGTGCTCACCGTATAACGCCCGTGCACCGCCATTGCCGGCGTGCCGTCGATCTTGTAGGCGACGGTCTGCTGCGTCGCGCGTCGCGTCCTGCTCTGCACGCCGAACGATTTCAACGTGTCAAAGAATTTCTTCGGATCGACCCCCTGCTTTTGCAGCCACTCGGCGAGCACCTGCTGATTGGCCGTGTTCAGCCGGTCGCGGTGGATGGCGTCGAAAAACGGGCGATGTACCTTGTCGAGCACGCCGAGCGCCTCGAAGGTGTAGAAGATCGCGGCGTCGTGCGCCCAGCGCTCGTTGAACACCGCCGGCACGCGGCGGAACTGCACGTCGTTGGGAAGCTTCTTCTCCCAGTTCTCGATCAGCGGCTCGAGGTTGTAGCAGTGGATGCAGCCGTACCAGAAGAACTCGATGACCTCGATCTTGCCCTGGGTCTCGACCGGCTGCGGCGGCTTCAGCTCGGTGAAATTGAAGCGCGGCTGGCCGAAGGCCGCGAGCGGCGCAAGGGAAATCGCGGCAACGAGGGCGCGGCGAATCGGGTTCATGCTTACTGCGTCTCCTTGATCTTCACGAGGCTTGCGTCGATTCCGTTCTGCGCCAGCATCTGGCGCACGCGGTTCATTTCCTCCAGCTTGGTGTACGGCCCCATTCGTACCCGGTACCAGGTGCCCTTGTCGGGCAGGTTGGCGGGCTCGACGCTCGACTCGAAGCCGAGGATCGCCAGCCGCGCCTTCTGGTTGTCGGCGTCGGCCGGGTTCTGGAACGACCCTGCCTGGATGAAATAACGCTCCTTGACCTCAACCTGTTGACCTTTCGCCGCCGCACGGGCACGCTCGCGCAGCTCCTTCTCGCTGACCGGCTCTTCCTGCCCTGGCAGGATCTTGTAGAAGTCGAATTTCGGCTTCTCCGGGGTCGCGGCAGCCGTTCCCTGAGGAAGGCCGGCGACCGGCGCCGGCTTCGGCGTGGCGTCCTTCTCACCCTGCTTGGGCTTGGCGGTGATGAACGGCATGGGACCCTTGTTCAGGTAGAAGGCGATGGCGAGCGAGATACCGAGCCCGACCAGTACGCCTACGAACATGCCGAGCAGGAAGCCGCCTCCGGAGCGTCTGCGCGATGCGGAGGGAGTATGAGGTCTGGCCATTTACATCTTCTCCGGGGCACTGACGCCTAGAAGCGACAGGCCATTGGCGAGCGTTTGGCGCACCGCCGCGCTCAGCGCTAGCCTCGCTGCCCGCAGCGTCTCGTCATCGACGAGAATGCGCTCGGCATTATAGTAGCTGTGGAATTCAGCCGCGAGTTCGCGCAGGTAGAAGGCCACCGAGTGCGGCGCCCGCTCGCGCGCCGCCGTCAGGATCAGTTCCGGGAACTCCGCCAGTCTTTGCGCAAGCAACAGCTCCCTTTCGCTTTTCAAAAGTTCCAGAGGTACCGAGGAAAGGGCGCGCGAGTCTCCGCCCCACTGCGAAAACACGCTGCATACCCGCGCGTGCGCGTACTGCACGTAATACACGGGGTTGTCATTGGATTCGCTCTTGGCGAGATCGAGGTCGAAGTCGAGGTGCTGATCGCTCTTGCGCAGCACGTAGAAGAAGCGCGCCGCGTCGTTGCCGACCTCCTCGCGCAGCTCCCGCAGCGTGACGAATTCGCCCGAGCGCTTGCCCATCGCCACCTTCTCGCCGTTGCGGTAGAGCACGGCAAACTGCACCAGCGCGATTTCGAGCTTGCCCGGATCGAGGCCGAAAGCTTCGAGTGCTCCCTTCACGCGGGCCATATAGCCGTGATGGTCCGCCCCCCAGACGTCGATCACGCGGTCGAAGCCGCGCTCGAACTTGTCCAGGTGATAGGCGATGTCGGAGGCGAAGTACGTGTACTGGCCGTTCTCGCGCCGCACCACGCGGTCCTTCTCGTCGCCGAAGGCGCTCGAGCGAAACCACAGGGCGCCGTCCTGTTCGAACAAGTGTCCGCGAGAGCGCAACAGCTCGAGGGCCTTGTCGAGCAGACCTTTGTCGTGAAGCGACTGCTCGAAGTACCAGCGGTCGAAGGAAACGCGGAACGCGGCGAGGTCCTCGCGCTGGTCGGCGAGCATCGCTTCCAGCGCGAACTGGTGCACGCGCTTCCAGCCGTCCCCCAGCGCCTTTTTCGCAAGATCGATCAGCCTGTCGATCTCCGCGTCCGCATCGGACAGCACGCCGGAGAAATCCACCTTTCTCTCGAGTTTTTCATCATCGAGCCGCGCAGCAATATCGCGCACATAGTCGCCGCGGTAACCCTCCTGCGGAAATGGGACGTTCGTGCTGCGCATTTGCAAGTAGCGCAGCCAGACCGAGAGCGCGAGGATGTCCATCTGACGGCCGGCATCGTTGACGTAGAACTCGCGCGTGACGCGCGCGCCGGCGAACTCGAGCAGCCTGGCGAGACTGTCGCCGTAAGCCGCGCCGCGGCCGTGGCCGACGTGAAGCGGCCCGGTGGGGTTCGCCGAGACGAACTCGATCTGGATCGAGTCCCTTTTCCCGGGTTTCGCGCGCCCGAAGTCCTTGCCTTCCTCCAGCACGCGCTGGATGACCCCGAGCTTGGCCGCAGGTTTCACGCGGATATTGAGAAAACCGGCGCCCGCCACGGTGAGCGGCTCGAACAAGCCGCTCGCCGCCAGCGCTGGACCTGCGGCCTTTGCGATTTCCTCGGCGATCTGCCGCGGATTGCGCCGCAGGCGCTTGGAGAGCTGGAGGGCGACGTTGCTGGCATAGTCGCCGTGCTCCGGGTTCGCCGGGCGCTCGATCGAGATCGCCAACTCTTCTTCTGAAAAGCGCAGCGCGCCATCGCGCAGGATCTCGCGAAATTTCTCTTTAGGATCCATGGAGAAGGGGCGAAATTCTAATCGAATTCAATGGGATCAACGTCCAGATGCCAATGCACTGCCCGGCTTGCCCGGTCAAAAAGTCGGCTGCTCAGGGCGGCAAGAAAGTCCTGCAATGCCGGCCTGGAGGAAGACTGCATCAACAATTGCGCGCGCTCGAGCCCCGCGCGGCGCGTGATGACGTGCGGCACCGGATCGAAGACTCGTACTTCGCCGGGCGGCTGAACCATCGCGGCCGCGTCGCGCAGGAAGCGTATCGCGGTCTCCAGCTTCTTCGCTTCGGCGCGCAGCGCCGCCTCGAACACGAACGGGGGAAAGCCGGCGCTCTTGCGCTCGGTGAGCTGCGACTCGGCGAAGCCGGAGAAGTCGTGGCGCGAGAGCGCGGCGAAGAGCGGGTGCTGTGGATAGCGGGTCTGCACCAGCACCTCGCCCGGCTGCTCGCGGCGGCCGGCACGGCCCGCCACTTGGGCGAGGACCGCGAACAGACGCTCAGGCGCACGGTAATCGGTGGAGACGAGCGCCGCGTCGGCGTTCAGCACGCCGACCAGCGTGAGGCCGGGGAAGTCGTGGCCTTTGGCGAGCAGCTGCGTCCCGACCAGGATATCGGCTTCGCCGCGCTGGATGCCTTGCAGCGTGCGCGAGAGCTCCGCGCGCCGGCGCGCGCTGTCGCGGTCGATGCGCACGATGCGCGCGCCGGGAAATGCCGCGGCAAGCGTCTCCTCGACGCGTTGGGTGCCGCGGCCCATAGGCTTCAGGTCGACGTTGCCGCAAGTCGGGCAGGCGCGCGGAATGGCGCTCTCGGCGCCGCAGTGGTGGCAGCGCAGCGCTCGGTCCGCGGCATGCACCACCATGCGCGCGGTGCAACGGGCGCAGCCCGCCGTCCAGCCGCAGGCCTCGCACGCAAGCACCGGGGCATAGCCGCGGCGGTTGATGAACACGAGGCTTTGTTCATTCTTCTTAAGCCGGCCTTCTATTGCCGACAGCAGCGACGGCGCCAAGCCTTGGTGAAGAGATTCGTTTCGAAGATCGACAATTCGAACCGCCGGTAGCCTGGCGCCGGGCGCAGCGCGCTCGGCAAGCTCGAGCCGCTCGTAGCGGCCCGAACGCCAGTTGTGCCAGGTCTCGAGCGATGGGGTGGCGGTGCCTAGAACTGCCGGGCAGCCCGCCAGCTTGGCCCGGTACACCGCGGCATCACGCGCCGAATAGCGCAGGCCCTCCTGCTGCTTGAACGAAGTGTCGTGCTCCTCGTCGATCACGATGAGCGCCAATTTCGGCAGCGGCGCGAGCACGGCGAGCCGCGTGCCAAGCACGATGCCGGCCTCGCCGCGCGCGGCCTCCAACCAGGCGCCAGTGCGCGGCACGTCCTCCAGGCCGCTGTGCAGGAGGGCAAGCCGCGTCTCTGGGAAGGCTTGACGAAAGACAGCCTCGAGCTGCGGCGTCAGGCTGATTTCCGGCACGAGGACAAGCGCCTGGCCGCCTCGCTCCAGTACACGGGCGATGAGATGCAGATACACCTCGGTTTTTCCGCTGCCGGTCACTCCGTGCAACAGAAACGCGCTGAAGCTGCCAAGCGCGCTCGCCATCCGGTCCATAGCGCGCGACTGAGCGGCGGTGAGCGAGTGATTTGGCACGAAGCGTGCCGACCAAGCTGCGGCAGCGGCCTGGAGCACCTTGCGGGGCAGTGGTTTCACCGAGCGCAAGCGCGGCGGCAACGCGCGAATCACCGTCTCGCCGAGCGGTCGCTGGTAATAGCCGGAGAGAAACCGCATCAGCTCGAGCCAGTCAGCCGGCAAGGTCGGAGCATCGTCACGCAGTGTGACGATCGGCTTGACGCGAGCTGAGGGAAGATCGCTCGTCACGCCGGCTTCGACAACGACGCCGAGCCGCTGGCGAGCGCCGAAGGGAACGATGACGCGATCGCCGACGCGCGCTTCGATGCCTGCCGGCGCGGAGTAATCGAACAGCTTCGCGAGCGGCACATCGAGCGCTACCCGAACGCATGAAAATTCCCGCGTGGGCAATGACTTAGAACTTGTGGATAAATCTGTGGGTAAGGCCTTCACGCTCACGTAACACGCCTTTCCCCCACGATTTTTCCCTTCGCGCCGTTGTTTTGCCCCGTCTTTTTTTTGTTTGTTTATAAAGGTTTAGAGCTACCTTACTGGGGACTTCGGGCGGCTTCGGGAAAACCCCCGCAGCGGAAAATATCTGTGAATAAGTCAAGTACCCGCAGCGATTTTGGCGCGACGAGTTTGGCTGTAAGTGCGTACTTCGTCTACCAGCGCTGCAACCGCATCCACGGGCGTTTGCGGAGCCAAGCCGTGGCCTAGATTGAATACATGTCCCGGTGCCGCGCCGAAGGCGTCGAGCACGCGCCGCGCCGCCTCGCGCACGCTCTTTGGTGGTGCGAAGAGCGCCGACGGATCGAGATTTCCTTGCAGCGCGACTTTCCCGGCCGCAATGCGGCGCGCTTCGCGCACATCGGCGGTCCAATCCAGGCCGATTGCATCGCAGCCGCTCTTCATCATTGCGGCAAGCCAGGGGCCTCCGCCTTTGGTGAAGAGAATGCTCGGTACACGCGCGCCTTCGCGTTGCTTCAAAAGATTTTCGAAGATTTTTCTGCAGTAGGAGAGGGAAAACTTTTCGTAATCCTCATACGCAAGGATCCCACCCCAGGTGTCGAAGACCATCACCGCCTGCGCGCCGGCCTCGATCTGGGCGTTGAGATAGTCGGTCACCGCGCGGGCGTTCACTTCCAGGATCCGGTGCAGCAAATCCGGCCGCGCGTACAGCATCGTCTTCAGCATCCGCCAGTCATCGCTGCCCGCGCCCTCGACCATGTAGCAGGCGAGCGTGAACGGACTGCCGGAAAAGCCGATCAGCGGAACGCGACCTGCGAGCGCGCGCCGCACTTCGCGCACGGCATCGAGCACGTAGCCGAGTTCGGCCGAGGGGTCCGGCGCGGCGAGCTTGCGGATCGCCGCCTCATCGCGCAGCGGCCGCTCGAAGCGCGGTCCTTCCCCTTCGGAGAAGGCGAGCCCAAGGCCCATTGCGTCGGGAATGGTAAGGATGTCGGAGAAGAGAATCGCAGCATCGAGCGGAAAGCGCTCGAGAGGCTGCAGCGTGACCTCCGTGGCTAGATCTGGGGTCTTGGCAAGCTTCAGAAAACTTCCGGCCTTGGAGCGCGTGGCGTTGTATTCGGGGAGATAGCGGCCTGCCTGCCGCATCAGCCAGACCGGCGTGTAGTCCGTCGGCTGGCAAGCGAGCGCCCGTAGCAGCGTGTCGTTCTTCAAGCCAGCTTCTCGGCTATGTACGTCCACTCGGCTTTGGTCACCGGCGTGATCGAGAGCCGGTTTCCCGGCCGCAGCAGCACCATTTTGGCGAGCGGCTTGTGCTTGCGCAGCTCGGCGAGCGGCACCAGGCGCGTCTTTTTCAGCGCCCGCACGTCGACGTGGAACCAGCGCGGATCGTCTTTCTTCGCTTTCGGATCGTAATAGGGGCTCGAGCGCTCGAACTGGGTCGGATCCGGATAGGCCGCCGAGGCGACTTCCGCCAGCCCGGCGACGCCGGGCTCGTCGCAGCTCGAGTGGTAGAACAGGACGCCGTCGCCGACGCGCATCTGGTCGCGCATGAAATTGCGCGCCTGGTAGTTGCGGACGCCGGTCCAGGGAGTGATGCGCTGCGGCGCGGCCAGCGCATCATCGATGGAGCATTCGTCCGGCTCCGTTTTCATGAGCCAATAGCGCATAAGAAATGGGGTCAGACCCCAATTTTCTCATTATCGAAAATTGGGGTCTGACCCCATTTTAGGGTGCCCCCCGCTCGTGCCGGTGGGCCCGGCTCCCGAACCCTGGCTAAACAGGGTGGTCGCTTACCGGCCACATCAGGTTCATCCGGCATGCACGTGGCATGGGACGATCACAACAGTGACGCTAGATCCGCAACCTAAGGAAGCTATCGGTTCGGAAATATTGAGCCCGGTCGTGCACAGCAGGGGACATTGACTGAAACTGAACTGCCGGGTGCTGCTAAAAGAGCTTTTCCTGCTTCGCGAGCGCAGCATCGAGCTGCGATTCGATGGCGGAAATTCTACGCTTGGCATGTCCGATGTCAAAACCGGCGCCGAGCTTGACACTTAACAATTCATGCGCGACGTTGAGCGCCGCCATCACCGCGATACGCTCGGCGCCCATCACTTTTCCCGCCTTGCGGATCTCGTTCATCTTGGCGTCGAGATAGGCGACCGCCTGCATCAGCGCCTCGCGTTCGTGATCGTCGCAGGCTACGCGGTAGGTTCTTCCCAGCAGGTTGACTTCGATGGTCTTCGGGTCCTCGGCCATGCGCGGGCGTCAGCCGGGCAAGCGGGAGAGAAGACCTTCCAGTCGGGACCTCGCGCCGTCGATTTTCTCGTTCAGGTGCTTGGCGTCGGTGCGGGCAGCGGCGAGCTGCTGCCGCAGCTCGGTGTTCTCCGCGCGCAGCTGCTCGCACAGCGAGACGAACTGCGCGACCTTCTCTTCCAGCGAGTTGAACTCCGCCTCCACACGACCACTATGTTTCAAATTTCAAGCTACGTCAAGCAGGTAGGGCGGGTTCTGCATGTGATTCATTATCTTGTGCTCCTCGCCCCCTCCAGAATGAAGCACAGCCGCTTGGCACCCTCCAGGATGCGCGGCGTATGGCGCTCGATGAGGGCCGCCGGGAGCCGATGGAGTTGCCTTGTGACCGGGTAGGCCTTCCAGTCGTCCAAAGAAATGGCGTCGCTGCCGACGATGACCGCCGGGTTGGCGCGAAGCACGGCCTCCCGATCGATCTGGGGCGCGATCCCCGGCAAGCCGGCGAACACGTTTTCGCCGCCGCACAGGCGAATCACCTTGCTGATGACGTGATCGCCGTTCACGGTAATGAGCGGCCGGTCCCACACCTCGTAGAACACCCGCACGGTGGGGCGGCGCGAATAGCGCTTCTCGAGCTCAGCTGCGCGCGCACGAAAGGCTGCCGCAGCACGGTCGGCTTGCAGTTCAGTTCCTGAAAGAACCCCCAGTCGACTAAGCGTACCGGCGATGTCCTCCAGCTCCCGCGGCTCGGAGCGGAACACGGGGAGCTTGAGCTCGGCGAGGCGGTTCACCGCCCGTATCGTCCCTGGGTTCGGCCAGGCGATGACGAGATCGGGCCGCAGTGCAAGCACCGCCTCGAGATCGATGAGCGCGTCATTGCCGACGCGCGGCAGCGTCTTTGCCTCGGGCGGAAAGTCGCTGAACTCCACCGCGCCGACCACCTTCGAGCCTGCCCCCGCCGCATAAAGCAGCTCGGTGAGATGCGGCGCAAGGCTGACGATGCGCTTTGCCGGGGAGGGCAAGCTTATGCGGCTGCCGTAATCATCCACGACCTCGATTTGACCAAAGGCGTTTCCACACAACAGCAAGAGCGCCGCCATCAAAGACTTCATCGGGCTATGATATCGGCTCGCTCCCGGGTGTTCGGGAAACAGGTGCAAAGCCTGTACTGCCCCCGCAACGGTAAGCGAGTGAGGGTGTTCCATCACGCCACTGCGTTGCATCGCATCGATGCACGTGGGAAGGCGGAACACCCCTAGGGTTCGGGAGATGAATCTCCCGATTCCTTCACTCGCGAGTCCGGAGACCGGCCTGGAAGCCTCTTCAACCACTTGAAGGCGTCGGGGAAGACGCCAGGGAGGTTTCGATGCGTTACGCCACCGCCGGCATCCTCGCCGGACTTTGTGTTTCCGTTTGCTTCGCGCAGGACGACGCCGTCGTCATCAACGCCACGCGCTTCCCCGAGGACGTTCGCCGCCTGCCGGCGAGCGTCACGGTGATCACCGAGGAGGAGATCGCGAAAAGCGCCGCGCGCACCATTCCCGAGCTGCTCGACCAGCAGGTCGGGTTCACCATGAAGGACCTGTTCGGCAACAACGCCGCCAACACTTCCATCGACCTGCGCGGCTTCGGCGCGACCGGCCCGCAGAACACGCTCATCCTGCTCGATGGCCGGCGGCTGAACGACTTCGACCTCTCCGGAGTGCAATGGTCGGCGATTCCGCTGGCGTCGATCGAGCGCATCGAGATCCTGCGCGGCACCGGCGCAGTGCTGTACGGGGACAATGCCTCGGCCGGCGTGGTCAACATCGTGACGCGCTCGCCGCTGCGGCAGGGGCGCGCGCTCGAAGCCTTCGGACGCGCCGGAACCTATAACACGCTCGAAGGCCAGCTCTCCGGCAGCGTCGCCACGGATCGCCTGGGCGTGACGGGCTCGGTGTACGGCTACTCCTCCGACGGCTACCGCGCCAACAACCGCAACGAGCAGCAGAACAACACGTTCAACGCACGTTGGGCGCTCGGCGAAGGCACGCTCGATCTTCGTCTTGGCGCCGACCGGCAGGACGTGAGGCTCCCCGGCGCGCGGCGCATCCAGCCCTCGATCGGCCTCGATGAGTACGCCGCCAATCGGCGCGGCGCGCAGACGCCGCTCGATTTCGCCAGCCGCGACGGCGCGCGTGCCGGCGTGTCGCTCATGCAGCGCATCGGCGAAGCGCAGCTTTCCGTAGGGGTCGATTACCGCGACAAGGACCAACGCTCGTACTTCGACTTCGAAGGCTTTCCGAGCTCTCGTGCGGACCGGCTCGATCTGACATCGCTCACGCCGCGCTTGAAGCTGCCGATCAGCAACCACACTCTCATCGTGGGGGCCGACTGGCACAGCTGGCGCTACCGCTCGCGCCGCTCTGACCGCCCCGAGAATCTCGAGCGCCCGGCAAATCGCGTCACGGTGACCCAGGACACAGCGGGCTACTACGTCCAGGACAGCATCGAGCTGACGCGCGCCACGCTCGTCAACCTCGGCTGGCGCAGCGAGCGCGCGAAGTACGGCGGCGACGACGTTGTGGACCTGAGCTCGCCCGCATGCTTTTTCTGCAATGCCGCGACATCGGTGCGCGAGACGCAGAAGGAGCACGCCTGGGAGCTCGGGCTGCGCCATGCGCTCACCACGCAGCTCGCGCTGTTCGGCCGCGCCGGCAGGAGTTTCCGCTTCGTCAACGCGGAAGAGATCTACGAGTTCGACGCGTTCGGGGGAAATTCATTCCAGATCCTGCGGCCGCAGCACGCCCTCACGCATGAAGGCGGCGCCGAATGGCGTGCCGGCGGCAACGCATTGCGCGCGACGCTCTTCCGCACCGATGTCGCGGACGAGATCCATCTGGATCCTTTCACAACCGGCGTCGGCAACACCAACCTGCCGCCTTCGCGCCGCGAGGGCGTCGAGCTCGACGGCAGCTGGCAGGCGACGGGCGCGCTGCGCTTCACAGGCGGTTATGCGTATACCGATGCCAAATTTCGCGAAGGGGTCTTTAACGGTTTTGGAATGAATCTCCCCATTGCTGGGAAAACGGTGCCGCTCGTGCCGCGCCACAAGGTAAACCTCGGGCTGTCATGGGACGTCGCGCCGCGTACGCGCGTTTCGGGTGCGCTGACCGCGGTGAGCGAGCAGGTGCTCGACAACGACGAGCCCAATACCCTCGGCCGCCGCATCCCGGCCTACAGCGTGGCGGACGTGAAGCTGGCGCAGAGCTTCTCGTGGGGTCGGCTGGCGGCGGTGGTGAACAACGTCTTCGACCAGAAGTACTACACCTACGCGGTGCGCAGCCAGTTCACCGCCGACCGTTACGCGGTCTATCCGCTTCCCGGCCGCACGCTGAGCCTCACGGCGGAGGTCGCCCTGCGCTAGTAAACTCGGGGGATGCTGAGGGATGCCGTCCCGCTATGGGAGTGCGGGCGCGCGCTGGTGGTGAAACTCAGGCACCACGGCGACGTGCTGCTGGCCGCGCCCGTGCTCACTACGCTCAAGTCGCACAAGCCGAAGCTCGAGGTGGACGCGCTCGTCTACGACGACACCGCGCCGATGTTCGAGAGACATCCCGCGCTCTCCGAGCTCCACCTGGTGGGCAGGAACTGGAAGGCGCTCGGCGCAATGGAGCGCTTCTCGCGGGAAAGAGAATTGTTCAAGCAGCTGCGCGCAAGGGGGTACGACTTGCTTGTCCACCTTTCCGAGCAGCCGCGCGGCGCGTGGCTCGCGCGCACGCTTGGCGCGCGCTACAGCGTCGCGCCGATGATGCCGCGCCGCGGGCGATTCTGGGCGAAAAGCTTCACCCACCTCTATCCCGTGGTGGGAGGTGGTCGACGCCACCAGGTCGAGCTCAACCTTGACGCGCTGAGGCGCATCGGCATCCAGCCTTCGCTTGCCGACCGCAAAGTGGTTTTCGTTCCGGGCGGGGAGGCGGAGGCCAAGGTGATGCGCCTGCTTCCGGAGAGCTTCATCCATATGCATCCGGCCTCGCGCTGGGCTTTCAAATGCTGGCCGGTGGAGAAGAACGCCGAGCTGATCGATCGCTTTGCCTCGGAAGGTCACCAGGTCGTGCTGACTTCGGCCGGTGATCCCGACGAGCTGGACATGGTGCAGAAGATTGTCGCCCTGTCGAGGGCGAAGACGATCAGCCTCGCCGGCACGCTGTCCATCAAGGAGCTCGGCGCGCTCACGGCGCGAGCCCGGATCTTTGTCGGCGTCGATTCGATGCCGATGCATCTCGCGGCGGCGATGGGCACGCCCACCGTCGCGCTGTTCGGACCGAGCGGCGAAAACGAGTGGGGGCCGTGGAACGTCGAACGGCGCATCGTCACCACCATGCATACCTGCCGGCCTTGCGGCTTGGATGGCTGCGGCGGCGGCAAGGTAAGCGAGTGCCTGACTTTCCTCCCGGTCGATGCGGTGCATGCAGCCGCTCGCGAGCTTCTCGAAGGGTCCGCAGTCCAATGACGGCTGAATGAAGCGGCTCAAGCTGGCCCTGGTCCGACAGCGCTACAACCCTTACGGAGGGGCCGAAAGGATTGTGTCGCGGGCGTTACCCGCATTGGAGCGGGCAGGCGCCGAAGCGACCCTGATTGCCCGCAGCGCCAAAGGCTGGGGTGCACGCAAGGTACTCACGGTAGACCCCTTTTATGTCGGCAACCTTTGGCGAGATTGGTCTTTCGCACGTGCCGCGCGCGCCGCTTGGCGCCGCGGAGGTTTCGATATAGTCCAGTCGCACGAGCGCATTCCGGGCTGCACGCTGTATCGGGCCGGAGACGGCGTGCACCGCCGGTGGCTGGAGCTGCGCCGGGAGACGGCAGGACCTCTTGAGCGGCTGGGCATAGCGATCAATCCCTATCATCGTTACGTGTGTGCGGCGGAGCGCGAGATGTTCGAGCATCCGCGTTTACGAGCGGTCATATGCATATCAAAGATGGTGCGCGCTGACGTTCTGCGCAGCTTTCGCGTTGATCCTGAAAAGTTGCACGTAATCTATAACGGAGTGGATCTGGAATATTTTCATCCGCGGGAGCGCGAGGCGCGGCGCGGTGCCGCACGCGCCGAGCTCGGGTGCCGTCCAAGGGATACGCTGTTCTTGTACGTTGGCTCCGGATTTGCGAGAAAAGGACTCGGCGCGGCGATCGACGCGCTTGCACTAGCCTCGGACAAGGCCTTCTGGTTGTTGGTGGCAGGGCGCGACCGCGAGCAGGCTCGATTCATGGAGCGAGCTCGTGCGGCAGGAATCGCGGAGCGCGTGAGGTTCCTCGGCGGGCAGGATGACGTGCGGCCGCTGTACGCCGCGGCGGATTGCTTTATCCTTCCGAGCCGTTATGACCCATTCGGCAGCACCGTGCTGGAGGCTCTTGCAATGGGCCTGCCGGCGATCGTTAGCTCGCGCTGCGGCGCGGCCGAGATCATCGAACCTGGCGCGAACGGCTGGATCTGCGAGCCCGATGATGCACAGGGCATCGCCGGCCTCATGCAGGCCGCCGATCGGGCGATGCGCGAGGAGCGCATGGGGAGCGCGGCGCGCGCGAGCGCCGAGCGCCTGGGGATAGACGCCATGGCCGGAAAGCTCGCCGAACTGTACGCCTCGCTCAATGAAAGACGATAGCCTTACCCTTTACAAGCGCCTGCTTTCCTACGTGCGCCCGCACGCGAAGGTGTTCGCGCTGGCGGTGCTCGGCATGATCGCCGCGGCGGCGACCGAGCCGCTCTTCCCCGCGCTCATCAAGCCGCTGCTCGACGGCGGATTCGCCATGTCCAGCGCGCCGAGCTTCCCGCCCGCGGTTTTCGCCGCGGCGATCGTCGGCATTTTTCTCCTGCGCGGAATTCTGACTTTCCTGTCGTCGTTCTGCCTGCAATGGGTCGGGCACCGCGTGGTGCTCGATCTGCGCTCGGCGATGTTTGCGCGGCTGGTATGCTTCCCTGCCCGGCATTTCGACGATCAGAGCTCCGGCGTGCTGCTATCGAAAGTGGCCTACGACGTCTCCGGCGTCATCGGCTCGGCGACCACCGTGGTCACCGTCGCGGTCAAGGATACGATCGCGGTGATCGGGCTGTTCGCCTGGCTGCTCTATCTCAACTGGAAGCTGACCCTCGTCGCGCTTGCCATCGTACCGGTCGTCGCCTTGTTCATTCGCCTGCTTTCCAAGCGGCTGCGCCAGATGGCGCGCGATGCGCTGCGCACGATGGGCGGGGTCGTGCACGTGCTGGAGGAAACCATCGAATGCCACAAGGTGGTCAAGATCTTCGGCGGGCAGGATTACGAGTCGAAGCGCTTCCAGCGCGCGAACCAGGCGCTGCGCGGCTTTTACATGCGCCTGGTGATCCCCGAGGCGCTCACCACGCCGGTGACGCACACGCTGGCATCGGTTGCATTGGCGATCATCGTCTATATCGCGATGCAGGACTCGATCGCCGATCGCGCCACGGTCGGCGAGTTCGCGTCCTTCATGACCGCCATGCTCATGCTGCTGGCGCCGATCAAACGCCTCACCGAGCTCAATTCGCCGCTGCAGCGCGGGCTGGCAGCCGCGGAAAGCGTATTCGGCGTGATCGACGCGCCGGTCGAGGAGGATCGGGGCGAGCGAACGCTTCCGCGTGCCCGCGGGCACGTCGCATACGAAGGCGTGAACTTCACCTATGAATCGCGCACGGAGCCGGCGCTCGTCGACATCGACCTGGACATCCGCCCCGGCGAAACGGTGGCGCTCGTCGGCGGCTCGGGCGGCGGCAAGACTACGCTCGTAAACCTCCTGCCCCGCTTCTATGTGCCGAGCTCCGGCCGGGTGCTGCTCGACGGTCACGACATCCAGACGCTGACGCTCGAAAGCCTGCGCGCGAATATCGCGCTCGTCAGCCAGGAGATCGTCCTTTTCAACGACTCGATCTTCGCGAATATCGCCTATGGCGCAATGAGCGGCGCAAGCGAGCGCGACGTCATGGCCGCCGCTGAGGCGGCCCACGCGATGACCTTCATCCGGGAAATGCCCGAGGGGCTGAACACGCTCATCGGCCAGAGCGGGCTCAGGCTGTCCGGCGGCCAGCGACAGCGTCTGGCCATCGCGCGCGCCATCCTGAAAAACGCGCCCGTGCTGATCCTGGACGAGGCGACATCGGCGCTCGACTCCGAATCGGAGCGCCAGGTGCAGGCCGCGCTCGAGACGCTGATGCGCGGCCGCACCACCATCGTCATTGCGCACCGGCTCTCGACCGTCGAGCGCGCCGACCGCATCGTGGTGCTCGAGCGCGGCCGGATCGTCGAGACCGGGAGGCACATCGAGCTTCTGGCGAAGCGCGGCATCTACGCCAGGCTGTACGAGATGCAGTTCGCCGAGGCGACCGGGCCGGCGCGGGACAGCAACATCTACGTCACCGGCTAGCGCTTGCCCGGGGTTAAACATTGTTTTACACTGTGGGAATGGTGAAGACGATTACTAAAGTCGGCAACTCCCAAGGCCTGATCTTCGATGCCACCCTGCGCGAGCTGACCGGGCTCAAGCCGGGCGACCAAGTGAACGTCACAGTCCACGAGGGCGGCGCCATCGTCATCGTCCCGATGACCCCGGTGATCGGCGTGGAAGAGGCGCAGTCGCGGGCCGAGCGGCTCGTGAAGAGGAACCGCGAGCTCTTCCGGCGCCTTGCCTAGCAAAGCGTTCCTCCACCTCACGGTCGAGGGCGTAGTCGCGATTCACGGGGTCGTGCTCAAGGCGCATGGCGGCTCGCCGGGCGTTCGCGATCGAGCCCTGCTCGAATCCGCGGTTGCCGCGCCTCGGGCGACGTTCGGCGGCGAGCCATTGATGAAGAGTGGCTTGGAAATCGCCGCCGCCTACCTTTTTTATCTTTGCCGCAATCATGCCTTCGTGGATGGCAACAAGCGAACGGCGCTGGCATCGTGCCTGGTCTTTCTCGAATCGAACGGCCTGCTCCCCGACCCGGGCATGCCAGCCCGGGACGTAGATGCCTGGGAAGCGCTCGTGGTCGATGTGGCCGCTTCGAAGCTCGACCGGGAGCAAACCACCGCCCGCTTGCGTCGCCTCGTGGCAGCGCGGCGCGAGCCGCGGGCACGGAAGAAAAAGCGGTGACGCCGCGAGTTGTCACAGTCCTGGAGGAGCACGACCCGCTGCTGAGAGAGCTGGCCGCGGCGGGATGTCCCGTCACCCTGGCTGCTATGACCGAGATGCCTGTTCCGGGGAAGCGAGGGGACGCCTACTTTTATCTGGGCAACGGCTTCGAGCAAATCAAAACTCCGTTCGCGTTGGCTCGGATCAGGCGCATGCTGGCGACGGATCACGCGCCCTACGTCTGGTGGAACAGGGACGCGCCATGGAACTGCGCGATCAAGCCTTGGCGGAAGCTGGTTGTCCGGGCCGCGAAACCGGCGGATATTCATCTTGCGCATTCCTTGCAGAGCGCGGACTTGTTCGGAGAACCCGTAGTCTATTTTCCCAACGCTGCCCAGATCGATCACTACAATCTCGGCGGGCGATCGCTCGAGTCGTTGCGCACGGTCGCGGACTATCGGTTCGACGTGAGTTTCGTGGGCACGCTGAATCCCGAGTTTAAGATGGTGCGGGCGCGAGTTGAATTCCTGGCGGAACTGGCACGACGACTCGGGCGCGAGCGACTGAACTATCGCGCTTTCGATACCAGCATCGGTTCCAGCCTGACTGTGGCGGAGCAGGTCGGCATTATCCAGGCCAGCCGGATCAGCCTCAGCGTCGGTGCGGTCTGTGACAAGCCGACCCGCAGCTGGGGCATTACCGAGCGGTGCTTTGGCGTCGCCGCCTGCGGCGGATTCCTCTTATGCGATGAGCGCAAGCATGCGGCCGATACTTTTCCACCGGACGCCTGGGTCGATTTCTCCAGCATCGAGGAGTGCGTCGCCCGGATAAAATTTTTTCTGCGACATTTCGATATTGCCCGGGACAAGGCCGAAAAGTTGCACCGAAATGTTACGGAGCGCCACACATACGCCGTTCGCGCGCAGCAACTGCTGCGGCTGGTAACAGCCTGGGGACGCCAGGAATCGGCGTGACGCGGCTCGCGATCGCCCATACGGAATCCTCGCTCGACTGGGGCGGGCAGCAGATCCGGGTTCTTTCCGAGTCGCAAGGCCTGATCCGCCGCGGCCACGACGTGAAGCTCCTCTGCCCGCCCGAGGCGCGCATTTTCGCCGAGGCGAAGAACTGGGACGTGCCGGCGACCGCGCTGCCGATCGCGAAGAAGCGCCCGCTCGGCGTGAAGGTGATGGTCGAGTGGCTGAAGCGCAATCGCTGCGACGTCGTGAGCACGCACAGTTCCACCGACTCCTGGCTCGCCGCCTTCGCGCTGCTGGCGCTCGGCCGGCCGGTACGCATGGTCAGGACGCGACACATCTCCGTGCCGGTGGCGCGCAACATGTTGTCGCGCTGGCTTTACACGCGCGCGTCCTCACGCATCGTGACGACGGGCGAAGCAATTAGGAATGAACTGATTCAGCGCAACCGTTTTCCGGCCGAGCGCATCGACTCCGTGCCAACGGGCGTGGACCCAAAGCGCTTCAAGCCGGGCGATCGCGCGGCAGCGCGCGCGGCCCTCAAGCTGCCGCAGGACAGGACGCTCGTGGGCATCGTGGCGATGCTGCGCGCCTGGAAAGGGCACCGCTACCTCGTCGAAGCCGTTGCCGGCCTGCCGGACACCGTCGGACTGGTGATCGTCGGGGAAGGTCCGCAACGCGAGGCGCTCGAAGCGCTCGTCGACAAGCACGGCATGCGCCCTAGAGTCTGGTTTGCCGGCCACCAGCGCGACGTCCTTCCCTGGCTGCACGCCTTCGACATCTTCGCGCTGCCGTCCCATGGCAGCGAAGGCGTGCCGCAGGCGCTGGTGCAGGCGATGCTGATCGGACTGCCCTGCGTAACGACTCATGCCGGGAGCATGGCCGAGTTGGCGAAGCACGAATCCACCGCGCTCGTCGTCGGGCCGCAGGACTCGCAAGCGCTGCGCGCCGCTCTCTTGCGGCTGATGCACGATGAGGACTTAGGAAAACAGCTTGGTGAAGCGGCTCGCCGGTACTGCAGCCAGCACCTCTCGTACGAGACCATGCTCGAGCGCATGGAAGCGATCTACCGGCAGGTGAGCGGAAAGCGATGATGCCGGCCGGTGCTCTTCTAGGCGCCGTTCTGCACGCGCAGTCCGCGCGCGTACGCCGCCCAGAGCACGACGGCCGTTAGGCCTGCGAACAGGTAGAACATCACCCAGTCCGGCACGCCGAGCTGCCAGGCGCCGATACCGATCGCTCCCGTGATGGCCGACGCCGCCATCAGGATGGCCACCGTCGCCGAAACGGAATAGCCGCGTGCGATGAGGTAGTAATGCAGGTGCTCGCGATCTGCGTCGAACATGTCGGTGCGACGCAGCATCCTGAGGAACATGACGCGGATCATGTCGAGCAGCGGCACCGCCAGGATCCAAACGCAGCCGATGGGTGGCATGGTACGACTTTCGCCTTGTGTCACGTCGATCGTGAACCAGCAAAGCGCTAGCCCCAGCATCATTGCGCCGGCGTCGCCCATGAACACCCGGGCGTGCGGACGGCCCGGCACGCGCAGGTTCCAGACGAGGAAGCCTGCGATCGCTGCCGCCAGCATCAGAAGCAGCATCGTCTGGGTGCCCAGGCGCTGCAAGTACGCCGCGAGCGCGAGCCATAGGGTCGCGACCAGGGCGATGCCGCCAGCCGAGCCGTCGAGACCGTCCACCATGTTGATGGCGTTGATCACGCCGAGCGCGCAGACCACGGAGAACGGGATCGCCCAGTTGTAGAGGTTCACCGGCCCGAAGCCGAGCAGGTTGCCCAGATAGGAGACGTACACGCCCGCCCAGGAGGTCATGAAGAGCGCGCCGATCAGCTGGATGAAGAATTTGCCGCGCGGCGTGATGTCGTGCATGTCGTCGGCGACGCCGCCGACGACCAGCAGCGCGAGCGCGGCGATCAGCGCAAGCGTAGGTCCGACGACGAGCCCGGAGCCGAGCGCCGCCGCGGCGAAGCCGAAGAACATCGCAATGCCGCCGATGACCGGCACGGGCGCGTCGTGTTGCTTGCGTCCTCCCGGCATGTCCAGCAGGCCGACGTGCGCGGCGATCCCCGCCAGCCCGCGCGCCGCGATCGCAGACAGCGCGAACGCGAGCAGCATGAAGAAGATGAGGCGATTCGTCGCGAGAAAGAGGTCCTCGTGCATCAGAACGCCGACACCATGCGCGACCAAAGCTCGGTCAAGGGGATCGGCTCGGCGCCCGGCGCCGCGCTCTTGCCAGTGTCGATGAAATAGCCGATGCCGTTGTGGCGGCCGTTCTTGATGGCGACGAACACCACCTCCCGCGACAGGGGGTCCGATGGCTTGATCTCGTGCGGATAGGACAGGGTCGCGAATAGCGACTCACTGCGGTTGTCGACCTCGAAGAGCGGCTCCCCGTCCGGCGCGCGGCGCGACAGAAGACGCTCTTCGGTGCGCTTTGCCGACGCCGCATCCTTGCAGGTGATCAGGAAATCCCGGGACATCCGCGGCTCCACGCGCTCGAACTCGCAGCCGATCGCGGCCAGGAACCCTGCGTGATCCCGCAGCCGCCAACAGAACACCGGCTCGTCCACCGGGTCCTGATGCAACCCGGTGGCGATCATCACCCGCATGTCCGGATCGAGCGCGAGGCACTCCGCGACCACGCGGTCGTAGAGCCGGTACATCTCTAGAACTGGATCTACTCCAGCCGGCAGATACCACGGCGGATTGCGGTGCGGGCCGCGGTACGCCGCCGAGTTGAAGAGGTAGTGGTGCTGGATGTGCGCCGCGCCGTTCAGAAAGAGCGTCGAGAAATCCGGCCGCGTACGCCGCCAGAGATAGAGAAAGCAGTCGGCGAGGAAGCGGTCGAGAAAGACCGCGCGCGCCCAGCGCCGGCGCAGGCCCGTGAGCGCGAGGCGCAAGCAGTCAAGGCTTCTTGAATAAAGAATCAGTCCCAACCCCAGTTGAAGCGCCGAGCGCGCGGTGAGTCGTCCCTCGGCGTTGTCGCCCACCGCCTGGCAGATCGCGTCGTATGCATCGCGCATGAGCCGCGGCGCCGAAACGCTGGTCTTCGTCCATGGATCGGGCACGAAGAAGGCGGCCTCGGCCACCGTATTGCCGGCGTTCATCGGCGAGAAGGCGCCGACTCGCAACCCGCGTTGCGCGAGCTCCTCCCAGATCTGCCGCGCGCCCGACTGTGGCCCATCGCCGAGGCGGAACACCTTATGCTCGTCAAAGGGTTTGCCGGTGTGCACCGTGAACCACTGGATCCACGGCTCGATATGCTCGTACACCGTCTCCGACCGCGTGCGGGCGTAGCCATGCGCGTCGAGCAGGCGCGCGAACGCCGGCAGCGCGCCGCGGCGCGCGTAGTGCTCGACGAACTCGAAGTTGAGCTCGTTCAGCTCGAGGACGAGAAGCTTCTTCACGGCGGAGAATTATGCCAGCCGGGCGAGATAAGCCGCTCCGGCCGCTAGGAGTCCCGTGCGCTGCCATCTCGACAGCGGGTCCGTGGGTATGATAGATTGTCATACTACGGAGGCACGACATGAGCAGCGTGAAAGTTGCGATCACCCTCGATAGCGAAACGCTCAGCCGGGTCGATGGAATGGTTTCGAGGAGCGTTTTTCCGAGCCGGAGCCGGGCGATTCAGGACGCCGTCGCAGAGAAGCTCGCGCGGATGGAGCGCAGCCGCCTTGCCGCCGAATGCGCGAAGCTCGACCCGAAATTCGAGAAAGCCATGGCCGAGGAAGGCTTGAGCCGGGAGCTCGATACTTGGCCCGAATACTGAGGGGCGAGATTCGCTGGGCCGACCTCAATCCCGTCCGCGGACGGGAACAGGCGGGCTTGCGCCCGGTGCTGATTCTCAGCCACGACGTTTTCAACGAGCGCTCGGGAACGGTCATCGCCGTCGCGTTGACCAGCCAGCCTCAGCGGGCCGGCTTCCCGCTCACCCACGAGCTGCAGTCGGCGAAGCTCAGGAAGCGCTCGTGGGTCAAGATCAGCCAGATCCGCACGCTTTCCGCCGAGCGCATAGGCGCGAAGCTGGGACGCGCCGCGCCCGAAGAGCTGGCGCACGTCGTCGAGGGGCTCAATGAGATCATCGGCACCTGAGGCAAGCCGCCCCACATGAAGGGCATCGCTCTCGCCCTTGACGATAATCCGCCCCTATGCTGCTCGTGACCGGAGGCGCGGGCTTCATCGGCTCCAACTTCGTGCTGTCGACGATCGCGGAGACCGGTGAGAGCATCGTCAACCTGGACAAACTGACCTACGCGGGCAACCTGAGCAACCTCGATTCGCTGCGCGGCGACCCGCGGCACGTCTTTGTGCAGGGCGACATCTGCGACCGCGACGCGGTCAGGCATGCGCTTCTCAAGCACAAGCCACGCGCCGTCCTTCACTTCGCCGCCGAAAGCCACGTCGACCGCTCGATTCGCGGCCCGGCGGAGTTCGTGCAGACCAACGTCGTCGGCACCTTCTGCCTTCTCGAAGAAGCCAGAAGTTATTACGAGTCCCTGGCGCACACGGAGCGCGAGGTCTTCCGCTTCCTGCACGTCTCTACCGACGAGGTGTACGGATCGCTGGGTGCGAGCGATCCAGCGTTCAGCGAGAGCAACCGGCACGCCCCCAACAGCCCCTACGCGGCATCGAAGGCCGCCGCCGACCACCTGGTGCGCTCCTATCACCATACCTATGGCCTGCCGACGCTCACCACGAACTGCTCGAACAACTACGGTCCGTACCAGTTCCCGGAGAAGCTCATCCCGCTCATAATCCGCAACGCTCTCGCCGGCAAGCCGCTGCCGGTGTACGGCGACGGCAGGAACATTCGCGACTGGCTTTTCGTCCTCGATCATTGCGACGCGGTGCGGCTTGTGCTGGAGCGTGGCAGGATCGGCGAGATCTACAACATCGGCGGCAGCACCGAGATGTCGAACAACGAGGTCGTGAAGACCATTTGCGATCTGCTGGAAGAAGCGCTGCCGCGCAAAAAGGGCAAATACGCCGACCTCGTGACTTTCGTGAAAGACCGGCTGGGCCACGACCGGCGCTATGCCATCAACGCCGGCAAGATCAAGCGCGAGCTCGGCTGGACGCCGCGGGAAACCTTCGCCTCGGGCATGGGCAAGACAGTGCGCTGGTACCTGGACAACAAGGCGTGGAGCGACGAAGTGGCGAGGCGCGCAGCATGAAAGGCATCGTCCTCGCCGGCGGGGCAGGAACGCGTCTCCACCCGGTGACGCAGGTCATCTCGAAGCAGCTCCTGCCGATCTACGACAAGCCGATGGTGTATTACCCGCTGTCGACCCTGATGCTCGCCGGCATCCGCGACATCCTGCTCATTTCCACGCCGAAAGACACGCCCCGCTTCGAAGAGCTGCTCGGCGATGGCGGCAAGTGGGGCCTACGCTTGAGCTACGCCGTGCAGCCGAGACCCGAGGGCATCGCGCAAGCCTTCCTCGTCGGCCGCGACTTCGTCGGCCGCGACGCCGTGGCGCTGGTCCTGGGGGACAACGTCTTCCATGGCGACGGGATGACCGCGCTTCTGCGCAAGGCGGCCGACCGCAAGAGCGGCGCCACGATCTTCGCCTATCCGGTCGAGGATCCGGAACGCTATGGCGTCGTGGCCTTCGATTCCGCCGGCAAGGCGATCAGCATAGAGGAAAAGCCCAAGCGCCCGCGCTCGCGCTACGCGGTCGTCGGCCTTTACTTCTACGACAACCGCGTGATCGAGATCGCTTCGCAGCTCAAGCCTTCGGCGCGCGGCGAGCTCGAAATCACCGATGTGAACCGCGCGTACCTGCAGCGCGGCGAGCTGGATGTGCGCCAGATGGGGCGCGGCTACGCCTGGCTCGACACGGGGACCCACGAATCGCTGCTCGAAGCGTCGCATTTCATCGAAACGATCGAGCGCAGGCAGGGCTTCAAGATCTCATGCCCGGAAGAGATCGCCTACCGCCTGGGCTACATCAGCGCAAAGCAGCTCGAGGCGCTCGCCCAACCCCTGCTCAAGAATGGCTACGGCGCCTACCTGCAGCGCCTGATTGCCGAGAAGGATTTTTCTTGAAGGTTGTGCGGACGGAAATCCCGGATGTCCTGATTCTCGAGCCGAAAGTATTCGAGGATTCCAGGGGTTTTTTCCTGGAGAGCTACAACCGCAAGACGTTCAAGGACGTCACCGGCCTCGACGTCGAGTTCGTGCAGGACAACCACTCGCGCTCCAGCAAGAACGTCTTGCGTGGTCTTCACTACCAGATCGGCCGACCGCAGGGAAAACTGATTCGCGTCACCTTCGGCGAGGTCTGGGATGTCGCGGTGGACTTGCGCAAGAGCACTAGCACGTTCGGCAGATGGGTGGGCTTTTACCTGAAAGGCCTCTCCAAGCAGATGGCCTGGATTCCTCCGGGGTTTGCGCACGGCTTCGTCGTGATTTCCGATGTTGCGGACGTGCAATACAAGACGACCGACTACTACTCGCCCAAGGACGAACGCGTATTGCTGTGGAACGATCCCGAGGTGGGAATCCAGTGGCCGGTGGAAAATCCCATCTTGAATGAAAGGGACCAGCGAGGCACGCCAATACATCGGGCGGAAGTTTTTCCGTGAAGATCTTGCTGACGGGCCGAAACGGCCAGGTCGGTTGGGAATTGGAACGAGTTCTTCCTCTCCTCGGCGAGGTGATCGCCACGGACCGCTCCAAGCTCGATCTCGCAATGCCGGACGCGATACGCCGCGTCGTGCGCGAAACGAAGCCTGATCTGATTATCAATGCCGCTGCCTATACGGCAGTTGATCGCGCAGAAGCCGAGGGGGAATTGGCGCGGCAGATAAATGGGGTGGCGCCGGGAATCCTGGCAGAAGAAGCCAAGCGCCTTGGCGCTCTCATGGTGCATTTTTCCACCGACTATGTCTTCGACGGTACGAAGGGCGCGCCATATGTGGAGAGCGACGCGCCTAATCCTCTTAACGTGTACGGCAAAACCAAGCTCGAAGGAGAACGACGTCTCGCGGCCGCTGGCTGCCGCCATCTTCTGTTGAGAACGAGTTGGGTCTATGCCCCCCGCGGAAAGAACTTCTTCGTCACGATCGCGAAGAAAGCTCTTGCGGGAGAGCCGCTCCGCGTCGTGAGCGACCAGCACGGAGTCCCCACGGACGCAAGATTTCTCGCAGAGAACACGATCGCGCTGCTGCAGCGCGGGGAGGAAGGAACGTTTCATGTCGTGCCATACGCGATGACTACGTGGCACGGATTTGCTAGCGCCATCGTAAGTCGGCTCGATTCCAGGAGTACGGTACAGGCCATTCGATCGGACGAATATCCAACTCCGGCGCGACGTCCCAGGTACTCGGTTCTTGATCACGCCAAGCTATCAAAGAGCGTCGGGACGCCGCCCCCCTGGGATTCGCTGCTTGATCGCTGCGTCAGGGCGTGGACGTCGGCGTAGCGGCGGCGAGCCCTATAATGGCGCCATTTCACTGCCGCGGAGCTTATGCACGTTCAAACTTATTTTGACGAGGTCGTCAAAGTCGCCCGCCAGATCGATATTGCCGGCATCGAAAAGCTTGCCGGTGAACTAAAGGCGCTGCGTGAACGCAACGGCCGGCTTTTTTTTCTCGGCGTCGGGGGCAGCGCGGGAAACTGCGGGCATGCCGTGAACGATTTTCGAAAGCTCTGTGGTATCGAGGCCTACGCGCCTACTGACAACGTGTCCGAGCTCACCGCGCGCACGAATGACGAAGGCTGGGACACCGTCTTCGCCGCGTGGCTCCGCACGAGCCGTGCAATCAGCAAGGACGCCATCTTTGTTTTCTCGGTTGGGGGCGGCAATGTCGAGAAGAACGTCAGTCCGAACATCGTCGCTGCGTTGAAGGAGGCCAAGGAGCGCGGCATGAAGGTTTTTGGTGTCGTAGGACGCGATGGCGGGTATACGAAGAAGGTCGGCGACTGCGTCGTGGTCGTCCCCACTGTTGAAGCGAGTCGGGTTACGCCGCATGCCGAAGCCTTCCAGGCGGTGGTCTGGCATTGCCTGGTATCCCATCCCGCGCTTCAGCAAACCGCGACGAAGTGGTAAGCCGTACGCCGTCGCGACGAGCGGTATTCCTCGATCGCGATGGCGTGCTTAACCGAGCTCTCGTTCGGGATGGCAAGCCCTATCCGCCAGGTAGCGTGGCGGAGGTTGAAATCCTTTCCGGCGTAACCGAGGCGCTGGAAGCGTTGCGCGCCGCAGGCTTCTCAAATGTAATGATTACCAATCAACCAGACGTCGCGTTGGGGAAACAGCGGCGCGAAGTCGTCGAAGCGATAAACCGTTATCTTTCCGAGCGGCTTGCGATCGATACTGTAAAGGTCTGCTACCACGCGGACGCGGACCACTGCGCATGTCGAAAGCCGAAGCCGGGAATGCTGTTGGAGGCAGCGGAAGAGATGGGGATTGATTTTTCGAACAGCTACCTTGTTGGAGACCGCTGGCGTGACGTCGAGGCCGGCCACGCCGTAGGCTGCCGGGTGTTGTTTGTCGACTACGGATACCGGGAAAAGAAGCCCGAGAAGCCGTACCTTTCTGTAAAATCCCTGCCCGAAGCGGTCCGCATAATTCTGCGGCCGACCCAGCAGTCCCCCTATGAAGGGAGGTTCTCTTGAGCGATATTAAGGCTCTGAAGGTGAAGCTATATGCCGACGGCGCAGATCTGGCCGGAATGAAGGAGATGGCGGCGAACCCGATGATCAAGGGATTCACGACGAACCCGACGCTCATGCGCAAGGCGGGCATCACGGACTACCGCGCATTTGCGCGCGACGTCCTTAAAGCTATTCCCGACCGCCCGGTGTCGTTCGAGGTCTTTGCAGACGACTTCGGGCAAATGGAAGCGCAGGCGCTGGAGATCGCGTCCTGGGGGACGAACATCAACGTGAAGATCCCGGTGACCAATACGAAGAAGGAATTCAGCGGCGCGCTGATCGAGCGGCTCGCGAAGGCGGGCGTCAAGTTGAACGTCACGGCTGTCATGACGCTCGAGCAGGTGAAGCAGGTTACCGAGCGCCTGGCAATGAACACCCCGGCCATCATTTCTGTGTTCGCCGGGCGCATCGCCGATACCGGGCGCGATCCGCTGCCGATCATGGCTGAGGCGGTGCGCGTCATGAAGGCAAAGCCGAAGGCCGAGCTCATCTGGGCGAGCCCGCGCGAGCTGCTGAACGTGTTCCAGGCCGACCGGGTCGGCTGCCACATCATCACGGCGACCAACGACATCCTCAAGAAGCTCTCGCTGGTCGGCAAGGATCTCGACAAATACTCATTAGAGACGGTTGAAATGTTCTACAAAGATGCGCAGGCGGCCGGCTACACTATTTCCGCCCGTAAGGCGGCGTGACATGCGATTCAAGAGTGTGCTGATCACGGGTGGTGCCGGTTATGTCGGCAGCCTCCTCACGCCTCAGCTGCTTGACCTTGGCTATCAGGTGACGGTGTACGACATCATGTTCTTCGGCGACGATTTTCTGCCGAAGAGGAATTCCAAGCTCAAAGTCGTCAAGGGCGACATCCGCGAAACGGCCAGGCTTGCCGACGCGCTACGGGGCGTCGAGGCGGTAATCAACCTGGCCTGCATCTCGAACGACGCGAGCTTCGAGCTCGACGAGAAGCTCTCGACCAGCATCAATCTCGACGCCTTCGAGCCGATGGTCGTTGCGGCGAAGAAGGCGGGCGTGAAGCGCTTCATCTATTGCTCTTCGAGCTCGGTATACGGCGTCTCGGAGTCGCCCGACGTCACCGAGGATCATCCGCTCTTGCCGCTCACGCTGTACAACAAGTACAAGGGCATGTGCGAGCCGCTGCTCTGGAAGCATCAGTCGCCGGGATTCGTTTGCGTGACCATCCGGCCCGCGACGCTTTGCGGTTATGCGCCCCGTCAGCGGCTCGACCTCTCGGTCAACATACTGACCAACCACGCCATCAACGCCGGCAAGATCACGGTCTTCGGCGGCTCGCAGAAGCGCCCCAACCTGCACGTGCAGGACATGTGCGATCTGTACAAGCTGCTGCTCGAGGTGCCGGACGAGAAGATCGCGGGGCAGACGTTCAATGCCGGCTTCCAAAATCTGTCGATCATGGAGATCGCGCAAATCGCGAAGCGCGTGGTGCAGGAGGAGTTTCCCGAAAAGGGCGACATCCCGATCGTTACCACGCCGACAAACGACATCCGCTCGTACCACGTCAATTCCGACAAGATCCGCCGCGTGCTCGGCTTCCAGCCCTGCCACAACGTCGAGGACGCCGTGCGCGATCTGTGCAAGGCGTTCAAGGCCGGCCGGCTGCCGGAGAGCATGGACGACACGTTCTACTTCAACGTCCGCCGGATAAAGGAACTCAAGGCGGCATGAGTTCCCGCCCTGTCGCCGTCGTCACCGGCGGCGCCGGGTTCATCGGCAGCCATATGGTGGACCTCCTCATCGAGAGGGGGTATGCGGTGCGCGCCATCGACAACATGGTGGGCGGGCGGCGTGAAAACCTGAGCCAGCACGCAAGCAACCCGGATCTGACGCTCGAAGAACGCGACATCCGCAGCTACGCAGCCGGCGACGCGCTGTTCCGCGGCGCAAAGTACGCATTCCATTTCGCTGGCATCGGCGATATCGTGCCGTCCATCGAGCGGCCCGCGGAGTACCTGTCCGCGAACGTCCAGGGTACGGTGCACATATTGGAATGCGCGCGAGCGGCCGGCGTAGAAAAATTCGTTTATGCCGCCTCGTCATCCTGCTATGGGCTGGCGAAGGTCCCGACCGCGGAAAACCATCCGATCGTGCCGCAGTATCCGTACGCGCTGTCGAAATACCAGGGCGAGCAGGCCGCCTTGCACTGGCACCAGGTCTACAAGCTGCCGGTGAACTCGATCCGAATCTTCAATGCCTACGGCACGCGCTCCCGCACCTCGGGCGCTTACGGCGCAGTGTTCGGCGTGTTCCTGCGGCAGAAACTGGCGGGCAAGCCCTACACCGTCGTCGGCGACGGCACGCAACGCCGAGATTTCCTTTACGTCACCGACGTGGCGACTGCGTTCCTTGCGGCAGCGGAAACAGGTTTGGCCGGGTGCTTCTGGAACCTCGGCGCCGGAAATCCCCAGTCGGTGAACCGGCTCGTCGAGTTGCTCGGCGGGCAGAAGACCCATATTCCGAAGCGGCCGGGCGAGCCCGAATGCACCTGGGCCGACATCACGCGCATTACGAGCGATCTGGGGTGGAAGCCGAAGGTCAGCTTCGAAGAAGGCGTGGCGCGCATCCTCGCGGACATCGACTACTGGCGCAACGCGCCGCTGTGGGACGCCGATTCCATCGCCAAGGCCACCAAGACCTGGTTTCAATATCTGGCTCAGGAGTAGGAAGTGCTTTCGTCGCTGACCGAGAAATACCGCCACAAGATCAAGACCGTCGAAGAGCTGCGCGCCGTGCTCGGCAAGCGCCCGCGGCAGAAGAAAGTCATCATGTGCCACGGCGTCTTCGACGTCGTGCATCCCGGGCACGTGCGCCACCTCCTGTACGCGAAGACCAAGGCCGACGTCTTGGTGGCCAGCATTACCGCGGACCGGCACATCAGCAAGGGGCAGCACCGGCCCCATGTTCCGCAGGAGCTGCGCGCGCTCAACCTGGCGGCGTTCGAGATCGTCGATTACGTGGTCATCGACAAGAATCCGACCCCAATCGAGAACATCTCGCTTCTACAGCCCGAGTTCTTCGCCAAGGGCTACGAATACGCCGCCGGCGGGGTGCCGCCGAAGACGCAAGAAGAGGTGGATGCGCTGCGCGCTTACGGCGGCGAAATGATCTTTACGCCCGGGGACATCGTCTACTCCTCAACCAGGCTGATCGATCTGGCGCCTCCCTCCATCAAGACTGAAAAGCTGCTGACCTTCATGGACGGCGAGGAGCTGACCTTCGATGCGCTGCGCGGCGCGCTGGACAAGCTCGGCAACTACAAGGTGCACGTGGTCGGCGACACGATCGTGGACAGCTATACGCAGACCGCGATGATCGGCGGCCAGGCGAAGACGCCGACCATGAGCGTGCTCTATGAGCGGCGCGACGACTATATCGGCGGCGCCGCGGTGGTCGCCGAGCATTTGCGCGCGGCGGGAGCGCAGGTCGTGTTCTCCACGGTGCTCGGGGACGATCCGCTCAAGGACTTCGTGGTCGCGGGGCTCAAGAAAAGCGGCGTCGACTGCCGGGCGCTGATCGACAAGACGCGCCCGACGACGAACAAGAACGCCATCGTTACCGGCGGCTACCGCCTGCTCAAGATCGACACCCTCGACAACCGCTCGATCTCCGACGACATCGTGGGCCAGCTCTTCGGGGCCATCCGCCAGGTGAAGTCGGACGCCGTCGTGTTCAGCGACTTCCGTCATGGCATCTTCAACCGCAGGACCATCCCCGGCCTCATCGAGGCGATACCGGCCGGAATATTCAAGGTCGCCGACAGCCAGGTCGCGAGCCGCTGGGGCAACATCACGGAGTTCAAGGGGTTCGACCTCATCACGCCCAACGAGCGCGAGGCGCGCTTCGCGCTCGCCGACCAGGACTCCGGGATCCGGCCGCTCGCCTCGGCGCTGTACGACGCCGCCCTCTGCAAGACGCTGATCCTCAAGCTGGGCGAGCGGGGCGTGCTCACTTGCCGCAGCGCCGACCACGAGTCGCTCGATTCTTTCATCGTGATCGATTCTTTCGCCGACCGCGTCGTCGACGCGGTCGGCGCCGGGGACGCGCTGCTCGCCTACGCGACGCTCGCGAAGCTCGCGACCGGCTCGGACGCGATCGCGACGATCCTCGGCTCGATGGCGGCGGCCTGCGAGTGTGAAGTGGACGGCAACATCCCAGTCACGCCGCAGGACGTCCACCACAAGATCGACGCGATCGAGCGCGAGGCGACTTACAACGAGAACGGCAAGTCTTGAAGGCTATCGTCGTCGGGCTTGGCATCCAGGGCATCAAGCGGCGGGCTTCGGCCGGCGCCGAGTTCGTCGCCGCGGTGGACCCGATAATTACGCAAGCGCAGTACCGCAAGGTCCAGGACGTCCCGCTCGCGAGCTACGACGCTGCGCTGGTCTGCACGCCGGACGAACCGAAGTTCCAGATTCTTGAGTATCTCCTCTCCCGCGGCAAGCACGTGCTGGTCGAGAAGCCGCTCTGGGCGGCGCGCGACCAGGACATCGAGCGGCTGGAGCGTGTGGCGCGCGACAACAAGGCGGTCTGCTATACCGCGTACAACCACCGCTTCGAGCCGCACTATGTCCGCATGCGGGACGTGCTTGAGCAGGGCAGGCTTGGCAGCGTTTATCACTGCCGGATGTTCTACGGCAACGGCACCGCCCGCCTGGTGCGCGATTCGGCATGGCGCGACACCGGCGCCGGAGTGTTGCCCGACCTCGGATCGCATCTTCTCGACGCCGCGAATTTCTGGTTCGGCGATCTGGGCGACGCGTTCGAAGTGATTTTCGCGAGAAGCTTCGAGAATCGCGCGCCCGACCACGTCGTCGTCGGCTCGCGCTCGACCCGGCCGCAGCTCGAGCTCGAGATGACGCTGCTTTCCTGGCGCAATCACTTCACCTGCGACGTGTTCGCCGAGCGCGGCTCGGCGCACATCCGCTCGCTCTGCAAGTGGGGACCGACCACGTTCACCCTGCGCACCCGCGTATTGCCCTCGGGCCGGCCGCCCGAGGAGGTCGAGACGCTCGAGCAATCGGACCCGACCTGGGACCTCGAATACGCGCACTTCAAGTCGCTGTGTGCGCATCCGCCGCGCGCGGACCTGTCGCGCGATCTGTGGTTGCAGCGGACTTTGCGCCGTCTCGGCGAGCAGGCGGTTCAAACGGCGGCGGCATGAGCAAGCCGGTGATCGGCTTCGCGGGCATGACGCACCTCGGCGTGAACTCCGCAGCAGGGGCGCTCGAGCGCGGTTTCCGCGTCGTGGCGTTCGACGACGATGTTTCGGTCATTGAAGCGCTGCGGCAAGCGCGCCCGCCGGTCATCGAACCCGGCCTGGAGGAGATCCTCCGCGCCAGGAAAGAAAACATTACCTATTCCAACCGGGCCGCAGACCTTCGCGGCTGCAGTGTGGTCTACATTTCGACCGATGTGGCGACCGACGACGATGGCCGCAGCGATCTCGGCGCAGTGCACAAGCTCATCGACAAAGTGCTGCCCGAGCTGCGGCCGGATGCCCTGCTCGTCGTCCTTAGCCAGGTTCCGCCGGGCTTCACCCGCACGCTGGCGCTCGCGCCCGCGCGGCTCTACTATCAGGTGGAAACGCTCGTGTTCGGCCGCGCTGTGGATCGCGCCGTCAACCCGGAGCGCTTCATCGTTGGGTGTGCGAATCCGCAGGCGCCTCTTCCTGTCGCTTACCGTGAATTTCTCACCGCGTTCGGCTGCCCGGTCCTGCCGATGCGCTACGAGAGCGCAGAGCTGGCGAAGATCGCGATCAACTGCTGTCTTGTCGCCTCGGTCAGCGTCGCCAATACGCTCGCCGAGCTCTGCGAGCGCATCGGCGCCGCGTGGGCGGAAATCGCCCCGGCCCTGAAGCTCGACAAGAGAATCGGCCCGCATGCGTATCTCGCGCCCGGGCTCGGCATCGCTGGCGGCAATCTCGAGCGCGACCTCGCGACCGTGATCCGCCTTGCCGGCGAAGCCGGAACCGATGCCGGCGTGGTGAAGGCCTGGGTCGCGAACAGCCGGCACCGGCGCGACTGGGCGGCGCGCACCATCAGAAAAGTTCTTCTCGAAAAAAATCCCAAGGCCGTGATTGCTGTCTGGGGCCTTGCTTACAAGGAGAACACGCACTCCACCAAGAACTCTCCTTCGCTCGCGACCATCGCGCAGATGCCGGAGGCGACGCTCCAGCTGCACGACCCCGTCGTTGCGGCGAGCAGCGTGCGCCACGCAAAGGCGAAGCCCGCGGCGGAGCCTCTCGAAGCGGCGCGCAACGCGGATGCATTGATGATCCTGACGCCGTGGCCGCAGTACCGCAGCGTCGATCCCGCCGCGGTGGCCTCGGTCATGCGCGGCAAGATCGTCATCGATCCTTACGGCGTGATGGACGCGCGCAAGGCGAACGCGGCCGGCCTTAGCGTGTATACGCTTGGCCAGCCCCCGACTACCGCAAATGCTTGAACACCACAGCTCGAAGCCGGAAAAGCCCGCCCGCGTCGTAGTGTGCGGTGCCAGCGGCTTCGTCGGCGGCGCGGTCGCCTCCCGCCTCGAGCGCGACGGAATTCCTGTCCTGCGGGTTGGACGCAACGAAGCGGACCTTGCCGCGCCGGATGCGCATGAGAGGCTGGCCGCCTTGCTGCGGCCGGGCGACGCGTTCGTCGCCGCCGCTGCGCGGGCACCGGTCAAGAACGCTGACATGCTGGTGGAAAACATGGTGATGGCGCGGGCGATGGTGCGCGCGCTGTCGAAAGCACCCGTGGCGCACGTAGTGAACATCAGCTCGGATGCGGTCTACTCGGACAGCGACGAGCCGCTCACGGAAAGCTCGTGTGCCTCTCCCGGCAGCCTGCACGGCGCGATGCATCTTGCGCGCGAGGTGATATTCCGGAGCGAGGTCAAGGCGCCGCTCGCGATCCTGCGGCCGAGCCTGCTCTATGGCGCGGCGGACCCCCACAACGGCTACGGGCCGAACCGGTTCCGCCGGCTTGCCGCGAAGGGCGAGGACATCGTGCTGTTCGGCGAGGGCGAGGAGCGCCGCGACCACGTGTTCATCGACGACGTCGCCGCGCTCGTGGCGCGGGTTCTCTACCGGCGCAGCACCGGCGTTCTCAACATCGCCACCGGGGAAGTTCATTCCTTCGCAGAACTTGCCGGGAAAATAATTTCTCTCTCGAAGAAAGCTGCAAGGATCAAAACCACGCCGCGCTCCGGTCCGATGCCGCACAACGGCTACCGCCCGTTCGACATCGCCGCCTGCCGCAAGGCCTTTCCGGATTTCCGGTTTACTTCCCTGGAAGAGGGCTTGAGGAAGTCCCAGAATGGCTGAAATCGATCTTCTCAGCTCGCTTCCGAAGACCAAGCGCAACATCCAGAAGCGCAGTGAAGGGAAGAGCGAGGCGGTGATCGCCGAAGCGCGAAAATTCGGCGAGATGTATTGGGACGGGCCACGGGAATACGGCTACGGTGGCTACCGCTACGACGGCCGCTGGCGCAGCGTCGCCCGCGACATCATCGGGCATTTCGGCCTGAAGCCTGGCATGCGCGTACTCGACGTAGGCTGCGGGAAGGGCTTCCTGGTCAAGGACCTGATGCTCGAATGCCCGGGCCTGGAGGCCTTCGGGCTCGACATCTCGCTCTACGCGCTCTTGCATTGCGAGCGCGAGGTAGCCGGCCGGCTGCATTTGGGCTCGGCGGAGAAGCTGCCGTTTCCCGACCGCGCCTTCGATTGCGTGCTGTCGATTAACACCATCCACAACCTGCCCCGGCCGAAAGCGGCACAGGCCCTGCGGGAGATCCAGCGGCTGAGCGGCGGGTGCGCCTTCGTGCAGGTGGACAGCTATCGCACGCCCGAGCAGAAGGCGCTGTTCGAGGACTGGGTGCTCACGGCGCTCTACCATGACTACCCGCCGGGCTGGATCAAGCTGTTCGAGGACGCCGGGTACACTGGCGATTACTACTGGACGATCGTCGACTGAGGGCAATGCCCTTCGAGGGTGCCCGATTTTGGCTCCACAGCGGCACGGCGCTCGTCTTTCTTGCGATTACCGCGCTGGGTTGGCATCTCTGGCCCAACGGGGTCTGGGGAATTTATTCGCTGACCGACGGTGCGCTAGCAGCCTGGAACAGTTCTTCCATGTTTGCCTGGAGCCGATTCTTCGATCCGAACCCCTATAACTTCTTTCAGGGTCTCGGGTCCCAATACCTTCCCAATACCCCCTGGCTCAATCCCGGCGCGCTCGCCCTCTCTATTCCGGGCGACATTCATGTCCGCTACTACCTGTCCTACGCGATCTATTTTATGGAGGCGCTCATTTCCGTAGTCCTGCTCGCGCGAACACTTGGATTTAGCGCGCTGCAGGCAGCCCTGGCTGGGCAAGCCTATTGCCTGGTTATGTTTCCACCCTACACGAATTACTTCGTCACCCTGCCGTGGATGAGTCTTGCACCCTTCAATGCGCATCTCACTGCAATATTCAATGTGGCGTTGGTTCTGTACAAGCGTCTCGGAGAAAGGTCGCATCGGGAAAGCGCCGTCTTGGCAGTCCTTATCGTATTGATGGCGCTCGCGGCGTTCTACACCTCTGTCATAACGTCGCTCACATATTTGCCCGCCTACGGCTCGTTTGCCGCCCTGATGATCGGCTATAGAGTGCCCGGGCGTTCCCTTGGCTGGAAGCTCGGCGTCTTGCTCGGCCTGCTGGCGCTATCGCTAGTGTTGGGGTTGCCCGAATATTATTCGGCCATGGCCCGTGTCACCTCGAGCCATCTGCTTACGCCTGTGCTCGAGCCGGTCGGATTTTTGCAGGGCACGGGCATGTTGGTGCGCTCGCTCAGGAATTTCGATTGGTGCGCTCAGCCGCAGCTTTTCCTCTGCTCCCGGTACCCTGTGGTGTATGTCCATTGGGTGGGCTTGATCGGAGGGGCCATCCTGCTGGTGATCGGGAGCTCCATGTCAAGACGGCTAGGCGCCGGGATGTTGATCTACGTCGCGTTTCTGCATTTCTACGCCGCCGCGACGAAGGTTTCTCTATTGGGCGCGATCAATAGAATCAGCGTCGACTTCCTTCTGTTCGCAAGCTACACGTTTTATGTGCTGTGCGCCGTCGGTGGCGTTTTTACGCTCGCGGGGCGAGCGCAACGGTATCTCCCGCGGTTCTTCGAATGGCTCGCCGCACGAAATCGCCTCCGTTTTTCGGCGGCGCCGGAGCAGCGGTCATTCCTGGAAAGGTCGGCGTACATCCTGGCGAGCTTGGCCGTGATTGCGGCCGGAACATGGATGATCCGCGTAGTCCAGAAGGACCATTTTTCGGAAACGCCGATGCTGGAGCGGCTCCGGGCGGGGCCCGCAATTTACGCGCCGCAGCTCAACCCAATAACCGCGCAGCTCATGAAGGATGCTGCGCTTTCGCAAGGCGAAGCCTTCCGGGGCCTTACGGCGTCCTACTTCGGCGGACGAGAAGGCCCGCTAAGGAAAATACTGGGATTCGCGAATGACACGCCCTCGGCGACGGAGATCTACGTCGAAAGCCGGCACTATCTGCAGGCCCGCTACGGAAACTCATTCATGATGACCGATTTGTGGCGCTTCAATATTCCGACTTTCGAAGAGTACGGCCAGATGGTGAGTCAGCCGCTCTACGTATTTGCCAAGGAAATATTCGGCCGGCCAGGCGATACGATGCAATCCTTCGAAATCAATTTTCACCGCCTTGACATCAAGGCCATGCAAGCCTTGGGAGTTCGTTTTCTGCTAACGGACGCGGAGTTGCAGGACCACCGGTTGCGCTTGCTTGTCGAGCATCAAGCAGATCCCGTAACGGCGCCGCCTCGGCCGGAGGCGGCGTCCTATACCAGGCAGGGCAAGTCGCTTCTGGTGGGCGCTGCCGCCAAGCTGCGCCTCTACGAGATCAGGGGCGCGAATATCGCCTCATTCAGCCCAACGCGAATTACGCGTTTGTCAACGACGAAGGCGCATATAGACCGGCTGCGAGCCGACGATTTCTCGCCCGCGAGAGAGATCCTCGTGACCGAAGCGATCGATCAATCCTTGGTGCCCGCCGAGCATTCCAAAATGCTGGTGTATCCAGGCAAATTTCGCGTCATCGCGCGCTCGCCCGGGATCTCTGTAGTGCTGCTCCCGGTGCAGTTCTCGCGTTGCCTATCGCTGAAATCACTGCTGCCGGAGCGCCGGGCGATGCCGCGCCTGATTCGAGCCAATCTGATTCAATCCGCTGTGCTGTTTGAGCGCGAACTCGATGCCGTTCTTTCGTTCGATTTCGCTCCCGGACCTGACCGGACCTGTAGAACGCGCGACGTCGCGGATTTAGAAAATCTCGACTTTTCGCCCTGGCGGCTTTCGCCGACCTCTTCCCGGGTCGGGATTTTGCCCTCAAGATGACTATCCCGGAGAATAAAGGGCGATGAGCAAAACCTACATGATTCTCGGCGGCGGCGGATCGTTCGGCATCCACACCGCCTTCTACCTGCTGCGCCACGCCGATCCGAAGCGCGTGGTCGGCGTGGGGCGCAACCTCCTGCGTCCCGAGCCTTTCTCCCTCGGCATCGACCGCGAGAAAGGCTACGAGTATCACGCCTACCACCTCACCTACGAGCTCGACCTGCTGCTCGAGCTGATGGACAAGGTGAAGCCCGAGATCATCGTGAACTACGCGGCGCAGGGCGAGGGCGCGGTTTCGTGGAAGAATTCCTGGCGCTTCTTCGAGACCAACTCAATGGCGCTCGCGCGCTTGTGCGAGGAACTGATGAAGCGCGACTGGCTCGAGCGCTTCATCCAGATCGGCACCTCCGAGATGTACGGCTCGGTGAGCCATGCCTCGAAGGAAGACGAACCGATCAAGCCTACCAGCCCATACGCCGCCTCCAAGGTCGCGTTCGACATGCACCTCGAGTCGATCCACAAGTTCCTCAAGTTCCCGATGAACGTGATCCGCCCGTCGAACGCCTACTGCCCGGGGCAGCTGCTGCACCGGGTGATCCCGAAGGCGATCGTGTGCGGGCTGACGGGCCAGAAGCTGCCGCTCCAGGGCGGCGGCCGCGCGGAGAAGTCCTATATCCATGCGCGCGACCTCGGGCGCGCAATCCATCTCGTCGCCCAGAAGGCGCCGTTCGGGAAGATCTACAACGCCGGCCCGGCCGAGCCGACCAGTATCCGCAAAGTGGTGGAGCTCTGCGCCGAAGCGCTCGGCATGCCCTTCGAGCAATTGTGCGAGATGGCGCCGGACCGGCTCGGGCAGGACTCGCGCTACTGGCTCGATTCGAGCGCGATCAAGCGCGACCTGGGCTGGACGCCGCAGGTCGGCTGGAAGGAAGGCCTGGCCGAAATGGTCGAGTGGGGGAGGAAATACCTCAAGGACCTGCGCGGCGTGCCGATGACGTACACCATGCGTGGCTAACACGGCGGACGCGCTGCTGCGCCAGCTCGCCGCGCGCGGCGGGCCGGCGCTGCGCCCCGCGAACGCCGCGGTGGCGCTCCTGCTGCACGAGGACGGCCGCTACATCATGCAGCTGCGCGACCCCAAGATCGAGATCTTCTACCCCGACCACTGGGGCTGCTTCGGCGGCGCCATCGATCCCGGCGAGGACGCGACCTCAGCGCTGCGCCGCGAGCTGCATGAGGAGCTCGAGCTCGAGATGAGGGCGGCGACCCGCTTCACCCAGTTCGAGTTCGACTTCAGCTCGCTCGCGCAGGGCAAGGTCACCCGTGCGTACTACGAGGTGGGCGTGCCGGACAGCGCGTTCCGGCGCCTCGTGCTCCACGAAGGTCAGGACGTGAAGGCCTTCGCCGGCGCCGAGCTGCTCGCCAACCACAGAGTCACGCCGTATGACGCATTCGCGATCTGGATGCACGCATATCGCGGTCAGCGCGGCTAAGGCGCATCGCTTTGTGAGGGGAACTCATCTATTTTCGGTCGGACCGGGCTTCCGCGACGCGAAGCCGCGTCATGTCGCGGAGATCCTCGACGCGGCAAGCGCCGGCAAGAATCGGCCCGAAACGAAACACGAGCTTCGCGCTGAGCTTGTCACGGAAGCGCACACCGAGCTGCATCAGATTCGCCCGGAACAGGCCCGGCGCTCCTTCTCCCTCCACGCTCCAGCAATGGCTGTACTGGATCGGCAATACAAGCATTGAAAGTCCGGTGCTTCCCGCGCGCAGGTCAAACCCGTCCTTCTGGTAGACGAGTCTCTCCAATTGCGCCGGGACGAACGGCTCGCTAAATTCCGCATCGGTCAGGACTTTGCGTCTGCCGTCGAAATTTGGGTCATGCAGGGCCGCGAGGCCCGAACGAAAATCGGGCACGCGCTCGATTTCGGTAGGGGAATAGTTGCCGAGATTGACGTCGGCAAGCTCGACCAGCCGCAAATTGGCGTGCCCCGTGACCGGTATCTCGGCGACGATCTTGCCGGCATCAGTTTCGGTATCCGTGATCACGTATCGCACGCCCAGCAGCCGCATCATCGGCGCATCGATACGAGAGAGCACCAAGCCACTGCGCTCCTGGCGATCGGAGGGGCGCGTAAAGAAATCGGTCAAGATCAAATAATAGGGCGGCGAGCGGAACGAGCTGTACTGGAACAACGTCGGGATCGCGTAGTTCCAAAGTCCGGGGATGCGGTGTTCGTTGCCCATCGTCTTCCACACTTCGTTGTCATAGCCATGCAAATCTTGCCAAGTGATCGATGGACGTCCCTCGACGCCATCGATCGTGGCTGCGATGCCGTTGAATGTCGAGCCTGGTTTGATGGCGATATTCCGCTGCAGGATTTCCGTGATCGCCGTCGGCTTGATGTAAGAAAAGCCGTAATTCCTGCAGTGTGATGGACGTCCTAGTCCCGCCACTAGGACATTGGAGCCAGTCACGAGAACAATGATCAGAGCGAGCGTACTCGCGGCGCTATTTCCGACCATCCATCCCGCGGCCGGCCCCAGGGACATACCGCTGATTAGATGACCGATCGCCCGCGCCATCTTCATGATCGCGACGGCGGCGAAGATCAGGGTGTAGGGCCAGAAACAGGTCTCGACATAGACCGGCGAAATTCCCTTGTAGCTGGGGATGAAGCGAACCAGGACAACCGCGGTGGCCAGAAACAGCGAAGTCACGACCAGATGGGTCCAGGCGAAAAGACGCAGCCGGCCCGTTTCCGCATAGGCCGTCCAGACGGCTCCGGCAAGGCCCAATATAATCGCGCAGGCGCCGTAGGAACCGGACCAAAAGGTCGAGGCGAATAGCAGGTTGTTGCGTACCTGCTCGAACTCGTGGGAGAAAAAATTATAAGCCGTATACCGATACAGTCCGTAGACGTATTCCAACGCGCCCAGCGCCGCCGGAACAGCGATCATCACGAGCATGGCGACAACACGAGGGGCAATGTCTCGCAAGCGCCGTGCGTCGATGAGCGACGCGCCTCCATAGAGCATCGTCGCCGGGATCATCAGGGGCAGGTACGCGGCAAATCCCAGGATCGCAAGCATCAGGCAGATCACGGGCACCAGGATGAGAGCGTATTTCGCGCGCGGTCCTCTGCCATCGAGCGCCCATAGCGCTGCGACAATCAATAGCGACAAGCCCACAAGCTGGGCGGGGTCGGGAGTGAGACTGAAGAGAATGTAAAATTGACTCGGCCAGCTCACGAATCCGGGGAATGCCAACAACGGCAGGAGGAAGGCGGCAAGTAACGTGGCCGGCCGCTCGATCCCGATGGTGCGCGCTAACCAATAAGCGGCAAGAAACAAGAATACTGCGAGAATGAAAAAAGTCGTGAGCTTGTCGGGAAATTCTCCGAACAGGAAACGCGCTATCAGACTCGGTAGCACGTAGTCGTGGGACAACGGCAAATAGACGTCGAAGCTGCCTTCGAAGGGACTCACAGCCACCTGACTGAACAGCAGACGATTTGCAAGTTGTGTCTTGCCCTGGATGATCCAAGTCGTCCCGTCCATTCCCGCTAGGAGGCAATTCTGATTGAAGGCAAAGCCGAGATAGAGAGCAAAAAGACAAGCGAGGGAAAAAAACAACACTGCGCGCTGGGAAAATGGCTCTTCGCCGGTTAAAAGCCCAGCAGTCTGATTTAGAGTCCGTCGTTGCAAACCTGAGCCCTCCATTCAACTGTTCGAGCTCTGATCTTCCTGCTTGCGCCGTGCTTCGTCGGCGCGCTCCTGCACGAGCCAGAGCACCGAACCGGGCAAGGTAACGGCTACGCTGCACAACCCCAAAACAGCTGACAGCGCAAACGCTTCCGCCTGAGAGAGGCCAACCAAGCCGAACAGCAGGATTGCCGCTCCCTCTCTGACGCCCCATCCTCCGAAGGAGATCGGCAGCATTCCGGCAAAAACGACTAGTGGGGTAAGGACCATGCAATCGATAAACGACGCGCCAAGGTTGAGTCCCAGTCCAATTATCCACATGACGATCGCCATGTTGAGATATGCCACGAATGACAGGCCCAATGCCAACGCCGTCCGTGAGATATCGGTTCGCAGGCGATTCAAGTCTTCGGCGGCGTGGCGCAGCGCGCGAATCGGCAGAAAGTTGCTTTCCTTAAGCAGATCTTTCGCGAAAAAAAAGATTGCTGCGGTCGCCGCCGCAATGCATGCCAGCAGGAGTGAGGCCGTCCCTAACACCGTAAGCGGCACTCCCCGAGCAGCGAGCCCGGACTGCGAAAGAATGACGAGCGCGAGAAGCGCAACCACCATGATCAGGCGTTCTAGCATCACGCCATACACGGCAATTCTGCGGCTCCCTTGACGCGTCCAATATAGCCACATCCGCACCGCGTCGCCCCCGACCGACGGCAATATCTGTCCGGCAAATGTGCCGATCCATGAGTATCTGAGCGCTGCGCCAAAGGGCATCTCGCCGCCGAGTGAAGAAGTAATCAGATACCAGCGCCACGCGAGAAGTGGGACTTGCAGAGCAAGTTGACCTACCGCCAGCGCAAGGAGAAAGGGATCCGCATTCCGAATCGTGGCTACGGCCCAGGCAGGGTCAACTTTCAGAACGAAGTAGACCAGCAACCCCGCCGACAAACCTATCTGCGCAATGAGAACCAGCCGCCGCCCCCGCGTAGGCCGGGCGAAGCGCTCAATATCGTTGTCTTTGGCCTCGCTCAGGCAGACTTGCTGTGCCGCTGGCGGCGAACGTAGACCGCAAGAAGCGCGGATACCGAGAGCAACCAGATGCCATGGCTCCGCTCCTTGACGACAAGCTTGTTACCCGGGCTCGGGCTGAGCCCATTGTTCTCGAGAGCAAGCGCCATGTACCCAGGATAGGCCCGCAGGGCTTGGTACCTTCGGAATTCCGGCAGGACCGTGACATCGAATCGAAGCTCGTCGGCACCGTATCCGGCACCAGGCGCTGTAAACGATGCAATGAGCAATCCTGTGTTGATCAAGACTCTCATCGACGAAGGAGAGAACAAAGTCATCTCCGTTAAGATACAGACGTGGATCATGCGCGGCAAGACGCGCTTCGCTCGGGGCTCAGCGTTTCTGACCCGGGCTCCGTTGCCATATCCGCTCGAGCGGCTACGTTGGACCAAGTGATGGACGAATTGAAGCTGTCAGACGTCCGTTTCATCAAGCTTGACGTTGACGGCTATGAATATCCGGTTCTCACTGGGGGCCGCAAAACGCTTAAGCGGCTTCGCCCCGCTATCGCGCTTGAGCTGGCGCCGTACATTCATGCCGAGCATGGATATTCCGTGGAATCCTTGTTGGCATTGCTCAGCGAGACTGGATACGAATTGCGCAATATCGCAACTCTCAGGCCGATTGCGTCGGATCCGACATTCCTTCGGGAGGCCATCCCCGCTGGAGGAAGCATTAACGTTCTCGCTGTATCTGCATAACGCGGCCCTGTCTGTCGGTGTCTAGCCCGGGCGCCGAAGCGCCCCGAGGAAGTTGCGTCACATGGCTATAATCCGCCGGGCGATTTCATAGTGGGATTTACCCCGTATGATGTGCTCGTTGCTGGGATCCGCCTGGGCCGAGACCGGTCGAGGCGGGCATAGACTAGGAAGGGACCATGCAGTGTGTTACTCACGAGGCAATACTTAAAGCCGGCCGGTACAGCGACGTCCACTTAGAGGACGGCGAAGCGGAAATCGCGAAGCGGCTCTATCGTTTCATGCTGCGATTGCGGATGTGCGAGGAAGCGCTCGCCCGGGAGTATCACCCGGCCGACGAAATGCGCTGTCCAGTGCATTTCTGCGTCGGACAGGAGGCTGTGCCTGCGGCATTGTCGCTGCTCATGCGAGATGAGGACTATCTTTATTGCCACCATCGATCGCACGGCTATTTCTTGGCCAAGGGATCGCCGATGGAGGCGCTCTTCGCCGAGCTTTACGGAAAGAGCACCGGTGCCAACGCGGGATTGGCTGGATCGCAGGATATTTCGTACGCCCAGCGCCGTTTCTACAGCGGCGCAATCCTCGCCGGCGCTACGGCTATCGCTGCGGGCACTGCGCTGGCGTTGCAAATGGGCCGTACCGGCCTGGTATCGGTCGCGGGATTCGGGGAGTCGGCAACCGACGAGGGCATTTTCTGGGAGACCATCAACTACGCCGCACTCGCGAAGCTACCGATCGTTTTCGTGTGCGAGAACAATAATTATTCGGTTTTCTCGCCGCAGCTCAAGCGAACTCTCCTCGACAATATCAGCGAGCGGGTCGCGACGTTCGGCATGGTTGCCAAGCCGATTTTTGGCAATGACGCCATGCTCGTGCACCGCACTTTGCGCGACGCGGTGGAGCGCGCGCGCACCGGAGAAGGGCCGACCTTCGTTGAAGCCTACACTTATCGGTGGAGCGGGCATTACGGCCCCGCTAGCGATGACCTGGTCGGTTATCGGGCTGCCGAAGACCTCGAGGCATGGAAGCGCAATTGTCCGATCGAGTTGCTTGGTCAGGCTCTGCGTAGTCGGGGGTTGCTGAGTGAGACGGACAGCAAGACCTGGACGAAAGAGTATGAGCAGGAAGTTGCTTTATGCTTCCGTTTTGCCAAGTCCAGCCCATTCCCCGACAAGCCGGATTGGAAATCGCTGAACCTTTCGAACGCGACACCGCAAGCCGACAAGCTGCTTGTTGACCTGGACGTGGCTGAGTTCGACGCTCATCAGGAATCTGTACAGGCAAAGGGGTACTGAGCCACATGAACCCCAAGGGCGCACCTCGCGTCGCACCGCAAACAGCAGTGGCCCCAGCGCATCCAGAGACCAGTTTTGCGGATGCCCTCCGCCAAGGCATGAACCAAGCCATGGAGATGGACCGGGGCGTCATCCTCGTGGGCCAGCTCGTGGACTACGCGCCAGGCGTTTTCGGCTCCACGACTGGCCTGGCCGAACGTTTTGGGACTGATCGGGTGCGCGACTTTCCGGTATCGGAGAGCGCCATGACCTCGCTGGGTATCGGCGCGGCCATTGCGGGAATGCGGCCGGTGCTGGTTCACCACCGGCTCGATTTCATGCTGTACTCGATCGACGCGATCGTGAATTGGCTTTCGCTTTGGCGGTTCAAGTCAAACGGCAAGTCGTCGGCGCCGGTAACGATCCGCGCCATCGTCGGTCGCGGCTGGGGCCAAGGCCCGCAGCACTCGAAGAGCTTGCACGCATGGTTTGCGCACATACCGGGCATCAAGGTCGCCATGCCGGCCACGGCATTCGACGCCAAGGGGCTGCTGCTCGAAAGCATCTTCGGCGAAGACCCTGTCATCATGATCGAGCACCGCTCGCTGTTCGGCCTGAAGGATGCGGTCCCGGAAGTGCCGTATCGGGTGCGCTTCGGCCGAGCTGCTCTGAGACGCGAGGGCAGCGATGTCAGCCTGGTTGCGGCCGGCGTCATGGTGCCGTTTGCATTGCGGGTAGCGGCGCAGCTATCTGAAGAAGGTGTAAGCGCAGATGTAGTCGACCTGAGAACAATCGCTCCCCTGGATACGGGCGCCGTGCTCAAGTCGGTAGAGAAGACAGGTCGCCTGGCAGTATTCGACCCCACGTGGGGGTCGTTTGGCATGGCCGCCGAGGTCGTTGCCCGTGTCAGTGAGCGGCTTGGCAGGCGTCTTCGCGCCGACCCGTTGCGCATTTGCCATCCGGACAGCCATACGCCTATGAGCTCGGCGCTTGAGACACTCTATTACCCGCAGGAGACTGACGCCGTGAAGAAGATTCGCTCGCTAGTGAGCTGAGGGCGGGAATGAAGGTCGCGATCCTTGCCGGGGGACTGGGCACACGGCTCGCCGAGGAGACCGAGGCGAAGCCGAAGCCCATGGTCGAGATCGGTGGCAGGCCGATTCTGTGGCACATCATGCAGCACTACGGACGCTACGGTTTCCGGGAATTTCACGTGGCGGTCGGTTACAAAGGCGACGCGATCAAGCGATTCTTCCTCGAGCACCGCACGCTGAGCGGCGATATCACCGTAGAGCTCGGCACGGGCCGCGCTACCGTCAACGCCACTGCGGCAGATGACTGGAAGGTGCATTTGATAGAAACCGGCGACGCCACATTGACCGGGGGGCGTATCAAGCGGCTCGAGCGGTATTTGGGCGACGCAACATTCATGGTGACCTACGGTGACGGCGTCTCCAACGTGCCCCTCGACCAGCTCATCGATTTCCATCGGCGCCAGCGCCGGCTCGCGACCGTGACCGCCGTCAGGCCGCCGGCGCGATTCGGCGGCATCGAGTTCGACGGTGACCGCGTCAAGGGTTTCATCGAGAAGGCGCAGATCCACGAGGGCTGGATCAACGGCGGCTTCATGGTGTTCGAGCCGGACATCTTCCGGTACCTGGCAAAAGGCGACAGCGCAGTGCTGGAGGTGGATCTGTTGGAAAGACTGGCCAAGGATGGCCAGCTTTCGGCGTACCGCCACGACGGATTCTGGCAGTGCATGGATACGCTGCGCGACAAGCGCTATCTCGAGGAGCTCTGGCAGGCCGGAAGCCCTCCGTGGAGAACATGGTGAGCGGCGCGCTTGGCAGTGCAGATTTCTGGCGCGACCGGCCGGTGCTGGTTACCGGTGCAACAGGCCTGCTGGGCGGGTGGATCGTCAAGGCGCTTCTCGAGCTGCGAGCGGATGTCGTCTGTCTGGTCCGCGACTGGGTGCCGCAGAGCGAGCTCGTCCGGCGCAGCATGCTGGAGCGCGTCAAGGTCGCGCGCGGGGACGTGCGCGATCAGGCGACGCTTGAGCGGGTGCTGAACGAGTTCGAGGTAGACACGGTTCTTCATCTCGCCGCGCAGACGATCGTCGGCACAGCCAACCGCAACCCTGTGTCAACGTTCGAGACCAATATTGCCGGTACCTGGGCGCTGCTCGAGGCATGCCGGCGCTGTACCACTGTCAAGCAAGTCGTTCTTGCCTCATCGGACAAGGCGTATGGGGATCAGACCTCGCTTCCCTATACGGAGGCCATGCCGCTGCAGGGTCGGCACATCTATGATGCGAGCAAGTCGTGCGCGGACCTTGTGGCGCAAAGCTTTGCGCATGTCTATGGCCTTCCGGTAGTGATAACGCGATGCGGAAATTTCTACGGCGGCGGCGATCTCAACTGGAACCGGATTGTGCCGGGCACGATAAGGTCCGTTTTGCGCGGCAAGCGCCCGGTGATCCGGTCGGACGGAACATTCGTTCGCGACTATATCTACGCGGAGGACGCTGTCGGGGCGTACCTCTTTCTCGCCGAGCACCTGGCGCGCAAACCGGAGCTGCGCGGCGAGGCGTTCAATTTTTCGAATGAGACCCAGGTAACGGTTCGCGACCTGGTTGCCAAGATCCTCGGCATGATGCGTTCAAGCCTGCAGCCCGAGATTCTCAATCAGGCCACCAACGAAATCCAGCACCAGTATCTGAGCGCCGAGAAAGCGCGCCGGATGCTCGGCTGGCGGCCGCTGTTCACGCTGGATTCCGGGCTCGAGCGCACGATAGCCTGGTACCGCGAATTTCTCGGCGAGCATGGCTGAATCTGCCGCCGGGCCCTGTATCTCTTGCGGCAAGAGTCCGCTTACTCCGGTCCTGCACCTTGGCACCACGCCTTTAGCCAATGCGCTCCTGAGCGAGCAGCAGCTGCGAGTACCCGAGCCCCGCTTTCCATTGGACTTGAGGTTTTGTAAAAGCTGTTCCCTGGTTCAGATAACCGAAAAGCTGCCGCCGGAGAGACTGTTTGGCGAATACGCCTACTTTTCGTCGTTCTCGGACACTATCGTCGCCGAAGCCAAAAAACTGGCCGCACGGCTCACGCGCGAACGCAAACTCGATCGATCCTCGCTTGTGGTCGAAGTGGCGAGCAACGACGGCTATCTCCTGCAGCACTATCGCGATGCAGGCGTTCCGGTACTCGGTATCGAGCCGGCTGCCAACATTGCCAAAGTCGCCAACGAGCGCGGGATCCGGACCCGCTGCGAGTTCTTCGGCCGCGATGTCGCTGAGCGGCTGGCTGGCGAAGGTTTGCGTGCCGACGTGCTGCACGCCAATAACGTTCTCGCCCACGTGCCGGACCTGAACGGCTTCGTGTCGGGGATCACCGCACTCTTGAAGCCGCGGGGCGTTGCAGTGATTGAAGTTCCTTATGTCCGCGACCTGATCGAGAAGTGCGAGTTCGATACGATCTATCACGAGCACCTGTGTTACTTCTCGGTCACCGCGCTGGAGAGTCTCTTCCGCAGGCATGGGCTGGGCCTGGCCGCGATCGAGCGAATACCGGTGCATGGGGGGTCGCTGCGCCTTTTGGCGGCGCGGGGCGCGGAGGCGGGGCCCTCTACGCGCGTGCTCATGGACGAAGAGCGCGCTGCCGGCATGCTCGAGCATCGCTACTACGCCGGATTCGCCGAGCGCGTAGAGGCGCTGCGTGTGAAGCTGCGCGCGCTACTTAGCCGCCTCAAATCGGAGGGTAAGCGAGTTGCCGCCTATGGCGCATCGGCGAAAGGCAGCACGCTGCTCAACTACTTCGGCATCGGCGCCGCGGAGCTCGAATACGTGGTTGATCGCAGCACGGAAAAGCAGGGCCGCTTCACCCCAGGGACGCACCTGCGCATTCTTCCGCCCGCGCAATTGCTGGCGGACCAGCCTGATTATGTGCTTCTTCTGACGTGGAATTTCATGGATGAGATCGCCGCGCAGCAGGCCGAGTACCGCGCGCGCGGCGGAAAGTTCATCGTGCCCATCCCGGACGTCCGGGTAGTCTGACCCGCAATGCGCTTCAGCGAGACCGGGTTGGCGGGTGCGTGGCTGATCGAGCCGGAGCCGGCTGCGGACGAGCGCGGCATGTTCGCGCGCACGTACTGCGAGCGCGAGTTTGCCGAACACGGCATCCCGTTCCGCGTCGTGCAGTGCAACACGTCCTACAACGCTCGCCGCGGGACCCTGCGGGGCATGCACTACCAGGAAGGAGCGGCTGCCGAAGAGCGGCTCGTGCGTTGTACGGCGGGCGCGATCTATGACGTTGTCGTGGATCTGCGCAAGGAATCGCCTACCCGCCTGAAGTGGTTCGCCGCCGAGCTCAGCGCGGAGAACCGGAGCATGATATTCGTGCCGAAGGGCTTCGCCCACGGCTTCATGACGCTTTGCGACGGCGCCGAGGTCTTCTACCAGATGTCGCAGTTCTATGAGCCCGCTGCTGCTCGCGGCGTACGGTGGAACGACCCCAGGCTCGCAATTCGCTGGCCGAAAGGGGAGCCAATCCTGTCCGACAGGGACCGCAGCTATCCCGATTTGCTGCCGTGAGAGGCGCAGAAAAGCGCGTTCTCGTCACAGGCGCTCGGGGCTTCATAGGCCGCCAGTGCCTGCCGCATCTTGCGGCGCGCGGTTTCGAGGTACACGCCGTGTCCTCGGCCGACGCCGCGCAGCTGGGAGCTTCCTGGCATCGCTGCGATCTTCTCAACGCCGCCGACGCCACGCGCCTCGTCGAACGGGTGCGCCCGACCCACTTGCTGCATCTGGGCTGGATTGCCCAGCCGGGGATCTTCTGGACGAGCCGCGAGAACCTGGCTTGGCTCGCTGCCGGTACGGAACTTGTGCAATCTTTCTATGGCTGCGGCGGTACGCGGGCAGTCGGCGTTGGCAGCTGCGCCGAGTACGCGGAAAGCCATTCACCATGCGTCGAGGACGTCACCCCGATCGCGCCCTCGACGCCATATGGGAAAGCGAAGGACGCCATGCACAGGGCATTGCGGAAAGCTGCGCGCGAACGCGGCAGCTGGGCATGGGCGCGATTGTTTTTCCCCTATGGGCCGGGGGAAGCAACCGGCCGATTCATTCCAAGCGTGATCGACGGGCTGCTTCGGGGAATGCCGGTTGATTGCACGCATGGCAGGCAGGTCCGCGACTTCATCTATCTGGATGATGTAGCGGAAGGCTGCGTAGCTCTTGTGGATGGCTCGCAGAGTGGTGCCTATAACATCGGCTCGGGGGAGGGCAGGACCCTGCGCGAAGTCGCGGCTATCATTGTTGCGGAAATCGGCCACGGCGAACTCGTGCGGTTTGGTGCCCGTCCTGCTCCGGAGCACGATTCCGCTTACGTCGTGGCGGACGTTTCCAAGGCGCGACGCGATTTCGGCTGGAGCGCGCGGATCGGACTTGGAGAGGGGCTACGCCGGACAGTTGCCGCGCATAGCGCGCTCGCAAAAAAGGTGACATGAAGTTTACGATCGATACCGACGCGAAAAAACTGACGCTGGCGGACGGCAGGGTCGTGCCGCTCTATGACAAGGAAGCGTTCGAGCTGCTTTCCGACGTTTGGCTCAAACTTTCGTGGGTGCAGAAGTACTCGTACACGTTCACCTGGATGGGACGGCCGGTCATCCAGCATCCGGAAGACCTGGTACGCCTCCAGGAGGTCGTCTACTTTCTCAAGCCGGACGTCATCATCGAGACCGGAATCGCGCACGGCGGCTCGCTCGTCTTGAGCGCATCTCTGATGAAGGCAATGGGTCATGGCCGCCTGGTGGTTGGCGTCGATATCGAGATTCGTCCTCACAACCGCAACGCGATCGAAGCGCACGTGCTTTTTCCGATGATTCGGCTCATCGAGGGCGACTCGACGGCGCCCAATATTGTCGCGCAGGCGGCCAGCCATATTCATCCGGGCGACAAGGTTCTCGTAATTCTGGATTCGGATCACAGCCGTGACCACGTGCGCAAGGAACTCGAGGCCTACCACCAGCTGGTGACGCCAGGCTCGTACATTGTCGCTACCGACGGCATCATGCGCGGCGTGTCGGATACACCGCGTGGCAATCCCTCGTGGAAGCAAGACAATCCCTCGCAGGCCGTGCAGGATTTCGTAGCCACGCATCCGCAGTTCGTCCTCGAGCAGCCAGCATGGCGCTTCAACGAAAGCTCCCTCGACAAAGTAATTACGTGCTGGCCCGACGCTTGGGTCAAGCGCGTGCGCTAGCTTGCCGCCGAGGACCCACGCACGCAAAGGGAGGGAACGCCGCCATCACGGCGACAGCTGACGATCCTCAACGATTCTGCCGTGATCGAGACGCACTATGCGCGTGCAGTTTTGCGTAAGGAGCGAAGCATCATGCGAGGCGAGCACCACGATCTTCGCATTGCTGACGAGCTGATTGAGCCGTGCTTGCGCCTTGCTGGAGAAGTCGGCGTCGCCCACGCTTAGCCATTCGTCCATGAGGATGATATCCGACGACACCGCGGTCGCGGTGGCGAAAGCAAGTCGCATGGACATGCCGCTGGAATAGGTTCTCAACGGCATGTAGATATAGTCGCCGAGTTCGGCAAACGCGGCAATTTCGTCGACGATTTGCTCGATGTACTTCCGAGACAGACCCATGACAGCGCCTCGAAGAAAGATGTTTTCGAGGCCCGTGGCGTCAGGGTCCATTCCCAAGGTGACGCTGAGCATGGACACTACCGAGCCTCGAATCTCGAAGTCACCCGCGATAGGTTCGTAGGCACCCGCCAGTACCCTCAGCAAAGTCGTTTTCCCCGAGCCGTTGTGGCCCATCAGGCCGATTCGCTCGCCTTCACGAATCTCGAGCGACACGCGATCCAGGGCCTTGACGACAACTCTGTCGCCTGCATCGCGAGCGAGCGCGCCGCCGGTAGCTGCTCGAATCAGGCTCTTCTTGAGCGACCGGCTCGCCAGCCCGTAGACCACGAACTGAACGACGATGTCCCTTGCTCTGATGTATCCCATTCAGATCCAGTACGCGATTCGCGCCCTATATCGCGCAAAAAGCGGCATCGTCACGGCAAACCCCCCGAGAGTCAACATTGCCACGACCATCCACGAAAGGTTCGCGGGGGATTGTCCAAGCAAAGGGGCGCGCACGATTTCGATGAGGTGGTACAGCGGATTTACGTCCGCGGCCCACTGGTAGTGGCCAAGCATTTCTTTCCTCCACATCACAGGCGTGAGAAAAAACGCGACCTGCACGATGCTGGTGATAATTTGGGGGATGTCCCGGAATCTGGCGCACAGCATGCCGAGCATCATTGCAAGCCATATGCCGTTTATCAGCAAAAGAACCAGCCCTGGCAGGACCATGAGGAGCTGCCAGTTCCAAGCGGGCACGAACGCGACGAGAACCAGTATGACGATAACGAAGTTGTGGGCAAATATGATCGCGTTCCGCCAAATCATTCGAAGCACATGGATCGTGAAGGGCATGCGGACTTGCTTGATGTACTGCTCTGCGGCGATGAATACCTGCCCACTGTCGTTCATGAGGGAGGCGATCAATTGCCAGACAATGAACCCGATCGCGAGGAACGGGAAATACGTACCGACCTCCTGGCCGAATAACCGCCCATAGAGCGGCCCCATGCCCGCGACGAGTATGCCCGTGCTGATTGTCAGCCAGAAAGGTCCTAGAGCGGAGCGCCTGTAGCGCTGCCTGATTTCGGACCATCCGAGCATTGGCCAGACATGAATGCTGGTCAAGCCATCCCGCAGGTCGCGAACTGCGAGCGTCCATGCGGATCGGCGTTGAATCTGATCCATATTCGTCTCGAACTCGATGAGTGTCTTTTTTGTTTCAGCGACAAGATCGCGCGAACGAGATCATAGCGCGGTCCTGCGGTATGCCCGGCATCGGCGGGAGTTTCTGGATATAGTCTCGATCCGGAATCAGACTGGAAATAAGACCCTGATGCCGAATTTGATGAATTCCTCGGATGAGCTTGGCCAGGAGCTTGCGGGATTGATCTGCGGCGCCTTGCTGCTTGTGCTGGCGGTCGCAATTCTTGTTGTTCCCAGCGACCCCGCGTACTTGCGCGCCACTTTTACCGCCGAGCACATCGAGCAGCTGGGCATGTTCGACAATCGCGGCCAGCAATGGATTCACCGCAGCCTGGTCTTCGTGCTCGCGGCATCGGCCATGGCGCTATCGATATGCAGGCCCATACGGTTCTCCTGCCCGCCAGCGGTGGCTCGGCTGTCGAAGGCCTTCGGCAGGAGCGGCGGATTTCTAGTCGCGGCTCTGGTTGTCCTGGCGGCTGCTCTGGACGGGCGCGCATGGGTCGCGGATGTTCTGAGCTTCCAAGGGCGCTATCCGTTGCTTCCTGTGGTTTCGTTGCGTACACAGCTGGCTTTGGCCGCATTGGGCGCGCTCATGGTCTATGGCGTTCTATGGATGAATGCGCGCGAGAGCCGTCTGCGCGGTTTCCGGGCGCTGACAATAACGCTCGCGGTGCCCTATGTCGTGGCGTTCGCCTTGCTGGGCATCCTTCGGCAACCGGATTTCTCCGGGTTTTCGCCGGGCCTTCTCGCCGGCGTCGAATGGCACTACAGCGGAAGCGTCGCCTCCGCTGATCGGCTCGCAATAGGCGAGCGCCTGGGAGCCGTGCCGATCCACTCCGCGCTTCTTCCCTCCGTATTGCTGGGCGCCTGGCAAAAGGCAAACGGAATGCTGGACTTTGGCGGTCATATCCGTCTGCTTGCTTTCCTGGAGACTGTCCTGCTGGTTGTGACCTTGGCCGGATACTGGATGTGGGACGCGGGCAGGGCTATCCCATGGCTTGTCGCATCATTCCTTGTCCTTCCGTGGATTCAGCCGCTGCATGCGGCCGTGCTGTATCCCAATCAGTCTGCGTGGCGGTTTCTCGGATTCTGCGTCGGCGTCGTGCTGCTCGCGGCGATCCATGCCCGGAATCTGCACTTCGCTGCGATGTTTCTCGGATTCTTCGGCGGTCTCGCATTGCTTTGGAATCCTGAAACTGGCGTATGCCTCTGCCTTGCATATGCGGTATTCCTGGTTCTCCGAGGCTCCGGGCGTCCTTCGCCGCTCAAGTGGCCCGCAATAGCGGCGAGCTTTCTTGGTGGAGGCCTGGGGGCAGCGGTTGTTTTCGCACTGGCAGTTCGCATTGGCCTCGGCTATTGGCCTGACGCTGCGGCCATTGCAGGCTCTTTTCCGTTGATCGGCGACTTCTCCAAGGGTTACGGAGGGCTGCAGTTCAAGGCAGTCGACGCACTGGCCGTCCTTGTCTTCGCGCATGCCCTGTACCTGGCAATTCGCGGCTTGATGGACTGGGGCGCCGGTAGCGCGCCAACGTCTCGTGAGAGCTGCCGCATCGCCTTGGCGACGTTGGTAGTCGTTTGGGCTGCTTATTACTTCAAGGCGCCAGACCCCTGGAATCTCTGGTCGCTCCTCTTTGTCTACGGATTTCTGCTGGACGATCTCATTCCGGCGGCCGGATCCGGAAGCGTTCAAATCAAAGAATTCGGAAGATCCTTTCGGCTGATGGCATTGGCTCTCGTCATCCTGCCGGCCATTGCTGCAACCAACTACGCCGCGCTCCGCTCAGCAGTGCTTGCTGCGCGTCAAGCCGACTGCCCCGGTGCAAACGCGGTATCGGGCATTTGCCTGCCGGCCGAGCTGGCGAAAGCCGAACGCGACAAGGGCGCCGCTCTTCGAGAGACTTCGGGGCGGCAACGGGTTCTTTACTTCACCGCCGATTCGTATTTGATGCCGCTGCTGACCGGAGTCAATCAGCCGCTGCCGCAGCGCGACCCGTTTTCCGACTCGATCCTGATCTCGGACTTCGATCGCCTGGTATCCGCATTCGGTTCCTTGGCCCCCGAGTGCGCGCTGTTCGACGATCCGGGTTCTCCGCTCAGCGGCTATGATTCCCATCGCAAGTTCTACGGCAGATTGCGGGCGGCGATTGCGTCCTCGTACGAGAGGCGGGGGATGGATCGGGGGTGGGAGATCTGGTGCTTGAAATCGCGCGGACGGAATTGACCCTTAGAAATCCATTCGCTTGAAGATCATCCATGGCAGGGCCGATACCAGCCGGGCGATCAGGGCCCAATAGCGCGGCAGGTACCTCATTCCGATATCTCGATCGAGGTTTTGAACGACTACCGCTGCAATGTCAGCGGGGTGCGCCGGTTGAAATAGCAGCTTGCGTCCGTAGGTCTGCTGGGTCGCGACGTAGCCAAGCTGGTACAACTGGACACGGACCTTCGATTGGGCGGCGATATGGCGCAGGCTCTCGAAATAACTCGTCAATCCACGCTTTGCAGCTGCATAAATCACGTTTGTGCGTCGGCCACGTACAGCGGCGACAGATCCAAAACCGACGATGTGTCCGTGGTCTGCTGCCAGCATTTCCGGGAGGAAATGCCCGACAACTGCCATGACACTCAGAAGATTAGCGTCGATGAGCTGTCGTGTTTCGTCCATGGCCAGCGTTCCGGAGTCGCCGTTCACCGAAGCCCCGATCGGGAAGAACAATCCCTGGATGACACCAAAACTCCTGCTGGCGGAAAGAATCTTGCCGAGGAATTCTTCGGGGCGGGTTGCGTCGGCTGCGACGATTTCAACTTGGACGCCGTACACAAGTCGCAGATGCGACGCCTGCGGCTCAAGGTCACGAGCGTCGCTGGCTACCAATAGCAAGGCGTCGCCGCGCCCGGCCAATGCCTCGCTCAACGCCCGGCCTACGCCCGATGAACCACCTACAAGCAATGCTTTCACATATGCAATCTGTCCGAGAGCTCGGAGCGAAACAAGCGGTTTGGGTCGAACGCGCGAAGTATTTCTCGAAACCGATGTGCCTCCGGATAGCTCGCCCCGACTACGGAATGAGAGATGCGGGAATCCTTGATGATGCTTGGGACCCCTCCCACCGAGACGATCAAACCGTCCAAGAATTCCAGAAAGTCCCCGGACTCCGATGTTCGTGGAAAATTCAGCGCAAGACAAAAACCGTCGCCCGTGAAGCGGAGAAGCTCGGGCTGACCTCGAAATATCTTCCCCGATGCGAGTGTGATGGCGATCGGCCGGCGGATCAGATAATCGCGTATCGCTTCGGCGTACTCGGCGACGTTCCCCATGGGAATGATCGCTTGGAATTCGTGAAAGCCAGGGGTGCCAAACAGCTTGAAATAGAGTTGCTTCGTATGTACTGGAAACAACGCATTGTGAAGGGTTATCAACGAGCGTCTACCGATCCATAGCTGCTTCTTTAGGTAGGAAATGTTCAATGCCCTGGCAGTCCACCGATTCAATAGCGGCAAGCGCCAGGCTGAGCGACTGGCAGCCGAGAGCGAAAGCGCGCGTCCCGTGGCATGCGAAGTGTTCGGGGGGCCTGAATCCGGTACAAATCGCGCGGCGCAAACAAAGCCCCTCCCAAACGAGGCGCCGGTGGCGCTGAAATCGTGCCAAGAGTAGACGAAATCCGTTTCAGCCGCCAAGGTTCTCAACCGCTCGGCGCCGGAGCGGACATCCGTTGCAGGTTCAATGCTTACTTCAACGGTATTCGACGGTACCGGGCTTGCACGAAGCCGCGCTTTGATGATGTGGCCCGTCAAGCCGTACCCACCGCATGTCAGCCGAAACAGGTTAGGTTCAGTGCTGTCGTCCAGCTCGATGAAGCCGTGTGCCGGATGAAACAGCGTCAAGCCCGCGACTTGGTTGATGAATGTGCCGTCACGAGCCTGATTCTTGCCATGCGCATCGGTTGCAATACAGCCACCGATGGTAATGCGGCCGTACCCGGGCTGAATTTTCAGAAAGAGCGCTCGCGAGATCAGGAATTTGTGGAGCGCGTCGAGCGAAAGACCGCTTTCTACCTCGACCATGTGCTCTTTGCTGTCGAAATCCAGTACGCGGTTGAATGACGTATGTTCGATGGACAGTCCGCCCTCGCGAAAACTTGCTGCCGCGTAGGACAGCCCAGCGCCGCGCGCAATGCGCGGCTCGCACTTCACGTCATCCCAGAAACGATAGCGGTCTGGACGCTGCACTACTGCGTGTACTCGTACTCCCCCGTCGAAGCTTGAAATGCCGCATCGAGCCTCTGGCCACGTTGCTCGAGGTGACATCGGAGAGCAATTAGTCAGTTTGAAGGTGGCTGTAGCGCTTGTGAATGACGTAATTCGGCCGCCCCAGACCATTTTTGTATGTCCGGGCGACGTACAGGGCGACAAAAGCTACCGTACCGCCGACGTAGGCACATGCCAACAGCACGTTCATGAGAAAAATCCATGGGTTCCCCGTCTGGATTTGAATGGCCCCAAGGACGCCGGTGAGGACAAGCCAAAACGGAAAAATATAGATGGGGAGGCGAAGCCCCAAAGTGGAGGCCGCGAGGATACCCGCGACCGCAAAAATGGTCATTTGCATGAAGTTGTAATGGGTCCTGCCGCCAATTCTGCGCTGGCGTTTATATGGAATACCGAGGCGCTTAAAGCCGACTCTGGCAATGGAGCTGCGTATGAATGGAAAAGAGCTCTGATCTACGATGATCGCGTCACGCACCTCGGCGCTGAGCAGGGCGAACTCCGCCATGTCGAGAATGAAGTCCTCGTCCGCTATCGAATAGACGACCCGATAAAAGAGCTTGCGCAACCAGACCATGACGCGATTCTCTTCCCGGGCGACACGTTCACCATAAACGATGTCGTAACCCTGCTCGAAGCCTTGCACAAACTGCGGGATCATCTCCGGTGGATCCTCGCAGTCCACGTCGATGAACGTGATGAGGTCGCCCTTGGCATTCCGCAGCCCGCATTCTATGGATCGCTGGTAGCCGACGTTGGCGCTTAGAGTGATGACATAGACGAAAGGATTTTCCGCTCGCAAGGCGCTGATGGCATCGATCGTGCCGTCGGTGGAGGCGTTGTTGAGGAAGAGCACGTCCACCTTGTAGCGGGCCGATAGCGCCTTGACGACGGGCGCCAGGCGCGCAAAGAAAAGCGGAACAACGCTCGCCTCGTTGTATACGGGACAAATGATGGTCAGATGCATTCGGCCGTTCTTATTCAAGTCCCGGAAACCGGGAAGGAGGCAAGACGATTTCCTTGTGGAACTGGCGGATGCCGAGCCTGTCCATATCCCTCCTGTCCTCGATCCGGCATCCGGAATTGCGGAACGGCCCGGTGAAATAGGTAAGCGTCGCGTCCAGTTTACGGGTAAACAAGATTCCCGCTTGCAGCAGATTCACGCGGAGAATTCGGGCGTCCTTGTCCGCGTCAACGCCCGAGGGTTCCAGGGACAGGCAGTGGCTGAACTCGAACGGCAACACCAGCAGGGAGGTCCCCTTGCTCGTCGCGCTCAGCCGCAGATACCCCGGCTCGACATGGACCTGGCCGGACTTGGCGTGGACCAGCTCGACCTGCAGAGGTGTCTCCACGATCGCGGTACGAGCAAAATCAAATGAGGTGTCGCTGAGCGCAGCGATCGTCTTCGTCACGTCCGGGATTGCCTCTACCCTGGTCGGCGAGTAGTCCCCACGGTTCACACCATTGAGCTCGTAAAGATAGTGCTTCGTTGAAGTCGGCATCTCCTGGCGAACCCGTAAGGTGGCGCGCCCTTTGATCGGCGCGTCCGTGATCACGAAGCGGACTCCAAGCGCGCGCAGGACCCGCGGATCGAACTGCCGCAGCAGGATCGCGTTCCTCATCTGCAGATCGCCCGGACGCTCGAGGAATTCCCGGGTAATCAGGAAGAACGGCGGAGTTATCAGCGAACTCAATTCGAACAACGTCGGGATGCCGTACCACCAGAGACCGGTCGACTGGTGACTGTTTCCCCCGTGCGAAAGAATCTCGCTGTCCAGCCCGTTCAGATCATGCCAATTCACCGGCCTGTCCAGGTTCTGTCCGGTGAGCGTCGCGACCCGGCCCGTGAATAGCGAGCCCGGCTGCAGCCCGACTTCCTTTCGCAGCATGGACACGATTTCCGTCTCGGCGGGCGGTTTCACGAGCCCAAGCGAGTTGGAGGTTTGCACGAAGCCTGGATTCAAGTGCTTCAGCAGCGCCCACGGAAGGCAAAGCAGGGCGGCAACGACGACCGCATGGAATGCGCGGACGCCGTTCAATCTTACCTTCGCCGCGGGCAGTCTCTCCACCGCCCAGCGGAAAAGCACCGAGCCCGAGTAGTACAACACGCGAAATGTCGCCGCCGCGAAAATTGCATAGATAGGCCACAGGAAGAATTCAAAATAAATCGGCGACGGTCCACGCCACGACTGGTAGTAGGCCACCGTAAACGCGCCGGCTCCGATAAGGAGCGCCATTGCCAGCAGCAATCCGGCGGCAAACGCCCGCTCAAATCTGCCTCCGAACCGCGCGATCGATACCGCTCCGATCAGAGCAAGCAAAAACAGCAGCCATCCTGCGTCATTCCGGTGAAAGGCGATCGAAACAAAGTAGTAGAACGCGCGGTCATTGAACAATTCAGATGAAAAGTAGTAGGGCGCCGTGTACTGGAATATCCCGCTCAGAAAGCCTGGAAATCCAAGAATTGCAAGAAGCCCGCATACCGCGACAACGCTGATGAGCTTGACGATCAGTTCACGCCGAGTGTCGCTTGCCGCAAGAATGCTGGCAGAGAAGATCAGGAGGATCGGCGCCATCAGAACGATGGCCGTGGGATGCGCGAGAGAGGTATGGGCCAACAGAAATGCGATGGCGACCGTGAGGGCCGCGGAATAGCGGTCCCTGGAGCGGCCGGTCAGCCTGAAGACACAGAGCATGAGGACGGTCTGGGATAGCGGGTAGTTTGGGGCCATCGCCAATACCGGATAGATGGCCGGAAGTCCCTGGAAGGGCATTGCCAGCAATACGATGACCCAGCCGGCTATCGAGGAAATCACGACGCCCTGGCGGAGCAAGACACCGAGGAGAAAGGTGGACAGATAGAGCTCCATCGAGAAGATGAGATAGCTCAGCCGTCTGTCGAGACTCCCGTCGCTGGGATCCGTCGCCAGCAAGAAACCCGGATCCAGTTTCATGTTGAGCGGGTACCAGATATTGCCCAGCGAATGGAGGAAGTCGTTCGTGTAGCCGAAGTAGAAGGGAAACCAGACGTGCTGCTGCCGGACAAGGTATTCAAAGCGCTTTCCGTCTATGTTCCACAACAAGTACGGATCATTGAGAGTGAATGCGATATAGAGGAACGCAATGAAGGATAGAAAGCTGGCAAGGAATATCCACCCCCCGGGCCGCAGCAGACCTTGAAGTGTTCGATTGCCCGCGGACGATCCGGCGGTGGAGTTGGCCTGGCCCGGAAACGGACTGGCCTGAAAACTGCGCCTGGCGATGGTTGGCCAAATCAAAGCTATCCCCAGCGCGATGAGGTACAGCGTGGAAAATTTCATCCCCAGGAACTTAAGCAGAATCGCTTTGATGGCTGATTTGGTCGGCAGCCAGATGGAGTCCAGGAACTCCTGCAGGATCATGGGTGCGGCTGGCTGTCTACTGTGTCGTACGCGCGATTGGCGTGAGAACCAGCCAGCCGTGCTCGGTCGCTGTGGGCTGATATTCGGATTGCAGGCGCGCGCGCAGCCGCTCGTAGAAACGCCGAGGGTATTCCGTATAGGAATCGCGGAACACCAGACTGTCGGGCGCATCGAACAGAATGCGTGGCGGCGCGAGCGCTAGCAGCTTGGCCACCAGCTCGTCCATTTGGCGATTGGTGATCGTCTCCGTGAATGCGTCACGGTAACCGAGTCGCCGCTCGTACAATCCCGTCAGGCGCGGGACGAAGTACGAGTTCACCGTGAAGTAGACTAATTCGTGCCTGTCCGGCTGGGCCTGCAGGTAGT
>Ga0209220_1000038_pt1 | contig 74168 bp, 71 predicted proteins | sample BlaSpr_A8_OM3_M3_FD_187984 | JGI IMG/M metagenome (GOLD analysis project Ga0209220, IMG submission 187984) | Forest soil microbial communities from Thunder Bay, Ontario, Canada - Black Spruce, Ontario site 2_A8_OM3_M3 (SPAdes) (version 2) | ecosystem: Environmental > Terrestrial > Soil > Boreal... | reverse complement strand
CTCGCCAACGGAATTGCGGGCTTGGCCGAAGCTGCACGCGCGCTCACCCTCGGTGGCGACGAAGGCCTGCCGTTCGTCAGCGGCAACGTGAGTCTGTATAACCAAGCAGCCTCAGGCAGCGCAGTCGTGCCCTCCGCGATTGTGGCGTGCTTGGGCCGCGTTGAAAACGTGGGCCGGCTTGTCACCATGCAGCTCACCGCACCCGGCCAACCGTTGTATCTAGTCGGTACGAGGCAGGGTGCGCTCGGAGGGTCCGTGCTCACCGAGGTTTGCGGGGTCGCGAACGCCGGCGCTCTGCCGGCGCTTGATTACGCCGGCGTCAACGCCGAAATCCAAACCGTCGTTGGTGCGATTCGCAATGGTCACGTGACTGCGGCACACGACATTTCGGACGGGGGCCTGCTGGCGTGCGTCGCGGAAATGTGTCTTGGCGGTGACGCAGCGGGCACGATCGGTGCAGAATTGACCTCGAGCGAGAGTTGGGCGCCTAATGTGCCTGAAGCAGCGGCGTGGTTCGGAGAATCAGGCGGGTTCGTCGTCTCCGTCAATCCCGAGCACGCGAAGGAGTTCGAGAATTTCGCCCGCGCCAATGGTGCGGCACTCACTCGATTAGGAGTGACCGGCGGCAGCTCACTCTCGGTTGCGGGCGCTCTCGACGTACCTTTGACGAAGCTAGCACAGGCCTGGACCGCACCGCTGCAAGAGTTATTCGCGTGAGGCAAGTTGTATGAAGAAGCCGCGCGTCGCAATCCTGATTTTTCCGGGAACCAATTCAGAAGAAGAAACACTGGACGCATGCCATGATGCCGGCATGGACGCACGCACCATTTTATGGAGCGAACCGCCCGCCGACTTACGCGCTTATGACGCCTTCGTGCTACCCGGCGGGTTTGCGTACGAAGACCGCGTACGCGCGGGCGCGGTCGCAGCCAAGACTGCGAGCGTCGATGTCGTGGTGGAGGAGGCTCGCAAGGGAAAAATGGTGTTGGGATTGTGCAACGGGGCGCAGATACTCGCGGAGTGCGGCTTGCTCGGGCCGATCGCCATTGCACGCAACCTGCCGGCCGGACATTTTCAGTGCCGGTTTGTGGACGTGGAATTGACCGCTGATCCGCAGCGCTGCGTCTTCACCGCCGGCTTGCCGCCGGGTGCACGTCTGCGAATGACCCTTGCTCATGGCGAAGGGCGCTTTTTCGGGGATGAAGCGGCGTTTCAGGGGCTCGAAGGCGACGGCCGCATCACCTTTCGCTATGTCGGCGGCGCGCCCAACGGCGCGCTACACAATGCTGCGGCGATTTGCAACGAGCGCGGCAACGTGCTCGCGTGCATGCCGCACCCCGAACGCGCTGCCTGGGTTTTCAACGTCGCGTTTGCCGATCCGCAGTTGCGCGCCCAAGATGCACTGCGGACCACTGGAGCGCACGCTCTCTTTCAAAGCATGGCGCGCAGCCTGAAAGCCGCGTAGCCAAGGAATCATAGCGGGCGCAAAGTAAACCGCCCGCCATGCGACCACCGCTCAGGCGCGCCGGCGCACGAACGCGCTGGTACTGGCTGTTGCTGCTGCCGTTTGTCTGCATGCTGTGGCCGGCGCTGTATGCACGTGTCGACCCGACCGTGGCCGGAATCCCATTCTTCTATTGGTACCAGTTCGCGTGGGTTGTTTTGAGCGCGCTGCTCACCGCGCTGGTCTACCGGTTGTCGCGTGATTAACTGGCCGGCGCTCAGCGTCTTCATCGTTCTCTTTGCGTTCGTCACCGTGCTCGGGTTCTTGGGTGCTTACTGGCGCCGTGGCGACTTGGATCTTTTGGATGAGTGGGCGCTCGCGGGCCGCCGCTTCGGAACGCTCGTGACGTGGTTTCTCATCGGTGGCGATCTCTACACCGCGTATACCTTCATCGCGGTCCCCGCGCTCGTGTACGCGCAGGGCGCCGCCGGATTTTTTGTCTTGCCGTACACGGCCATCGTCTATCCGATGGTCTTCGTGTTCGCGCCGCGTTTTTGGACGGTGGCGAAGAATCGCGGTTATATCACCTTCGCCGATTTCGCGCGCGAGCGCTATGATAGCAGAACGCTTGCGCTGGTGGTCGCCATAACCGGAATTCTGGCGACCATGCCTTACATCGCGTTGCAACTGGTGGGCATTCAAGTCGTGATAGCCGCCATGGGGTTGACCGGCCAAGGCATCGTTCGTGATGTGCCCATCATCATCGCCTTCATTATACTAGCGGCATACACGTACCGGGGTGGATTGCGCGCGCCGGCGCTCGTTGCCATCGTAAAGGACACCCTCATCTACATCACGGTGATCGCGGCGATCATCATCATACCGATGAAGCTGGGCGGTTTTGCGCATTTCCTGAGCGTTGCCGGTCACGAGCTTGCAGCACGCCCCAAGCCGGTTAGCTTGATACTAGCGCCGCAGGGTTACAGCATCTATGTCTCGCTAGCGCTGGGCTCGGCCTTGGCATTGTTCATGTATCCCCACTCGATCACGGGCGTGCTCAGCGCCGCGAGTGCCAATGTCGTGCGCCGCAACATGGCGCTCTTGCCGGCCTACAGCGTATTGCTGGGCTTCATGGCACTGTTCGGCTATATGACGATCGCAGCTGGGATCAAGCCCGCCACCGGAAACGAAGTCGTTCCCCAACTATTCTTGCACATGTTTCCCGCGTGGTTCGCAGGTTTTGGATTTGCCGCGATAGCGATCGGGGCGCTCGTCCCCGCCGCCATCATGAGCATCGCCGCCGCCAATCTGTTCACGCGCAACATCTATCGCGAATACATCAATCCGAATTGCTCGCCAAGAGCAGAGGCGAGCAATGCCAAACTCGTTTCGCTGGTGGTGAAACTTGGGGCGTTGGTCTTTGTCCTCATAGTGCCGGTTCGGTTTGCCATCGATCTGCAACTCATCGCGGGCTGTTGGATACTGCAAACCTTTCCGACCCTCATCGTCGGCTTGTACTCGCGCTGGTTTCACCGCCGGGCGTTGCTCATCGCCTGGATATTGGGCATGCTCATCGCCACCGTCCTATGGGTGCGGAACGAGTTCTCCACCAGCCTGCCTCTCAGCGTTGCGGGCAGCCAATGGCACGTCTATCTTGGATTGGTCATGCTGGTCGTCAACATCGCCGTCGCAGCGCTGGCGACGTGGATATTGAATATGGCACACGTCGAGCGGGGGCAAGACCTCACCAAGCCCGGCGATTACACCAACGAGGTTGTGGGTACCAGCGCAGCATGACGCCTGAGAAGATCAAATGCGGACATGAGCCTTGCAACTGCAACGTCGAGAGTGAACCAGACGTTGAGGTGTACTGCAATGAGTATTGCGAAAACGAGGGCATCGGCGGCGCCGACAGCCCTTGCCAGTGCGGCCACATCGAATGTGCGGGTTGATAAAGTGGACGCAACAGTGCCGTGCAGGGAGCACGTGAGATATCGATTAAATTGCCACTATCTATGAAAGAGCAAGGACGTTTTCAAGTCCGGCAAGCAGACGGGTTTCCGGTCGTGGAAGTCTCTGGTGAAATCGACCTTACGAATGTCGACCAACTTGAGCTGTGCTTGGAAAGCGCTGCGCAAGCGGACCGCGGCGCTGTGATCGTTTCGTTGCACAATGCTTCGTATTTTGACAGCCGCACCATCCACGCGCTGTTACGCTTTGCCGACCGGCTGAGCACCAACCGCCAGCAACTGCTGCTGGTCGCGCCTCGCGGCGGATCTCCCGGAAAGATCCTCAAGATCGCGGGGCTCACCGACGCGATTCCGATGTACGAAACCGTGGATCAAGCAGTATCGGCTGCGGGATCCGAAGTGGGCTCTTTGCAAAAGTGACGCCGAGCGTTTCGCTCGACATCGCAATTGAACTCATCATCCCCGACAACACCGCGCACACCGTGCTCGTCGCATTGCGCAAGCTCGGATACGACCGCCTCGTCTCGGTCCAGCGCGCCGACCACCTCGAGCTCGTCACCGCTCCCGGCGCGCCGCAGCCCGAACGCATCGTCGAGCAACTCTCTCGCGCGGAAATCCTTTTCAACCCCAACAAACATCGGCTGAGCTATGCGCTGCTGCCGCCTGCGTCAAGTGAAGCACAGTTCGAAGCATTGGTCCGTGACAAGCACGATGACGTCGAACGCCTGGTGGGCCTGTTGCAGCACACGTTTTCGATGCCATATGTGACAGGCCTAAAGCGTGGAGTACTGTGGCGGTTGCACGATGACGGCGGCTCGGCATCTCCCGAGCGCCTGGAATGGTCCTGCCGTACTTTGTTGAGCAACTCGGTGTCGCAAACGTATCAGATAAGCGCCAAGCCTGCACGGGTTGAGTTCCGGGAACCAGCGCGTCCGGCGGCGAATAGTTGACGATGAGCCACAAAAGCGGCGGCCACTTACCACAGCTGTACACGGTCGCTACCCTCGGCAGCCATTCGGCTCTGCAAATCCTCAAGGGCGCCAAGGACGAGGGTTTTCACACGCTTGCCGTTGTGACGCCCATGAACGAGCGTCTCTATTCCAGCTTCGCCTTCGTCGATGAGACGATCGTCATTCCGCGTTACAGCGACTTCCCCAAACTCGAGCGCGAATTCAAAAAACGCAAGATCATTCTCGTGCCACACGGCTCGTTTGTCGCCTACTTGTCCATGGACGAGCACAAGGCGATGACGACACCGTATTTCGGCAACAAGGCGGTGCTCGATTGGGAAGCCGATCGCATGCGCCAGCGCGAGTGGCTGTTACGCGCCGGCTTGAAAATGCCGCGCCAGTTCACGCGAGCAAGCGAGATCGATCGTCCGGTCATCGTCAAGCTGTATGGTGCGCAAGGCGGCAAGGGGTATCTGTTCGTCAAAAACGCCGAAGACTTCACCGCACGCGCGTCGCACCTGGTGGAGCAGCGCTACATCATGCAAGAGTACGTGCTCGGCGTGCCGGTCTACATCCACTATTTCTACTCACCGCTCACCGGCAAGTTAGAGATCATGTCTATGGACCGGCGCTATGAGAGCAACGTGGATTCGTTAGGCCGCATCCCGCTCGCCGACCAAGAGGGTTGGGATATCCAACCTTCCTACGTCGTGATCGGCAACCAACCCATCAGCCTGCGTGAATCACTGCTGGCGGAAGCTTTTACCATGGGCGAGTCTGTGGTGCGCGTGAGCCGCGAGATTTGCCCAGAGCGCGGTTTGTTCGGCGCCTTTTGCTTGGAGACGATCGTGACGCCCGAATCTGAGTTCTTCATGATGGAGATCTCCGCGCGCATCGTCGCCGGTACGAACTTGTTCATTGACGGATCTCCCTACTCGTACCTCAATTACGACGAACCGATGTCCACCGGCCGCCGCATCGCGCGAGAACTAAAAAATGCGCTCCTCTCCAACAGTTTGGAACTCGTGCTGGATCAATCGAGCCGTCTCACGTATGATGAAGACGCGCAGCTCAACGGTGACCCAGTGGCCATTCCCGGACCTGGAGTTCCCGCGAATTGACGCAGGCGGCGATGCATGCCAACGCCGCGCTCCAATCGTACGATACTGGGCATCTCACCGTCGCCGCGATCGGCAGCCACTCAGCGCTTGATGTGTGCCTGGGAGCGAAACGCGAGGGCTTGCGCACGCTGGTCATCACGGCGCCCCAGCGCGACCAGACGTACGCGAAGTACTATCGTTCGCGCCCCGACGGCAGCGGCTGCGTTGACGAGACCCTGCAGGTCGCGCATTTCGCCGACGTCATCGAACCGGGCGTGCAGCGTCAGCTCCTGGAGCGCAATGTAATTTTCATACCCAACCGTTCGTTTGAAGTGTACGCACGCGAACGGCACTCCTACGACGCGATAGAGCAGGGACTCCAAGTGCCGGTCTTCGGCTCGCGGCATCTGCTGCGTGCCGAGGAGCGCGACGAGCCCTTCAACCAATATAATTTGCTCGCCGCCGCGGGGATTCGATTCCCTCGACGCCTCAAGGGAGCACAGGAAATCTCGGGCCTCACGCTCGTCAAGGCCGCTCATGCGAAAGTGCCGTTCGAGCGGGCGTTTTTCTTGGCCGCAAGTTTTGAACAGTTCGAGCGCCGGGCAGCGCACTACGTCGCGAGCGGAGCCGTGACGCAGGAAGGCTTGCAGCGCGCCGTATTCGAGGAGTATATCTTAGGGCCGACCATCAACTTGAATTTTTTCTGGTCGCCCGTGCTGGGCGAGTTGGAGCTGTTGGGGACCGACACGCGGCGGCAGACGAACATCGACGGCATCCGCTCGCTGCTGGCGGTGGATCAAGCGGCGCTCGGCGCCGCCTTTACCGCATCCATGGAAGAAGCCGGTCATATCGCAGCCACTTTGACCGAGTCGATGCTCGAGCAAGCCTTTGAAATGGGCGAGCGATTCGTGATCGCCGCCAAACACGCTCGCGCACCGGGCATTATCGGACCGTTTGCGTTGCAGTGCATCATCGTCGCGGGTCCGCCCAAAACGCTCGTGGTATACGATGTCAGCCTGCGCATCCCAGGGTCGCCTGGAACGAAGTATACGCCGTACTCCGCCTACCGTTGGGGTCGCGAAATGTCGGTGGGAGAGCGGATTGCCAAGGAGATCGTGATGGCTCGTGACAGTTCGCGTCTTGCCGAGGTGTGCACGTGAAGCCAGCGCAAAGCGAAACAGTTGTCATACTAGATTTTGGCGCGCAGTACGCGCAGCTCATCGCCCGGCGCGTGCGCGAGGAACGCGTCTATTGTGAGATCGTGGCCTTCGACACGCCCTGGAGCGAAATCCAGGCGCGCGATCCGGCAGCCTTTATTCTCACGGGCGGCCCGGAAAGCGTGGCGGCTCCCGGAGCGCCGCGCATCCCCGAGCAGTTGTTGAAGACCGATAAGCCGATCTTGGGTATCTGTTACGGCCTGCAAGAGCTTGCTCGCGCGGCCGGTGGCGTCATCGAGCCCGGACAGTACCGTGAATATGGGCGGGCGGAACTCATCGTCGATGCGGTGCAATCGCTTCTCTTCTTAGATGTGCCCGGGCATTCGCAGGCCTGGATGAGTCATGGCGACACGGTGACGCAATTGCCGCCGGGCTATATTCCGCTTGCGCACACCGCCACGTGCGCGCTGGCCGCGGTGGGCAACCCGTCGCAAAAACGTTACGGCGTCCAGTTTCATCCCGAAGTGCGGCATACGGACTATGGCCGAGTCATCTTGCGCAATTTCTTGCGCAAGATTTCGGGGCTGCACCAGCAATGGGAAATGGCGTCGTTCGTCGATCAGGCAGTCGAAGAGATACGAGCCCGGGTGGGTAAGGCCAAGGTGATGTGCGCTTTGTCCGGAGGCGTCGATAGCGCCGTGGCCGCGACGCTCGTCGCGCGGGCGATCGGCGACAACCTCACCTGCGTCTTTGTGGATCACGGACTGCTGCGCGAGCGCGAAGCGGAGCAGGTCGTTGAGGCGTTTCGTGACGTCTTGCATCTCAATGTCATCGCCGTGGACGCGCGCGAGCGGTTTTTGCAGAAACTAGCCGGTGTTGAGGATCCTGAGCAAAAGCGTCTCATAATCGGACGCGAGTTCATCACCGTTTTTGAAGAGCATGCCGGCGCCATTCCCGGCGTCGAGTTTTTGGTGCAAGGCACCCTCTATCCTGACGTCATCGAGAGCAAGACCCCACAAAGCAAGACAGGCGCCAAAATCAAGACGCACCACAACGTCGGCGGCCTGCCGGAGATCATGCAGCTGAAACTCGTCGAACCATTACGCTTGCTCTTCAAAGACGAAGTACGCCGTCTTGGCCGCGAACTAGGGCTGCCGGCGCACATCATAAACCGCCAGCCTTTCCCCGGGCCGGGCCTAGCGGTCCGCATCTTGGGCGCGGTTGACGCCGAACGGCTCAACGTACTGCGGCGAGCGGACGCGATCGTACGAGAAGAAATCGAAGCCGGCACGGACGAGCATCCCTGGCAGTATTTCGCCGTGCTCACTCCGTTGCGCAGCGTGGGTGTGATGGGCGATGGCCGCACCTATGGCAACCTCGTGGCGATTCGCGCGGTTTCGAGTGATGACGGCATGACAGCCGACTGGGCGAGATTGCCCGACGAACTGCTGCAGCGCATCTCCAATCGCATCGTCAACGAAATACCCGCGGTCAACCGCGTCGTCTACGACATCACGAGCAAGCCGCCGGCCACTATCGAATGGGAATGAAAGTACTCGTCATCGGATCTGGCGCCCGCGAACACGCGTTGGCCTGGAAGCTCAAACAATCAGCACTCGTGACGGAAATTTTTGCCGCGCCCGGCAACGCCGGCACTGCGCTGCTCGGAACGAACTGGCCCGATATCTCTGCCACAGCCGGTGAGGCACTCGCGCAAAAAGCGAAACAAGAAGGCATCAGCCTTGCGGTCATCGGCCCGGAAGGCTCGCTCGCTGCCGGCGTGGCCGACACGTTGCGGCACAGCGAGATCGCGGTGTTCGGACCGCAGCGCATCGGCGCCAAGCTGGAATCCAGCAAATCGTATGCCAAGCAGTTCATGGAGCGTAACGGTATTCCGACTGCCCGCCATCGCGTTGCCCACGACCGCAAGCAGGCCGAGAGGCATCTGACGCTTTGGCCGGACAAGGTCGTCTTGAAAGCCGATGGCCTGGCAGCGGGCAAAGGCGTGATCGTGTGCGGCAATATTGAAGAAGCGCGGGGTGTGCTCGACGAGTGGTACGGCAAGCGGGCGGTCCCGGGCGGCGGCAACGACGTCGTTATGGAAGACGCGCTCGAGGGCCCCGAAGTTTCGGTGATGGCTATTTTCGATGGGCAGCACTACGTGTTGCTCAGCCCGGCCTGCGATTATAAGCGCGCGGGCGACGGCGATACCGGTCCGAACACGGGTGGCATGGGCGCATATTCGCCGGCCATCGACGTTCTCAACGAAAGTGCGCTCGGCCAAATCCGCTCTCTGGTCTTCGATCGCGCCCTGGCGGGCCTGCGCCGGGAAGGCATTGACTATCGCGGCTGCCTGTACGCCGGGTTGATGATGACAAAGCTTGGCCCACTGGTGCTTGAATTCAACGCCCGCTTTGGCGACCCCGAAACGCAAGTGACCTTGCCGCGCATCGAATCCGATCTGTTTGAACTCTTGCATAGCGCAGCAACCGGGCGGCTCTCCGAGCATGGCGTCCCCAAGTTTATCCACAAAGCATGCGTCGGCGTAGTGCTGACAAGCGACGGTTATCCACTGAATACACAGCCGTTGAGCAACTTGCCGCTGGTTCCGAACGTTGATAATGATGTGTGCGCGTTTTGGGGGAGTTCAACACTCCGGGATAATAGCGTTGACGCACACGGGGGCCGCGTCCTGACCATGTGCGCTCTGGGAGAGGACATCGAAAAGGCTCGCGAGCGAGCGTACCAAGCGTGTCTCGAATACGAAAAAAGCCTGCCCGCCGAGGTCAAAGTACGTTACCGACACGACATTGCTAGCCGCGCGGCTGCGCTGGTGCGTTGACATAGATGCAAGTTTCCCGTAAGGTTGAGTAAGATGAGACACCCAGCCGCGAACATTTGGACTGGCTACCAACCCAAGCCGGAAGGCAGCGAAGACGCCGTGCACGATGCGTGCGGCGTTTGCGGTTTGTTTGTGCCGGGCGAAAACGTTGCGCGCACCACCTATTTTGCGCTCTACGCTCTGCAGCATCGCGGCCAAGAAAGCGCCGGGATCGCCGTTTCCGACGGCAACGAGCTGCGCTGCTTCAAACAAATGGGTCTGCTCTCGCAGATTTTTACCGAGGACATCCTCGCGCAATTGCCGGGGTATCTCTCCGTGGGCCACACGCGCTACTCCACCACCGGCTCCTCGGTGGTGTACAATGCGCAACCGCTCCTGACCAAAAGTGAGATCGGTACGTTTGCGCTCGCGCACAACGGCAATCTGGTCAACACCGAAAGGCTGCGGACGGAGTTGCCGCCAGACGTCGGTGCCGGCACCGATTCTGATTCAGACGTGATGGCGCGTATGATCTCCCACCTGGCGCGCGGCGATATGGAAGAGCGCATCGCCAGCGTCATGCAGCGCTGCATCGGAGCCTTTTCCATCGTCCTGGCGACGGAAACGCAACTGTTCGGATTCCGCGATCCGTGGGGAGTTCGGCCGCTATGCGTCGGGCGTTATGGCGACGGCTGGATGCTCGCATCGGAGTCCTGTGCGCTCAGCACCGTCGGGGCTGAATTCGTTCGTGAAGTCGAGCCGGGTGAGATCATCATCATCGACGAGCACGGCATGCGCTCGCGCAAGGTCGAAACCGAACACAAGCCGGCGAACTGCATCTTTGAATATATCTATTTTTCGCGCCCTGATACGGCGTATGCTGGGCACGAGCTCTACTTAGCGCGCTATCGCATGGGTCGCGCCATCGCACGTGAGTGTCCGGTGGATGCCGACGTCGTCATCGGCGTGCCCGATAGCGCCACGGCCGCAGCGATCGGTTACGCTGACGAATCCGGGTTGCCGTACATCGAAGGCCTGATGAAGAATCGCTATATCGGGCGGACGTTCATCTCACCCGACCAGACGATGCGCGCGCAAGGAGTCAAGCTTAAGTTCAATCCGCTCCTGGCAAACTTGAAGGGCAAGCGAGTGGTGTTGGTAGACGATTCCATCGTCCGCGGCACGACCACGCGGCAGCTCGTCGCCTTGCTGCGTCGTTCCGGGGCTGCAGAAGTGCACGTGCGCATCACCTGTCCGCCCATGCGTCATCCTTGTTTTCTTGGGGTCGACACCGCGACCTACGACCAGCTCATCGCCGCCAACCACAGCGTTCCGGAGATTCGCGAAACCATCAACGCCGATTCACTGGGCTACTTGAGTGAAGACGGTTTGGTCGCATCGACTGGCCGGCCGCGCACCGATTTCTGCATGGGTTGTTTCACCGGAAATTATCCCGCGGGGATTCACGAGGAGCTCGAAGGCAAAGTGCGGGAGCCGAGCGCCGTCCCCGGTTAAATAAAACCGTGCTGCTGAAATAAAACCGGCCGATCTCATCGGCCGGCGCTTTTTTATTGTGAGCGGCTCTTCGTTGCTAGTGAGCAGCTTTCGTGCGGCGGCGTTCGCCGTTGGCCGCGCCGTTCGAGGAGATCGGCGCCGCGGGCGTCAGGCGCTGATAGGCCGCTTCGTCAGCTTTGTTATGGAACGTCCGTTTCGACAGCAGTTCCGCAAGCCGCACGAGTGGCCGCAGCGCTACCGCGGTCGGTCCCTTGACGATGTGCGCTGCATCGCGGTCGGTCCAAGAAGTGCCCGCGATGTCCAGATGTATCCACGGCGCAGTGTCGACAAATTCTTTGAGGAACATCGCGCCGTAGATGGTACCCGCAGCGCGTCCGCCGCTATTCTTCATATCGGCGATCGGGCTTTTTATCAGATCCGCGTACTCGGGGAAGAGCGGCAGCTCCCAATAACGTTCGCCGTAGGGTGAGCTGGCTTCGTAGAACAGATCCACGAACTCGCGGTCATTGGACATGACGCCGGTGGTGGTGTTGCCAAGTGCCACCACCACAGCGCCGGTCAAAGTTGCGACGTCGACCATATGCGTGGCGCCCAGCTTGCGCGCATAACACAGGCCATCGGCGAGAACCAGGCGTCCTTCGGCATCGGTGTTGATGACTTCGATTGACTTGCCGTTCATAGCACGCACGATATCGCCCGGTTTCGTGGCTCTGCCCGACGGCATGTTGTCGGTGGCCATCACGATTCCCACCACGTTGATCTTTGGCTTCAGCCTCGCGATGGCAGCCATTGCGCCGATCACGGTAGCGCCGCCGGCCATGTCGCCCTTCATCGCATCCATGTCAAGCGCCGGCTTCAGCGAGATGCCGCCGGTATCGAACGTGATGCCTTTGCCGATCAACCCGAGCGTCGCCTTACAAGCCTTGTTGCCCGTATATTCCATGGCGATGACTTTCGGCGGCTCGTCTGCGCCTGCCGCAACCGAAAGCATGGACCCCATTCCCAACTTCTGCATGCCGGCGCGGTCGAGGACCGTCACTTTAAGGCCGTACTGCTTGCCAAACGCTTTCGCGCGCGCGGCTATTTGCGTCGGCGTCATATCGTTGGATGGCAGGTTGACCATCTCGCGCGCCGCATTGGCGGCTTCACCCAGGATGACGCCGCGATCGATGCCTTTTTGCAAGCGCGCAACGTTCGCTTTATTTTCCGTGACGAGGGTGACGAGGGTGACGGCGTCTGGTTTACTGTCGCTCTTGCTGCGATAGGGAGCGGGGTTGAAGGTGGCCATGATCGCTCCCTCGGCCGCGTTCTCCGCTACGTCCTCGCTATCGAAAGCAAGCGGTTCCGGCAAGACGACTGCAACGTGCGCCAGTTTGCGCTGCGCGGCGATACGCACCGCGAGGCCGGCGAGCTTGGCGAAAGAGGAAGGGTGGATGTTGGTCCGGTCGCCCAGACCGATGACGATAACGCGTTTAACGCCCGAGCGCTTGCCCGCCGGCATGACATGCGTCTCGCCTTCGCGACCGCGAAGCTCTCCGGAACGCCGCATGTCGGTCAAGACACCGCTCAAACTATTGTCGAGGGCGGTAAAACCAGACGAAGGTTTTCCGTCCGAAAAAACACCGAGCGCGATGGCGTCTGCTTTGATTTGAGCTGGACGCTCCGCACGCACCTGAACCTTCATGCCGACGTTAGATCCTTTCTCTGGAAGACAAACAACAATTGCAAACCGCACGCGATGGATCGCACAGCTTTCCGGCCGCAAAAGCGCGAACATCGTTCATTTCTACAAACGGCGCAAAGCGACCTTGGCTGTGGCATAGGGACGTTCAGCAAGCGCGCGAAACGACGCAGCGGAGGTGTGCGCATGCCCGATGCCTACAGCATCGCCGGGGTCGACATCGATAAGGCAAACGAAACTGTCGAGCGTTATCGGAGCATACTAGAGCGCTTCGGCGATCCCCGCGTGTTGCACGGCATCGGTGGATTCGGCGGTGCGTTCGCACTGCAAGGTTTTGCGGCGCCGGTTTTGGTTGCGAGCACCGACGGCGTCGGCACCAAGGTCTTGGTCGCCGCCGCATTAGAGCGCTATGACACGATCGGACAAGATCTTGTTAACCATTGCATTAACGACGTCTTATGCAGCAATGCGACCCCATTGTTCTTCCTCGATTACCTCGCCATGGGCTCGTTGCAACCCGACGCCGCCGCAGCGATAGTGCAAGGCGTCGCCCAGGCATGTGCGCGCAACGATGTGGCGCTGCTCGGGGGAGAAACCGCCGAGATGCCGGGCGTATACACACCTCCAAACTTTGATTTGGCGGGCACGATCGTTGGAGCGGTGGAACGCGACGCGCTCATCGATGTCACCACGGTGATCGCCGGCGACGTCATCATCGGATTACCGGCAAACGGCTTGCACACCAACGGTTATTCGCTCGCGCGCAAGTTCTTGCCACGAGAGCGCTGGCACGAAAAGATCGCGCCCGACAGCGACATGACGATCGCAGATGCATTGCTTGCGATACATCCAAGCTACTTGCGCTATATCCGGGCCGTGCAAAACGAGGGTGTCGTCATCAAGAGCATGGCGCACATCACAGGCGGGGGGCTCATCGACAATCTTCCGCGTGCTTTGCCCGAGCATATAGCGGCGCGCATCAACGCGGGCGTGTGGACTGTCCCTCCCATCGCCGCACTGGTCGCGAAGCTTGCAAAACTCACCGCCGACGAAGCATACCGCACTCTCAACATGGGCATAGGCTTTTGCTTCATCGTGGGCAAGCCTGAGGCGAACACCGCCTTACGAGCAGTTCGCGCCGCGATCGCCGCGGCGCCCATCATCGGCGCGGAAGCCCAAAGCGCGGCAATAATTGGCGAAATCGAGCCGCGCCATCCATGCGGTCCGGGCGTCATTGTTGCTTGATACGAACGCGGGCGCGCAACGGCAACCGGATCGCATGCTTCTAGCGCGCGTTCCTACCGCTGTTTTCGTGTCCGGCAGCGGCACCAATCTGCAAGCGGTCATTGATGCCGTCCGTGTCCAGACGCTGCCGCTCGATTTACGTCTCGTGATTTCCAATAAACCGCACGCGCTCGCACTGCAACGCGCACGCACTGCCGGCGTTCCCACCGCTGTCTTTGAATTCGCGCGCAATCAGGACCGCATGGACTACGCCGTTGCGCTGGCCGACTCAGTGGAGAACAGCGGCGCTCGTCTGGTGTTGTTGTTGGGCTGGATGCACGTCTTCGCGCGCGCGTTCTTGGAGAGAGACTTCACCGTGCTAAACCTGCACCCCGCATATTTGCCCGAAGATCCAACCGCGGACAGCGTGGCCTTTCCGGATGGCCGCATCACGCCGGCCTTCCGCGGCCCGCACGCGCTACACGATGCGATCGCGGCGGGCGCGCCGCTCGTTGGAGCGAGTCTGATTGCGATCACAAGCGAAGTGGATCGCGGTCCGCTGCTCGCCCGCAAGGCAATGGAGCTGCGCCGGAACGAGGATGAAGCCGCCGCACTCGAACGCCTGCACGCTCTGGAGCAAGAGGTCGTTCGCGAAGGCGTGCTGCGCTGGATCGCGGAGCAGCCGCAGCGATGAGCGTTTTTCGCCGCACGAAAATCGTCGCCACAATCGGTCCCGCGAGCTCGGACTCGGCCATGGTCACCAGCCTGATCCAAGCTGGGGTCGACGTCTTTCGCATCAATCTCTCCCACGCCAGCCACGACGACTTCAAGCGCTGGATCGCGTTGATTCGCGCGAGCGAGCAGGCCCTTCAGACGACCGTAGGCGTCCTCGCGGATTTGCAGGGTCCCAAGCTGCGCGTGGGTACGATGGAGCGTCACCAGCCGATCACGTTGCGTGACGGCGACCGTTTGGACATCACGACCGAACCGGTCGCGGGGAACGCGCAACGGATTTCAACTACCTACACGCGATTGCCGCAAGACGTAAAAGCCGGCGATCGCATCTTGTTGGACGATGGCCGCTTGGAGCTGCGCGTTGAGTCGGTCAAGGACGGGGTTGTCTCGACCATCGTGGTGCACGGCGGCAAACTCGGCGAGCACAAGGGCATGAATCTGCCCGGTGTCGCCGTATCATCACCCTCGCTGACCGAAAAAGACAAGGAAGACTTGGTGATGGCTATCGGGGCAGGGGCGGATTTTATCGCGCTTTCCTTCGTCCGAAGTCCGCAAGACGTGATTGACGCCAAAGCGGCAGTAAAGGCCGCCGGTTCGGATGTGCCGGTCGTGGCCAAGATTGAAAAACCGGAAGCAATCGATCGCCTCGATGAGATCCTCGACGTGAGCGAAGCGGTCATGGTCGCGCGCGGCGACCTCGGCGTTGAGATGGCTCCCGAACTCGTTCCTACTTTGCAAAAGCAGATAATCAGCCGCGCACGTGCCCATCTCATCCCGGTCATCACTGCGACCCAAATGCTCGAGTCGATGATCTCCAATCCGCGGCCAACGCGTGCCGAGGCATCCGACGTAGCCAACGCGATCATCGACGGTACTGACGCCATCATGTTGTCCGGAGAGACAGCAGCGGGTCAGTACCCGCTCGAAGCCGTGCAAACCATGGTTCGCATCGCGCTTGAGGCAGAGCGTAGCTTCCCGCCGCGCGAGCGTCGCCGCGCGCGAGTGGAAAGCGACTCGCATGCGATTTCGCACGCAGCATGCTATATCGCCGAATCGATCGACGTGCAAGCGATCGCCGCCTTCACGCGGACCGGATTCTCTGCGCGCATCGTCAGCAAAGACCGTCCGCCCGTGCCGATCTATGCCTTCGTCCCCGATGAGCGCATCGCACGGCGCCTCGGTCTGAATTGGGCCGTGCGCCCCTGCGTTCTCGATTTCGCCAAGAGCACCGACGAACTCGTGGCGAGCGTCGAAGAAGAGATCGTTCGGCTCAAGGTAGCCGAAGCAGGGCAGGCGGTGATCCTCGTGGGCGGCACCCCGTTGGGAGTGCAAGGGCGAACGAATTTTTTGAAGATCATGCGAGCGGGCGAAACCGCCGACAGAAAAGTTCTTTGATCCGCTACATTTTGCGTGCTAAAACCAGATCTAGCCGTGCCAACCGCTACGGATCAGCAGAAACGCGTACAGCACATAGGTCAAAATGATAATGACGACGACGAGGGCGCAGCCCTTGAGCCATTGGCGCAGCTCGAAAGCGGCTTGCTCCTTTTCCTTACGATCGTACTCGCCGTCACCAGGCAAAGTTCGGATCTACCCGTAGATCTTCAGGCTGCACGCGCGCCCGATCGCCACGATAAAAAGCCGCCGCAGCGATCATCGCCGCGTTGTCGGTGCAATATTCAAGAGCGGGGACGAGCATGTTGATGCCGGCGTTCTGTGCGCGCTCGCGCATCTGCCTTCGCAGCGCTGAATTTGACGCCACTCCGCCTGCAAGCGCTAGCGAAGATAGCTTCAGCTCGCGCGCCGCTCGCAGCGTCTTGTCGCACAGCGCGTCGATCACCGCAGCTTGAAAACTCGCCGCCAGATCCGCGCTCCGCAGCCTGACATCTTCGGGATGTTTGTCGATATGATAACGCACCGCCGTTTTCAGCCCTGAAAAAGAGAAGTTATACGATAGATCCCGCGCCAAGCTGCGTGGAAAATTGAATGCGCCGGCATCGCCGCTTTTTGCCAACTCATCGATGAGCGGGCCGCCGGGAAATCCAAGCCCGAGCAAACGCGCAACTTTGTCATAGGCTTCACCCGCGGCGTCATCGAGAGTACGACCGATAACGCGATGACGATCCGGCGTTTCGACTACGATGAGGTCGGTGTGGCCGCCCGATACGATGAGGCAGAGGAAGGGCGTTTGTGGAACCTGATCGGAGCGATCGGGGGCGCCCGAAAGATAGTTTGCAAAGAGATGACCGTGCAAATGGTTTACCGCATAAGCAGGCAGACCTCGGCCCAAAGCGAGCCCCTGAGCAGCCGCCACACCGACGACCAGACTGCCCGGTAGGCCCGGCCCGCACGTCACCGCAACACCGTCCAAATCGTCCAAGCCGCAGCTCGCGGTTTCCAAGGCGAGCTCGATGACCGCATTAATTGTCTCGACATGCTTGCGGCTCGCGATTTCGGGAACAATCCCCCCATAACGAGCATGGAACTCGTCCTGACTGGCCAGTACGTTGCTCTCGACGATGCGGCCGTCTACCACCACGGCGGCGGCGGTGTCGTCGCAGGACGTCTCAATACCGAGCAGTCGCACACAAGCCTCTGCGCACTATAAGCATGAGCCGAGGCCTTTGACGGTTCCGCCTGGCAACCTGGCGCAACAAGGAAACGACAAAACGCATGCCGCACGACTAAGGAGTCAGCTGTTAAGCAGGCGCTCAATCCGCTTGTTTACAAGCGTTAGGCTGAGGGTACATGAGCATATGTAGCTGCTCACTATTTTACTTTCGCGTCATATTTGGAGAATTCAAATAATGAAGATTGCATTGGTTTGCGCGGCTGCCGTTGCCTTGAGCATTGCGGCATGCTCGAGTAATAATCAGAGCTCGACTACGACCACTCCGGAGGCCAGTGCGGCGGCAATGGCAACCCCTGCTGGGGCGCCGATGGGCGGCAATATGCACGCAGCGGTGATCACCATCGTTATGAGCCCGCTAAGCGGCTCCGGCGAGTCCGGTACGGCGACGCTGACGGAGATGGGCAAAAAGACACGCGTGAACATCGGTCTCACAGGCGAGAACGCCACCGGTAAGCAGCCGGCACATATTCATCTCGGATCGTGCCCGAAGCCGGGCGCGGTGAAGTATGCGCTCAAAGACGTCGTGTTGGGCAAGTCCAATACGGTGATTGACGCTCCCGTCGCAAGCCTCACAGGCGGCAAGTATTCCATCAACGTGCACGAGTCCGCGAAGAACATCACCAAGTACGTCGCCTGCGGCAACATCAAGTAAGCTTCGACAGGTAGGTTTCTAGACATAGGGGCGGGGGTTAACCCCCGCCCCTTCAGTTAGGAGCGCGCCTGAACTTCTTGGCCTAGTTTTTGGATGAACGCATCCAGCGACATCGTTTGCTGGCTGCCGTCGCGTGCGCGCACGTTCATTTGGTTCGCTGCGACCTCCGTTTTGCCCACGACCAGCATATACGGAACCTTCTGCAGCTGCTGATTGCGGATTTTCTTTTGCAGCCTTTCGTTCGAATCATCAAGCTCAACCCGGAACCTCGCCTCGCTGAGCCGCCCTTTCAAATCCCGAGCATATTGCACTTGGTCGTCGGCGATGGGCAGAACGACCGCTTGCACGGGCGCTAACCAGACCGGAAACGCGCCGGCAAAGTGCTCGATCAGGACGCCGAAAAAGCGCTCGAGCGACCCGACCAGCACCCGATGGATCATCACCGGCCGGTGATCGGCGCCGTCGTTGCCGCGAAACGATAGATCAAAACGCTGGGGCAGTACGTAGTCGACTTGCACCGTTGAGAGCTGCCATTCGCGGCCGATGGCGTCGCGCACCATAATGTCAAGCTTGGGACCGTAAAAAGCGCCACCGCCCTCATCGACTTCATACCGCAGCCCGGAGTTGTCGCAGGCAGTTCGGATCGCATCTGTTGCACGGTGCCAATTTTCGTCATCTCCCAGGCCCTTGTCGGGCCGAGTTGAGATGAACAAACGGTAGTCATCAAATTGAAATGCTTTGAGAACGCGCAGCGCTGAGGCAACCGTCGCTTCGTATTCAGCAAGCAATTGGTCGGGGGTGCAAAACAAGTGTGCGTCGTCTTGCGTGAAACCGCGCACCCGCAACAATCCATGCAGCGTGCCCGAACGCTCGAAGCGGTAGACCGTGCCGAATTCGGCTAGCCGCAACGGCAGATCCCGGTACGAGCGCGGCTGTGACTGATACACGAGGATATGACCGGGGCAGTTCATCGGTTTGACCCGATAGCGCTGGCCCTCCACCTCCATCGGTCCGAACATGCTATCGCCGAACGATTCCAGGTGCCCAGATTGCTGGAAGACGCTCTCATGGATGATGTGCGGCGTGTACACCATTTCGTAATTGCCGCGTCGCAGTTCAGCGCGGATGAAGTCTTCGACGACTTCGCGCACGCGCGCACCCTTGGGATGCCAGAAGATCAGTCCCGGACCCGCCTGTTCTTGAATAGAAAAAAGATCGAGTTCTCGCCCCAGCTTGCGGTGATCGCGGCGCTCGGCTTCTTCCAGGTGGTGCAGGTAGGCGTCCAGCTCGGCTTGCGTGGGAAAAGCGGTACCGTAGATGCGTTGCAGCATCGGATTGTGCTCGTCGCCCCGCCAGTACGCCCCGGCGATGGAAAGCAGTTTGACCGCGCCCACGTCAGCGCTCGAATCAACGTGACCGCCGCGACATAAATCCGTGAACGAACCGATCGTGTACATCGAGAGGGGATCCCCCACGGGTATCCCGTGCAGGATGTCGAGCTTGAACGGCTGCTTGCGCTCTTGGTAGTAGCTTTCGGCCGCGTCACGCTCGATGGGTTGGCCCTTCATTTCCAGGCGGTCCGCGATCAGCTCGCGCATGCGCTTTTCGATACGCGGTAAATCCTCGGGCACAAACGGCGTGCTCTTGTGGAAATCGTAATAGAAACCGTTTTCGATTGCCGGCCCGATCGCAAGTTGCACGTCATCGCCAAAAAGGTCGACGACGGCGTGCGCCAGCAAGTGCGCGGCGGTGTGGCGAAGCGGCCCTAGGTCTTTAGGTGTGTCAGTGCTCACGGGCCGTTCTACCGGCCCTCGCCGAACGAAACCTTTTCTCGCGACGGAAAACGAGGAAGGTGACTCCTACCACGTGTAAGGCAGGCGCGTTAAGGGTATACCTTTAGCAGAGGGTCCGCAATGCGAGCAGGTCTTGCTTCATTAGTGGTGGGGACGGTGGCAACACTTGTTGCGTTCGCCGCTCCTGCTTTGGCAGAACCCACGGACGATCAGCAGCTCGCCAGCATTAATCGCCGGCTGTCTGCCCTTACCGCCCCGTCCGTTTCAGAGGCCCAGGCCCCCCAGCCAGTCGCGCACTTCGTCGTTTCGAGGCCCGCGCCTGAGACAGCGAATCCACAATCGGGTGCAGTTCGGTTGCCGGCCTTCTTGACCCGCCCTGAGGTGTTGCGCATAGTCGGACAGTTCAAAACGGTCGATCGCATGATGCACTACCATGGCCACGGCGTCGATGCCAATTTTTGGGGCATTCTCACCCACGGAAGAACTCTCACCGTAAGATTCTCCCGGACGTTCTAAGCACTCGTGCTGCCTAACGCTCTCCTCATCGCCATGTCGCATACTGCTATATTCATAGTTGCGTTGGCAGTCATCGTCGCATTTATCGTGCTCATGGTGTTCTTGTTGGGCTACCGTGCCCCACGCGAGAATAAACGCCGCTAGACCCCTATTTTTTCATGGTTTTTTTGAGCGACTCATAATCGCTGAGCGGAACAAGCGCGGCCACGGCTTTGCGATTACGAGTGATGATGAGCCGCTCCCCTCCGAGCGCAACGCGTGACAAAATCTCCGCGCTGTTGTGGCGCAGGTCGGCGGCCGACAGCATATTCGATCGCGTACGGTCTTGCAGCAGGCGCGCTAGTTTAGCTGACGATTGCGCCTGCTTTGTCGCATTGGGGGTTTTTGCGGGCTTGGGGGGCGGCGTATGCGCTTTTGCCGGCCCGGTCGCACGTTTTGATTTCGGCATAGGCATCCTATTAGGTCGTTGTGGTGGGAGCGTTTGTCGGGACCGGCGGAGCGAACGCGGAATCATCGATGCGTATGTTGTCCTCGGTAGAAACCAACGTGAAGGTCAGGTCCGGCACAGGGCCCGCCGAACCTATACTGCGCGACACGGCGGCAGTTGCCTCACCCAGCGGCCCCTTGCCAAATTTCGTGGCGATGGAAAGCGTGGTGCCACTGGTCGCGTACTGGCGCATGATGACGGGCAAGAATGACTGGGTATCGAGCAACAGATCGCGTTCCGAGCCGCCCTGCGGCCGCACCGCGACAACGTAATACTGCTTGCCGTCGACTGTCTCATTGGGTTTCAAGCTAAGTTGGGTGGGCCAGCGCTCGCGGATGATCTCGGAATTGTTCGTGCCGGCAGATTCGCTGATGACGTCGGCGCGATTCGTTCCCGTCAGCTTCACTACTTCACCGCTAAGCGTTTGCGTCCAAGCGGTTTTCCCATCAAAGCCGATCACCACCGCCGCATTCATTCCTTCAGCCTGAATGCGTTGCACGAACTTCACCGGTGCTTTTGAAAGACTGGTGACGGTGATAGTGCGTCCCATCAGCGTCGACTGGTAAACGGACTTCGCGGTTTGGATGCGACCCAGCACATCGTGTCCGCCGAGCGCGTCTGCGTATTTTTGCATGATCGAGGCGATATCTGGCTGATCTGCGGCAAGGCTGCCTGGTTGTAGCGCGATTGTGACCACGACCGTGAGCACTGCTATGAGACAGAGCATGCGCGGCTGAGTTGTACCACGGTAAGTCATTCGTTCAAACTGCCTGTCCGGTATCCGCGTGAGTCTATTTCTACGTGTTCGTAACCAACCGATCGCAGCGCGCGAGAGATGCTGCCCTGAGATGCCATCAGACGAGGGACTTGGGTTGCGGGGACCTCGATTTTTGCAGTCGCACCAAAATGACGCACCCGCACCACCTCATAGCCCAGCGCCCGCAAATAGCGCTCGGCGAGATCAATTCTTCTCAAGTCGTCGACCTCTATCGCAGTGCCGTAGGGAACGCGCGAGGATAGGCACGGCGTCGCCGGTTTGTTCCATACCGGCAAGCCGAAGGTCTGCGCGAGCGCACGAATCGCCGTTTTTCCCAGGCCTGCTTCCGCGAGCGGGCTGCGCACGCCCAGCGCGACGCCTGCCTCATGGCCGGGTCGCACGTCGAGGGTACTCGTGCCGTCGTCCGCATTGAATCCGTCCACGACGTGCGCGAATCCACGCTCGTGCGCGATCTGCTGCAGCCGAGAAAACAGCTCGTTCTTGCAATAGAAGCAGCGGTTCTTCGGATTCGCGCGGTAAGAGGGGTCGTCAAACTCGGCCGTCTCGATCACTTCGTGCCTGGCGCTCAGCAGGCGCGCGACCTCGCTGGCTGACTCGAGTTCGCCCTGCGCGAGCGATTCGGAGCGCCCCGTCACTGCCAGCACGTTATCGCCGAGCTCTTGCACCGCGACTGCCAGCAGCACCGCACTGTCAACACCCCCCGAGTAGGCGACGACGATCCTCTTCAGCTCGCGCAAGAGGCGCTGCAAATCGCGCACTTGCTCAGGCTTGTGGGTCATTGTCGCCTCTACAAGCAAGGTGATTGATGCGCGAGGCGATGCAGGCTGCGCCGAACCCATTATCGATGTTGACGACCGCAACACCCCCCGGACATGCATTGAGCATCGCGAGCAATGCCGCCAGTCCTTGAAAGGAGGCTCCGTATCCGATGCTGGTTGGGGTCGCGATGACCGGCTTGTCGGTAAGCCCGGCGATCACCGCCGGCAGAGCGCCATCCATTCCCGCCACGGCAACGATGACGTGGGCAGTACGCAATACATCGCAGTGCTTCAGCACGCGGTGTAGACCCGCGATGCCGACATCGCGAATGCACGTGACGTTGTTCCCCATCAATTGAAGTGTTATAGAAGCCTCTTCGGCGATTGGGCCGTCCGACGTGCCGGCAGATACGACTGCCGCCATTCCGACTTTGGGTAAGGGCGTTTTCTCCCATCCTATGATACGGGCTTCGCGATAATACACGGCCTGCGGCAGCTGTGCGTGCACGGCCTGGAACGAACTAGGGGTGGCTCGCGTTGCCATAACGACGGGCGCATGAGCCGCCAACTCCACCGCGATCGCCGCGATTTGTTCATCAGTTTTCCCCGGGCAAAAAATAACCTCAGGGAATCCGGTGCGCTGCGTCCGCTCGCGGTCGATGGTCGCAAACTGTTCTACCGACATATCTAGAGCAGTTGGTTCGATGCCCCGTGTTGAATTCCGGCATAGACCTACATCGCTTTCGGAGGAATTAATGGGAAGCATAACTCGCATTGTCATAGCGGCGCTCGTCGTGGCGCTCATATCGGCGCCCGCGTGGGCCTATCCAGGTTCGCAGTACGCGAAACAAGCAAAGGTCAGCATGTTGCAAGCGCGTTCCATCGCGCTCAAGGCATACCCCGGCAAAATCGTCACGGAAGAACTAGAGAAAGAAAGCGGCGGCAGCGGGCTGCGCTATTCGTTCGTGATCCAGCAGGGTGCGACCAAGCACGAGGTCGGAGTGGACGCCGCCAGCGGCAAGCTGCTGCAAAACGCGGTTGAAGGCAAGGATGCCGACTAGGTCAGCATCCGCGCTTCGTTCGATTGTCTGATAAACCGCAATCCAATTCGCCGGCCTTTGATGCCGGCGATATTCTTTTGTTTTATCGACCAGTAGGGAAAGACCGGGTCATCTCGCTTGTGACCAAGTCGCCTTATTTTCACGTAGCCCTTGGTTGCGAGCCTCACGTCGTCGTGGAAGCAGTGCCTAGAGGTGTACGTCGCCGAGATCTGCGCAGCGCGCGCGAGCGGCATCCTTATTTGGTCATACCGGCTTTTACCGACAGCAGTGCAGCGGCAGTGGCCTGGGCTTTGGCGCAAGTGGGCGACGGATATGATTCAGCCGATCTGGCGGTGATCATCTTACATCGGATTTTCAAGATGTTTAAAATCAACCACACGGTTGGCGACCGTTTTACGTGCGGCGAATTCGTCGCGAGCGCATACGAGCACGCCGGCCGTAGACTTTTCCCGGATATAGATACGGAAGACGTAGTGCCGGCGGATTTTGCGCGCTTTCTGCCCGAGAAGCTACGACGGGCGCGCAGCAGTAAGGAAATCGAAGCCGCGTTGGCGGCTTGAGCTAGCTACGGAATGGCTTCGTAGTAGTGTCGCGCGCGCGCTAGAATGGCGCTGGCTCGGTCTGGATAATGCCGTCGCAGCCATAAAATTGTGGCTTCGCCGCGCGGCAGGCAGGGACGGACCGCGTGACCGTTCATCTGCAAGTGTGGTTTGATGCCCGCCATGCGGGAATCGAGCACTTCCTCCAACGCGCGGTCCAACGCACTCTCAAGCCGCTCGTTGAGACCGGTTGGCAGCAGGTGCGTGTGCGCACCCAACACAGCCCCCACGACGCTGAACTCGAATTCCTTGTCGAAGATATCGATCGGGTACGAACAGAAAAGTTCAAGCGGAACCGTCTCGCGCAGCTCGTTCCATAGCTGCTCGAGCGCGACCGCTGCGGCGTACTGACGCGCCTGCCATAAAATGCCCACCATTTCGCCGTATGCTTTAAGACCCGTGACATCAGGCCGAGCCAATATGTCACGCACGACAGTTCCCACGTGCGCAGCGAACGCGCTAGCGTCCGGATAGCCGTCCACGAGAATGCGCCCCAGCAAATCATCCGCATCAAGCAGAATGAGACGGCCCTGACGCTGCGCCTGAGCAGCATCGGTTCCGAGACGGTTGATCTCATCGCAGAACGATGTGCTATGGGCGGGAGTCGCGACCACCAAAGCCGCGCCATTTTGATTGAGGGACCGCCACAGAAAATCGCCGACATTCTTTTCGAGAAGCCGGCTGTCTTCCGCATATAATTGAAAAAGGTGATTGTGGCTGCTGCCGTGTGCCAACGTATCTCCGCGCCCGATCAGCGCCATCGACAATTGCGACCCATCATCTCGGCGTCGCATTTGACAGGTGCTACCTACTCACCTATTCTGCCCAACCCTTGAGCTGGGCAAACCCTATTCGGCTGGCTGCACTGCCGCCTTGCGCAAAGCGCGCCGCTCGCGCCCGCGCTCCTCAGCGCCGGCGATAAGCGCATACAAAAGCGGGATGATGAACAGGTTGAGCAGGGTGGAGACGAGCATGCCGCCCACGACCGCGGTTCCGAGCGAGTGACGGCTTGCTTCGCCGGCACCGGTTGCGAACACGAGTGGCATGATGCCGAAGATGAAGGCGAACGATGTCATGAGAATCGGGCGCAGCCGTGTGCGGGCAGCCGCAATCGCCGCCTCGCGCACCGGCATGCCTTGTTGTCGCAGCAAGTTGCCGAACTGCACGATCAAAATCGCGTTCTTACTCGACAGACCCACGAGCATGACGAGCCCTATCTGCGTGAAGATGTCATTTTGCAGATGGCGCAGCCAGACGGCGGTCAGCGCTCCCAAGATCGCCAGCGGCACCGCCATGATGATGATCAGCGGATCGACCAAACTCTCGTACTGTGCGGCCAGCACCAAGAACACGAATACGACGGCGAGACCGAAGATCAAGATGGTAACGCTGCCGGCTTCGATCTGATCCAGCGACACGCCCGACCATTCGTAGCCCATGCCCTGCGGCAGCGACTGCTTAGCGACGTCCTGCATCGCTTGAATCGCTTGTCCGGACGAGGACCCAGGAGCAGCCGATCCGTTGAACTCCATTGAGCGGAAGAGATTGTAGTGATCGATCTCCGGCGCTCCCAGCGTGTGCGTTACCGACATGAATGACGTCAGCGGCACGAGCTTCTTGTCGCTCGTGCTGACGTACATACGGCTCAAGTCATCGACATGCGCCCGGTAGGGGGCATCAGCTTGCACGTACACGCGATACGATCTGTTCTGATAGTTGAAGTCGTTGATATAGGCCGAGCCGAGCATGATCTGAAGGGTGTCAAAGACATCGCTGAGCTTGACGTGCAGCGCTTCCACCGCGTTGCGATCGATATTCAACTGAATCTGGGGGCTATCGACACGGAAGGCCGTGTACACGGGCGCCTGCAGCTGCGGCGTCTGAAAAGCGCGATACTCTATGAGGCCTGCGGTCTGCGCCATGGCTTGCAGCCCGAGATTGGCCCTGTCCTCAACCTCGAACTGAAATCCGCCGATGTTTCCTGTTGGTATCGCCGGTGGAACAACCGCGTACGAGAGCGCGCCCGGCACCGTCACAAAATTTCCGTTGAGTCGGTTCGTGATCGCCTGTACGGACTGATCCGCGTGCTTGCGGTCCGCCCAAGGTTTTAGCAATGCGAACATGATACCGTTGTTCGACCCGACTCCGGTGAAGCTGAAACCGGAGACGCTGAAAATGTTGAGGATGTCGGACTCTGAGCGCATGAGCTTCTGTAACCGTGCCATGATCTTGTCGTTGTATTGCAGCGACACGCCGGGCGGTGCTTGTTCTATAACGATGAAGTAGCCCTGATCTTCATCAGGCACAAAGCCGGTCGGAACGATCCGCAGCATGTATACTGTTAGACCGAGTAAGAGGATAAACGTCGTCAGCACGATGGCGCGCCGCTGCATCACCTGTGGCAGCAGGCGACCATAGCCCGCGCGGATTCGCGAGATGAACCTTCCCACCGCCTGCATGAAACGTGCGTGCCGCGTTTCGCCGGACTCGAGCATGATCGCGGCCAGCGCCGGCGCCAGCGTCAACGCGGTGAAGGCAGAAATCGTGATCGTCGAGGCGATGGTGAGCGCGAACTGTTTGTACAGCAACCCTGTGGTACCCGGCACAAAGGCAACGGGCACGAAGACCGCAAGCAACACCAACGACGTGGCGATGACCGCACTTGCGATCTCTTGCATTGCCAGAGGAGCTGCCTCGATCGGGTCTTTCTTGTGCTCTTGGACGTAACGAACGATATTTTCGATCACGACGATCGCATCGTCGACGACCAGCGCGGTCGCGAGCGTCAGACCGAACAGCGTGAGCACGTTGATGGAAAAACCGAAGACCTTCAAAAGAGCGAACGTGCCCAGCAGCGAGACCGGGATCGTGATCGCCGGAATCAGGGTCGTCTTCCAGTCCTGCAGAAAAAGAAAGATGACCAGCACGACCAGGAAGATCGCGATGATGAGGGTTTTGATGACTTCGCGCACCGACTCTTTGACGAAAACCGTCGAGTCGAACGCTACGTTGTAATGCACACCGGGGGGAAACTGCTTCGCGAGCTCATCCATTGCCGCGCGAACGCCCGCGGATACGGTGAGCGAGTTGGCATCCGTCAACTGCAGCACGCCCATACCGGTTGAGACTTTGCCGTTAAAGTTCAGATCGGTGGCGTAGTTTTCGGCCCCTAGATTGACACGACCGATATCCTTGACGCGGACGAGAAAGCCGCTGCCCGACTTCACGATGATGTTCTCGAACTCGGGTACCGAGCTCAGTCGCCCCGCCACCCGAACTTTGTACTCGTACGCCTGACCGCGAGGGGCCGGCGGCTGGCCGATTGCGCCCGCGGCGACTTGGACGTTCTGCTCGGTGAGCGCGGAGGTCACGTCGCTGGGCGTGAGACCGTAGGCTTGCATTTTCGCGGGATCGAGCCACAACCGCATGGCGTACTTGCGCTCGCCGAAGATGATGACGTTGCCCACGCCTTTGATGCGCTTGAGCGACTGCGTGATGTAGCGATCCGCGTAGTTGCTCAAGAAGATGTTGTCATACTTGGGGTTGTCCGACGTCAACGCGATCGCCATGACGAAGAACGACGAATTCTTGGTGACGGCGATACCCGTTTGCTTGACCTGTGCGGGCAGGACACCTTGGGCGACATTCACACGGTTTTGGACGTCGGAGGCAGCACGGTCTTGGTCGCGGCCGAGGTAGAAGGTGGCGGTGATGTTGCTGGTGCCGCTGTCGTCGCTGGCCGACGAGAGATAGCGTAGTCCCTCGACGCCGTTGATCGCCTGCTCCAGCGGATTGGTCACTGACGACTCCACCGCTTCGGCATTGGCGCCGATGTAAGTAGACTGCACGCTGATCTGGGGCGGCGAGATCGCGGGATAATGCGCGACCGGCAGGGACGGCAGTGAGATCGCGCCGGCGAGCAGCACGAGCGATGACATGACGGAAGCGAAGATCGGCCGAGTGATGAAGAACTTAGTGAACACTTAGCGTGGTCTCGCAGGTGTGAAGGTCAATACGAGCTACCTGACTGCGACTTGCTCTGTTGGGTTTTTCCCTTTGAAGCTTTGGAGGGTGCGCCGGCGCCAGGCTGCCCACCGCTGCCGGCCTGCAAGGGCTGCACGGGTGAGCCCGGCTGCAGCGTCACCGAATGATTAAGGATGGCCATCACGCCCGGCGCGAGTCCTGCGCCGCTCACTTCCGCCTGCTGATCGTTCTCGAGACCGAGCTCGACGGGGATGGACTTCGCCTTGCCCTGATCGATGATGAACATCGCGTAGCCGGTCTCGGTCTGAAAGACGGCTGCCCGCGGCGCCAAGAGAACGCCGCTCTTGCGCGTGCGCTCGAACGCGACGTTGGCGACCGTGCCGCCGCGCAGCGCGAGATCCGGATTCGGCACGCGTACGCGTGCTTGATAGGTGAGCGTTCCCGGTAGCGCCGCGAGGCTGAGGTAGGCGATCTGCGCATGCCACACCCGGCCCGGAATGCTGTCGACCGTCACCGTCGCCGGCTTGCCGACGCGCACGTACTGGACGTCGCTACCGGAGATGCCCGCATCCACGAAGACAGGATCGAGCTGCGCGACCTGCATGAGCACCATCCCAGGCGAAGCAAGGGTTCCCGGATCAACGTTGCGCGCCGTGACGACGCCGTCGAATGGTGCGCTCACGTTCGTCTGCGCGATCTGCGTGTCGAATGCTTGCACCGCAGCTTGCGCAGCGCGCAAGTCGGCCAGCGCGGCGCTTTGGCCGTTGCCGCTGAGACTGGCATTTTGTGCAGCCACGAGGGCGCTCTCATATGCGGCTTGTGCCGAAGCCGCATTGGCACGTGCAGCATCGAGCGCGGCTTTGGAAACGTAACCTTGGTTGAATAGTGTCTGGTTACGCTCGAGGTTGACGCGCGCAGTGTCGTACGCGATCTTCGCTGATTGCAAGTTCGCTTGCGCTGAGGTCGTGCCGCCAGAGTACATCGCACGCAATTGTGCAAGGCGGCTAGCTGCTTGAGCGCGCTGCGCCAGCAACGTGCTATCGTCGATCTTGACGAGCAGCTCGCCTTTTTGCACGTGCTCGCCGATTTGGTGCGCGACCGAGAGCACGTTACCTGAAATGACGGACGACAGCTGCGCCTGTTGCAGCGGCACGACCGTACTGGTCACGCTGAAGTTTGAAACGATATCGCCGCGCGTGATCGGTTCCGCTGCGACAGGCATGGCGAAATTGCCCATTGCCCCCGGGCCGCCCGGAGGCCCCGCGGCGCGGTGCCCGCACCCGACAAGTGATAGAACGGATATCGCCGCAGTCAGAGTAAAGGCCGCTAGTCTCATCGTCCGCGCAACTTAGGCGCGCGCTTAGGCTGACCTTTTACGTCCGAGCGAGGCGGCACGGGTGTCGCCCAAAGTTGTCGAGTATCCTGGGAACTAGTAGGGTCCGCCATCGCCCCTTTGCGACAGCGGCTATCCTTCCGATAGCTCGGGCCAATCGCCGGTTTGGATGCGGTCGTGCAGCTTGCGCAGCTCGCCCAGCGTTCGAAATTCTCCGGCAGGTGTCCACCAGTGGTCTTGGCGCCATTCGTGTTCAAATTCCAACAGCGCCGTGTACACGACGTCCTTGTAGTCGGCGCTCAGCACCAGATCGTCAGGGCTTTCCCGTAAGACCCGAATAGCGTCGGTGAAACTGTCGAGATCGGCGCCTTGGCCGTTGCGCTCTTCCATCTCAATGTATCATCGGCCGCGGCGTAGGTCCGACTGAATCGTTGGTAAAACCTGGAGGCCGACGGCATCAGAAGGAAGAGTCCGGAGCTTAAGCTCATGTAGCCGCGACGGACTCTTTCAAGTATGGGGGAAAAGAAATTGCAGGTAAAAACGCTAGACGCGCAGTTTTCGCAGGTAATCGAACGCTGGAATCTCCTGCGGCATCCATTTTATCAAGGCTGGCTTGCGGGCACGCTCACGCGCGACGAACTCAGGGATTACGCGGCTCAGTATGCTCGCGTGGTGGCAGCTATCCCCGCGTGGCTGGAATCTACCGCCTCGCAGAATCCCGGTCACAAGGAAAATCTGAGCGCGCACGCTCGCGAAGAATCAGAGCACGTCGAACTGTGGCGCACCTTTTCCGACGCCCTCGGCCTGAGCCGTTCCGAGCTCGCGCAAACGCCCCCGAACGCTGCGACCGCGGAGCTCTTGCGCTATTGCACGTCGGCCGTCGAGAGCGGCAACGGCGCAGCAGTGGTTTGGGCGTTAGAAGCGCAATCGCCGGCCGTATCGGCCGAAAAACTGAGCGGACTCGCCGCGCACTACGACATGGATGCGCAGTCCGGCGCGCAATATTTCGCGCTGCACGCCGAACTCGACAAAGATCACGAGTCCCAGCTGCGCTCCTTTATCGTCGCACAGGGTTCGGCTAAGACTAGCGACGCAGTGACGGCCGCTGAGGCCACAAGCAGCAAGCTCTGGGATCTGCTGACGTCAGTCCAAGCCTAGCGAACACCGCTACCGAAAGGGAAAAAAACATGCCACGGGGTTTTGTTTTTGTTTGTCTGCTCTTGACGTGTCTGCTGACGGTTACCGCGCGAGCCGACCAGAGTCCGACGTATTCGGGGCCGCTGTCGCCTGCAGAAAAGTCTTTCGTGCACGCGATCCAAATGGATCTGAATCAGCGCTTCCCCCGGGCGAGCGATGCCGAGAAAGCCGGTTACGTCCGTTACACCGGCGTTGATGAGACCGGCGCGATCAGTTACGCGAACATGCAGTGGCATTCGACGGACATACGACATCCAAGCCAGCTTTGGTACGATAAGAACGGCAACTTGCTTGGAGCGGATTTTTCCGTGCCGGACAAGAGCGGAAAACGGCCGCAGGTTTTCGGGATAAATCCCGGCCGCTGGTATTTGTTCGACGACCACGTCCACTACGTCGTCAAAGATCCGCGCAGCGGCCGCATGAAGTACGATCTCTACGTGATGGCAAAGCGGTTTGCAACGGCTGGAGGCGACTTACGTCACCCAGCTGCTACAACGCTCGTGAAGATGCGAAAGGTGAAGAGTGCGGGCGAGGTCGCAACGATCTTCGACTTTCCGTCGCTCTGGGATCTCATCGTCTGGGTAAAGCCCAATCCGTCCGGTGCTTTTGCGGTAAAAAACCCAGCGGTAAAACCCTAGGGCCTAGACCCACATCACCTCATCGATGTAGCACCACTTCCAGTTCTCGCCGGGCTGGAAAGATTTGATGATTGGGTGACCCGTTTTGTGAAAATGCTTGGTGGCGTGTTTGTTGGGTGAGGAATCGCAGCAGCCCACGTGTCCGCACTCAAGACACTCGCGCAAGTGCACCCAGGTGTCGCCGGTTTTGAGACACTCTTCGCAGCCCGGTGCGCTCGGCTTTACCTTGTGAATGTGGTCCAAGTGCTTGCACGCTACTATCATTTATGCCACTCCGGTACGTTCTTCTAAACGCAGTACCCGCCACGTCCAATAAGAAAACAACCACGTCACAATGAAGAGCGCGACGAAAGCATATCCTAACTGACCGAAATCCAGCTGACGGAGCCAAGTCCACGTTCCGCCGCCGGCATTGAGCGCCCGGCCGAACACCTGCGCAATTTCAACCGATCCGATGAACAGCGCCGCGATGACCGACAATCCGGTGATGGTCAAGTTGTAATATATCTTTCTCAGCGGCGTGCAGAACGCCCAGCGATATGCAGTCGTCATGAAAACGCCGTCGGCCGTGTCCATCAAGCACATTCCAGCAGCGAAGAGGACCGGCAATGCGATGATCGCGGGCAACGGCAAGCCACCGCTCGCACCCACGCCGGCGGCGAGCGCGAGCAGCGCTATTTCGCTAGCGGTGTCGAAGCCCAAACCGAATAACAGCCCGACCGGGTAGGCCTGGCGGCTGCTGTTGACCATCTGAAACAAAGGGGCCGCGAAACGAGCGATCAAACCGCGCTTGGCCAGCATATGTTCCATCTCGCCCGGCTGATAGTCGCCGCGGCGCAGACTCCGGAACATCCAAAAGATATCGATCCAGATAAGCAGATTTAGGATGCCGATGATCAATAAGAAGCTTCCCGAGACTGTGCCGCCCAGCAAGCCGCCAATGGTTTTGAGGTGCGGCACAGCCGCCGCCCAGCGCGCCACAAACGTTGCGAGAATGGCGAGCGCGAAGACGACCGTTGAATGCCCCAAAGAGAAGTAAAAGCCGACGCCCATCGGATTGCGCTTCTGCTCCAATAATTTACGGACAGTGTTGTCGATCGCGGCGATGTGGTCGACATCAAATGCGTGGCGCAGGCCGAGCGTGTAGGCCAAAAACCCCATGCCGAGCAGCGCAGGATGTATGCGCGCAGCCGGAAGCAGCAACGCAAACCCCAGCGCGTGCAGGGCGGCTATACTGACTCCATATCCGGCAACCTGCGTGCGCAAAGCCCTGACCGTCACAGTCCGATCATTTTCAAATCTAGAAGAGGAAGTTCGCAAGAACGGTTCGGTCCTGCTCGCGGTAGGGCCTACGCCGCAAACGCTGAACGCCGCTGCATGTTTGGATATGCTGCTCTGCTCTTTGCGCGTCTTGTACCGGCTGCGAAGGTAGGCGTGTCACTGCGCGACGGAGTCGCTCTCATCGCTGTTGCGATGTTAGTGGCGAGCTGTTCGCCGCGAGGCGCGACAGGAACGAGCGCAAGTTCCCCATCGCCGACCTCGGGGCAGGTGCAGCAATCCACAGGCGGACGCGAGACACCGGTCCCTGTGGAGAGCAATCCAGCGGGAGACATCCCCGACTCGCAAGCCTTCGTGAAATATGTCTCCACGGTGGGTGGCTATGAAATAGAAGCGCCTGAGGGCTGGTCGCGATCCATCCAGGGTGCAAACGTTGACTTCCGAGACAAGTATAACGGGGAAGCTGTGAGCCTCATTCCGGCGAGCAGTGGGAAACAAGTAGCGTCGCTCGTGGCGCGGATAGAAACGTCCGCAGCCGCGGTACGCGATATCCAAAGTTCTACCGTGAAATTACCCGCCGGCGTTGCGACCCTCATTCAGTATACGTCGAATTCAGTCGCGGATGAAGTCACCGGTAAAAAAATTCGGCTGCAAAATGAGGCATTTGTTTTTGGCGCTAACCCACGCGGCCATCATCCGAATTCGAGCGCGTTCTTGAAGCTTTGGGCGCCGGCGGGATCGGATAATACCGACCAATGGAACCGCATCGCCCGCAGTTTTCGCTGGCTCTAAATCGGCATGCCCCTGGTCGAAGCCCATCATCTCTATCGGTTCTATCATAGCGGCGAAGACGAGACGCTCGCATTACGCGGCGTGAGTTTCGTTGCGGCTGCGGGTGAACTCATCGCGGTTATGGGCCCGTCAGGCAGCGGAAAATCGACGCTGCTCAATTGTTTGGCCGGCCTCGATGAGCCTGATGGCGGCTATGTCGTAATAAACGGAAGGCGAATCTCGCACCGGCCTGAACCCGAGCGCGCGGCAATCCGGGCATCGATGATCGGGCTCGTGCTCCAGTCGGGGAACCTTTTGGAGCAGTTCTCCATCGAGGAAAACGTTTGGCTGCAGCGCCATTTTGCGAAACTCGCAAAGCCGGAAAGCACGCCGGCTGAGATTTTGAATGCCGTCGGCCTGGCGACACGACGTCATGCCTACCCCTCGCAACTTTCGGGGGGCGAGGCGGCACGCGCCGCGCTCGCCGTTGCTCTAGCGGCTTCTCCCGCGTTGCTGCTCGCCGACGAGCCAACTGGTGAGGTTGATGCGCAGACGGAGACGAAAATCGTCGATCTCTTCAAGCAGCATTGCGAGCGGGGCGGAGTTGCGATCCTGGCAACCCACAGCGAAGCGCTAGCGGCTCAAGCCAATACCGTTTTGCGAATCCTTGACGGTCAGTTCGTCAATGGCTAAAGAACTGCAAGCGCTGGTCGAAGGACACGCGCTTCGCAAGGTTTACCGCACGGGCGATGGGGAGACCGTCGCACTTGACGCCGCCAGTTTCAAGATCATGCCGCGAGCACGCGTCGCGCTCATGGGTCCCTCGGGCAGCGGAAAGTCAACCCTGCTCCACCTCATCGCTGCTCTGGATACCCCGACATCCGGTTCCATAGCTTGGCCAGCGCTCGGATCCGTCGAGACGCTGCGCCCAGCAAAGATCGCGCTCGCTTTTCAAAGCCCAAGCTTGCTGGCGCCGCTCAACGTGGTGGAAAACGTCGAAGTGCCTTTGCTGCTCAACGGCGTTGGCGACGGCCAAGCGCGCACGCGAGCGTTGGAGGCGCTCAGTCTTTTCCACTTGGAGCAGCTTGCGGAAAAGTTGCCGGAAGAAATCTCCGGCGGCCAGGCGCAGCGAGTGGCGCTGGCACGCGCATTGGCGGTCGGGCCGCGACTCATCGTTGCCGACGAGCCGACCGGCCAACTCGACCACCCGACTGCGAGTCAAGTTTTTGATGCCTTGCTCGATGTGCTCGACCGCAGCGACATCGCGCTCGTCGTAGCCACCCATGACAGCTTTCTATCGAATCGAATGTCGGACGTGTGGCAGATGCAACACGGGCGTTTGGAAACGCCGCAAACGTGATCGTATTTTTTTGGCTCAAGGGGCTTTTCGCACGACGAACCGCACGCTTGGCGGGCGCTGCAGCGGGGACTGCGCTCGCCGTCGGGTTGTTGGCTTCGTTGGGAGCGTTTATCGTCTGGAGCGAGGGATCCATGACGAAGCGTGCCATTGCCTCAGTACCGGTTGACTGGCAGCTGCAGCTGACAAGCGCTGCACCCCTGCGACCAATCGTGCAGCAAGTGATGAACTCGATTCACCCGTCCGCGCTCGAGACCGTAGACTACGCGAATATTCTAGGACTGGCAGCCCAGACAGGGCCGACGCTACAGACGACAGGTCCGGGCAAGGCGGTGGGGCTCGGCCCGTCTTATCAAAAGAACTTTCCCAGCCAAATTAGGCTGCTGGCCGGCTCTGCGAATGGCGTCCTGCTGGCACAACAAACCGCGGCTACGCTTCATGCCACCGTCGGACAGCGAGTGAAGATCCAACGGATCGGTCTGCCTCCGGCTTACATGACTGTGAACGGCATTGTTGACCTGCGCAACGCCGATTCGTTTTTCCAAGATGTCGGCGCTCCCGCGGCAACGGCACCGCGAGCTCCGCCCGACAATGTGCTGCTCATGCCGGCAGCGCAGTGGCACAAGCTTTTTGACGCGCAAGCGCAAAGGCGCCCCGACTCGACCGTCACGCAACTGCATATCCGGATTCCGCACGAGCTTCCAAGCGACCCGGGGAGTGCCTATTTCGCCGTTCATTCTCTTGCGAATAATCTCGAAGCGCGGCTCGCGGGTTCGGGAATCATCGCGGATAATTTGGCCGCTCGGCTCTTGAGCGTTCGCGCGGATGCGCTTTACGCGCGCGTGCTCTTTCTTTTCTTAGGTTTGCCCGGCGCGGTGTTGGCGGCGCTTATCACGATAGCTTTAGCCGCGGCGGGTGAGGAACGCCGTCGGGTCGAGCAAGGAATATTGCGCATGCGGGGTGCCACTACGAGCGACATAGTCGGACTTGCAGTCGCCGAAGCATTCGCCGTCGGCCTGCTCGGCGTGATTCTAGGATTTGCGTTGGAAGCGCTGATCGCACTGGCCCTGAAATCCGCCGGGCTGGCGGCTTTACGGGTGCCAACACTAGTAGGCAGCCTCGCGGCGCTGGTTGGGATTTTATTGGCGCTGTATGCGATTGTCGTGCCCGCGTGGCGCGAGGCGCAAGCGACCGTCGCTTCTACACGCGCCGTTATTGGTGTTGCTCGAGTGCCTTTGTGGCAGCGAATGTACCTAGACGTGGTGCTGCTGGTGCTCTCAGGCTTGGTATTCTGGCAAACGGCAGGCACCGGCTATCAAATAGTCGTGGCGCCCGAAGGCATTCCGGAAGCTTCGGTGTCGTATCAAGTCTTCGTTGCGCCGCTCTTCCTTTGGCTTGGCAGCGCGCTGCTCATATTGCGTCTCGGTCAGCTTTGGTTGCGGACCGGCCAGAAGAGTCTGGCAGCGGCGCTCCACTCGCTGGCGGGAAAACTGGCCCTTATCGTTGCGGCCGCTATCAGCCGCCAACGGAGCCGGATAATGGCCGGTGTCGTCCTTGCGATGCTCGGATTTTCTTTTGCCATCTCGACCGCAATTTTCAACACCACCTACAACGCGCAGTCACGCGTGGACGCGGAGCTCACGAATGGTTCTGATGTAACGATTACGGGTCAGCCGGCTGCGCCGGCAGGTGCTTTGCTTGACCAGCTCGCGCGCATCCCCGGAGTTGCTGCAGCCCAGCCGATGCAACACCGCCTCGCATACGTCGGCAACGATCTGCAAGACATATACGGTATCGATCCGCACACCATCCGCAACGCCACCAATATCTCGAATGCGTTCTTCGTATCTGGAAACGCCGCGGCGACACTCGATCAGCTCGCCGCTCGGCCGGACGGCGTTCTTGTTGCTGCCGAGACCGCCAAGGATTTTCAGCTAAATCCGGGCGATCGCTTAAACTTGCGCTTGCAGTTCGCTCGCGACCACCGCTATCACGTCGTGCCCTTCACGTTCATCGGTGTCGTGCGTGAGTTCCCCACTGCGCCGCGCGATTCGTTCCTCGTGGCCAATTCGTCGTACATCGGACGCGTCACCGGTAACCCAAGCGCCGAGGTCGTTCTGCTGCGCGTCAAAGGAGATATTGGGCGGGTAGCCGCGCAGGCGCGCGGGATCGCCCGCGTTCTTCCTGGCGCCACCGTGAGCGACATAAATTCCGCTCAACGCACGATTTCTTCGAGCCTAACGGCAGTAGATTTACGCGGACTCTCGTGGCTAGAACTTTCGTTTGGGGTGATCTTGCTGGCCGCGGTGACCGGTCTTACGCTCGCCTTGGGGATCGCAGAGCGGCGCCGTACCTTTATCATTCTCTGGGCCCTGGGCGCAAAAGTATCGCAGCTGGGCGCGTTTTTTTGGAGTGAAGCTGTCTTGATCTTCAGCCTGGGTGCGCTTTTCGGATGCGTGCTCGGTTTCGGCTTGTCGGCAATGCTCGTGAAGCTTCTCACCGGCGTTTTCGATCCGCCGCCGGAATCGCTCATCATCCCCGGGCTATATCTAGCCGTCTTATTTATCGCGGCAGCGGTTTCGACCGTGGTCGCCGTGGTAAGCGCGCAAGCTGCGTTACGACATCCATCCGTTGCTCAGTTGCGCGACCTCTAGGTTAGGAGATAGGCTTTCTCAGGAGTCCGCACGGCGCGTCAAGAATTCGTTCGGTTTTTCGTTTGCGCCGGTTGTTGGCACCGCGGAAGCGATCGCAAATCCAGCGGCGATGAGCACCAGATTCTTCGCCAAGAATTCGCCGAACACCGATAGCTCCAGGGGGTTGCTGTCTTGAAAGACTAGGTGTGGCTGTGTGACGACGGTGAGAAACGTCGCAAACATCTGGACGAAGAAGAGCAACATGGTGATGCGAATTGCGAACGCGGTCAAAAGGCCAATGCCGATGAGCACTTCCAACACACCCATGCCGATTACCGTGGGCTTGGGAGGCAAGAAATAGGCGGTCTTCGCAACCAGATCCGCGACTGGGCTGACTCCAAAGATCTTCAACGCGCCGAACCAGACAAAAACCACGCCCAACGCCACACGCAAGACCGTCATGCTGTGGCGGCGCGTGAACCCGATGAATTGGCGATCCAAACGGACGATCCACTCGGGAAGTTGTCTGCTGGTTACACCACTCGATGAATCTCGGGTCACGGCAAGTACCTCGTGCATATGAACTTTCCCAGACATGTCAGTTTGAAGCGAGCGACCATAGGGAACGTTAACCCAAGAAGGCTAAGTCAGCCTATCGTTGCTACGCTTATGACTAGAAGTTATCCACAATGGCATCAAAAAAAGATTCTCGGTTGAGGGCAGCGCTCAAGAGCGCTCGTTCCAAGCGGAAAAAACTCGCCAAAAAGCTGGAAGCAGCGCAAGCAAAACTAGTGAAGCGGACGATCAAACTCCGGGCGCTCGAATCCAAGATCGCGCATTTAGAGCACGCGCACGCAGCCGTTGCAGCGAGCAGCGATCAGGGTCGACCACCAAGCTCGGACCTGCGGCCGGCGACTCTGATTTTTAATCCGAAATGTGGTGCAGTGTCGAAGGGCAAGGTGTCCCTTGACGAAGTGACGGCATTGCTTCGCGTTCACGGTATCCAAGCCAATATCAAGATTAGAACTTCCGGAAAAGTTGCGCGAAAATTAGCCAAAGAGGCCGTCGCCGCTAAGGAAGATCTGGTTATTGTGGCGGGCGGCGACAGTACGATTGAAGATGTTGCATCGCAGCTCGTCGGGACCACAGTCACACTGGGGATTCTGCCGATCGGCACCATGAACAATGTTGCTCGCTCTCTGGGTATTCCGCTGGAGCTCAAGGAAGCTTGTGCTTTGCTTGGCGCCGGAAGTACCCGGAACATCGATGTCGGGCACATTTTGCTAGACGAAAAACCGGAACGCAAGTACTTTTTGGAAACCGCAGGGCTTGGCGTCACTGCAATAGCTTTTCCCGCGGGTCAGGCAGCGAGAAAAGGGCAGTTCAATATACTACCCCATGCATTGCGTAAGTTATTGGACGATAAACCCGGACCCGTTCAGCTCGTGTTAGATGATGGCGAGCCAATTCTGGCAACCTCCCAGCTTGTCACGGTCTCGAATGCGCCGCTGATGGGCATGAATTTTCTCATCGCGCCGGCGGCGAAGATGGATGACGGGTTGCTTGACATCGCCGTGTACGAAAGCATGGGTAAAACTAATTTGCTCGAGTATTTCATGGCGACGCGTGACGGCCGGCGGGTTGATGAACCGCGCGTGAAATTGTATCGCGCAAGCAAAGTCCGCATCCAGTCGAAGTCGGCTCAGCCTGTGCAGTCAGACAAGGCAGAATTGGCGCCGCAGCAGGTTCTGGAGATTGAAGTGATTCCGGGGGCTTTGCGGATGGTGGTGGGCAACGGGATCGGGTTGAGCTCGCCGGTCGACGCAATGCAGTCGCTGCAACAGGCTGCGGCTTCTCCGCCGTCCCCGGCGACCGACAATGGTTCAATTGAACCGGTCGAGTTAGAGGACGCAAACCCAAACGAAGCCTAACCAAAAACGAAGCCCAACGAAAAATGTGGCCTTACCCGCGAAAGCGCTACTTTGTGCGAAGAAGTAAGGCGGCGACCCGGCGCGCATCTTGCGCAAATCTCAGCGACCCTTCAACATCCCTCATGGTTGTCGCGCCGGACATAAGTATTATCAACTGATTTGCTAGCTGGCGTCTTTTGGAAGCACCCGCAGCTTTGATCAGTTCAATCAAAAATATGCGCAGCTGATGTTTGTTTCTAATCACCTCTTGATGGATCGGATTGTCCAAACGGTTGAACTCAGCGGCGGAGCGGTGAAAGGGGCATCCGCGATAATCACTCGACACGTACCATTCAGCCAGCGCATCGAATAAGGCGAGGAGCCGCTGCGTTGGCGTGCGGCCCAATTCGCTAACTCTGCTTCGCAGCCAAGCGATCCAAATGTCGCTGCGCTTGTGGACGTACGCAGCGGCTAGATCATCCTTGGTCGGAAAATATTTGTAGAAGGTCATCTTGGCGACGTTTGCCTGTTCGATGATCGCATCGGCGCTCACCGGCCTAATGCCATCCTGGTTAAAGCGCTCTAATGCCGCACTCATGATGCGCTGCTTGGCCGCTGAGGAACCGTTCCGCCCCATGCGCACTAGCGTACCAGTCTGTCTAGCTCGAGTCAAGGCCTACTCGTACGTCTGCTTTTGGCGGCGGTTTACTTGACATAGACTAAGTAGTATATATAAGATAGAAGACATGGATCTCGATGAGTGCTTACGAGAGATGCGCGCCGCCTTGACCGGCGCCACGAGCGATCTTGAGGAGCTTTTGGACGGCTCGCTCGCGCCGACGTCTGCCCGTATGCAGGCCGTGCTGGGATCCCTTCGTCACGCGCAACGCCTTGCTGGAGAGATCCAACAGGTCACAATCTCCGAAACCGCTGGCGGCCTCATGCGTCTTCACGTCTGCGACATGGTATCGCGCGCCTACGACGCGATTGAGGCAGGCGTGGTTGAAAAGGACATCTCTATCAGCATCATCACCTGTTCGTCGGCTTCGGGCGCCTGCGATCACTTCGTGGGCGATTGGGAACGAACCGGCGCGATAGTTAAAAACCTGCTGAGCGCTGCAGTGCGCTCCACACCGATCAGCGGTTCGCTGGCGATTGACAGTTCGGGCAGACCCGATCAGCTGCGTATAGAGATTCAGGGCTGCGATTCCGAAATAGGGCCTAATCTTGAATTAAATTCCAACGGGGTTTGGGTTGAGTGGAAGTGTGGCTCGTCCCAGGCGTCGGCCCCGTTAGACATATTTGTAGAAGATCGCGGAGTGCATGCGACGCTCGAGCATGCGTCGGACGGGTACGTACGCTGGCGTGTCAGCTTACCAGGAAGCGTGGACGACGAGTTCGAGGCATGTTCCCACTGCAGCCATTCACGCTGGGCCATCCTAGGGGAAGACGCTTAGCCGCTCAAGAATTTTCATGGTCGTAAAAGTGTGTGCGTTTAAGCACGCGCTCATGCGTGTTTAGGCGCGGATGAACGCGTCTACACCGCGTATGAATACATCCTTTTCCGGAACACGGGCGGATGGCCATGACGAAGAAGACTCTCGCGCGACTGTTGCTTTGTGCGCTCGTTGCAAGCGCGCTTGGGTCACAGCAGGCTTCGGCCAAAGACATGTTTGCGCTGCCGGCCGGAATTTCACCCACCAGTACGACTCTTTCCGAAGTGCTCGCCGCCGCGCGCAAAGCCGATGGATTCGACAAAAACTATACAACGCGCCTAGAGATAGCACGCGTAACGGCATGGGGCTTGAAGGGCAGCTATCACGCGGTTGAATCTGCCGGCAATTTCAAATCCTCCACTAACTTGGGCGCTCTCTCCTGGCAGCAAGGACGACTCAACGGTCAGCTATGGCACCAAAATGAGAACGGTCTGGTAATCCTGCTCCACGATTGGAGTCGGAGCGCTGATACCGCAGACGGCGTTGCATCGTACCGCAACATCCACGAATCGGATGCGCGACTGTTGGGTGAGACTGCCGGATCGGACGCAGCGTATGTCGTCGAGGTGCACCCCCAGGGACAACGCCTCAAGTGGCTGTTCTTCGACAAGAAAAGCTACCTTGTGACGCGCGTCGAGACGCCCTTCACGCGTGTGCGCTACGCCTACACGTACAGTGATTTTCGCAAGACCGGCCCCTACGTCGAGCCCTGGCATGCCCACGCCAGCGACGGCATAACGCAAAACGATATGGACTACGTGACGACTTCGTTGAAGTATGGAGCCGCCGTGACGGCCGACGACACATCGATGCCGCAATCAAACGACAAGCTGCTAGCCTTTCCGGCTGGCAAGAACGTCGTCGATGTGCCCGCAAAGCTGATCAATAAGGCCGGCAAGACCCATATCATCACATCTGAAAATGAGGCCCACGACATCACGCGGCCGGGTTCGATGTCCTCAACGCAAGTGATCCAAACGCAGATGGATCCAAAGATCGTCGTGCAGCTGACGATCAACGGCCAGGCATATAATTTCTATCTTGATTCCGGTGCCGGTGGCATTTACATCGATTCCGATCTGGCCGAAAAGCTTGGGCTTAAGACGTTTGGTCCGTCGCAACAGACCAAATTCGGCAAGTGGGTCCAGTCATACGCGCTTGTGCCCGACATACATGCAGGGGACCTCAGTATGACCAACGTGATCGCGAACGTCCTACCTTCGTGGCATGATGATTCCAACGTCGGCTCACTGGTCGAGGGTCTGGTTGGTTATGATTTCATTGCGAACGCGGTGTTGAAAATCGATTATGAAAAGGGCGTGGTAACTGCTACAGTCCCATTCATGTTCGTGCCGCCCGCCGACGCAATCGCTATTCCAGCGTCATTCGACGACGGCGTACCCGCTATTCCCGTGCAAATCGGTCAGTCGTCGAGCGACCATTTCATCCTCGACACGGGTTCGCCCAACTGCTTCATCTTTAAGTCGTTCGCCCAAGCGCATGCCGACGATGTCAAGGACCAAGGCAGCGGCGTGACCATGAATCACGTCTGGGTGCCGATGTACGGATTTAGCGGTTTCGGCGGAGATTTGCAGGTCCGCGCGACAGAAGTGAAGAGCCTCACGGTCACTGGAGTGACATTCAACGAGTGGATCATGTTCATGAACTTGGCCGATCAAGCGCCGGGAGATAACTACGACGGGCTTATCGGTTACGACTTCCTAAAGTATTTCACTGTCTATCTGGCCTACGCGCAAAATCAGATCTTTCTGCAACCCAATGCGCTTGCCAGAAGCAAAGCCGGTAATTAGTTAGCGGCTGTTCCGCAGCGTTTCATTTGGAACGCGCCGGAATGCTACACTGATGCGCGGCCCGACAAGCGCTTTGGTCTTCGGAATGCCGTGTTCGAAGTTGAAATGGCTTTCGTAGCTCATGACGAGCAGACTACCGGCCTCGAGATCCCGATCGAATATTCTGCGAGGTCTTGCTTTGCTGCGAATGGTCATTCGCCGCGTCGCCCCGAGACTGACCAGTGCCACCGGCGCTCCGTGCGGACCGCGCTCAACGTGATCGCCGTGCGGAGCGACGCTGTCATTGCCGTCGCGGTAGAAGTTCAAGCCCGCCGAGGTGAAGGCAACGTCGCAAAAGCGCTCGACTGGCGAACGCATCGCGCGTATCGGCTCAGGTAACGCGGGGTCGTCGAGCGCGTAGGATCCGACCATGCGGGGCACGTCCACGACACGGTCGTACATCGGCCGGCGTTCGAGCCGCCACTCGACCGCATCGCGCAACTGCTCGAACCACGCCTGGGTCTGCGCTTCGTCGAAGAACGCGGATCTATAAACGACGCGCCCCGTCTCATCGTCAACCAGCGTCTCCACCTCGGGCACGTGGATAAAAGAAAACTGCATCAACCGGCCTTTCGCCTTTTGGTGACCTTAGCCCTAAGTGTTCTAGAGGACACGGGCTTGCCCGCGCCGCATTGGCCGCAGGTAGTACAGGCCGCCCAATTCCATTGGATGGGGAACCTTTATGGTTATTCTTGCCCGCAGTCATGCCGGGTCGTGCATCGCTGCAGTCGTTGCGGCGTTGTGTTTATTACTCGATGGCTGCTCCGGTTCGCCTTCGGTTTCACCAAAAATTCCCGTGAATTCCCCGCCGACGTTGAAAGGGGACGTTGGCACGACCACTCCCATCACACACCTCGTGGTCGTCGTTCAAGAGAATCGCAGCTTCGATAATCTGTTTAGTGGTTATCCCGGCGCAGTAAGTGCGACTTCCGGAGTCACGCACACCGGCGCTGTTATCCCGTTGCAAGTGATCGGTCTCGAGGATGGCCTCGACATCGATCATGGTCACGGCGCGTTCGTCGTGGAATTTGATAACGGAAAGATGGATGCTTTCGACCAGATCAACTTTTTCAGGCCAGGGCAGCCGCCACAAGCAGCCGGCACCTATCCGTACGCGCGGATCAGCCAGACCGAAACACAACCGTATTGGAATCTAGCTTCTAGTTACACGCTGGCCGATCACATGTTTTCAACCATGACCAGCGGAAGTTTTACGGCCCACCAATTTCTCATCGCAGGGACCGCCGCACTCAATTCAACGCAGAGCTTGGTCGATTTTCCGAGCGGGGTGCCTTGGGGATGCGACGCTCCGCCTGGCACCTTCACGGCTGTCATCTCATCCAACGGAGTAATCAGCTACAACGGCCCGTACCCATGCTTGAACTCGTATCCGACCATCGCGCAGCTGCTCGATGCCGCCAACGTTTCATGGAAATATTATGCTCCGGCGGTAGCCGTTCCGGGCGCCGGCGATCCTGCGGGACTTGTCTGGTCGGCTTTTGACGCCATACAGTCTGTGCGGCAGGGTCCGGACTGGCAGAGAAACGTTGTGTCCCCTGAAACAACGCTGTTCACCGATATCGAGAATGGCACCTTACCCCAGGTCAGCTGGGTGATTCCGGACTTCGCAAACTCCGATCACCCTGAGTCGCGGTCGAACACCGGTCCGTCCTGGGTCACCTCGATCGTCAACTTCGTGGGAAAGAGCAAATACTGGAACAACACGGCGGTCGTTATCTTATGGGATGAGTGGGGGGGGTGGTATGACGACGTTGCGCCGCCGCAGCTGGATTACACGGGACTTGGCATGCGTGTTCCTATGCTGGTTGTGTCGCCGTACGCACGCAAAGGTTACATTTCACATACGCAGTACGAGTTTGGGAGCATCCTCAAGTTTATCGAGCAAGACTTTTCGCTTCCGAGCCTGGGCACCACCGATGCGCGCGCAACCAGCATTCAGGACTGCTTCGATTTTACGGCGTCACCATCTCCATTTGCAGCGGTGCGGGCGCCGCTCGGCTTCCGTCAGATGCGTTCGCATACGCCCTCTCATCATTGGGTAGACGACGAATAGCTTATTGCTGCGCGCGAATGAATGCTTCGAGCGCATCGTCAAGTTTTTGCGGTTGATCGTACATGATGAAGTGGCGCGATGGCTCGATCACTTGCAATGTGGCGCTCGTATCGTTGGCGAGCAATGAAGCGTAATACGCTTGTTTCATCGCAGCGCTCGCAAATGGTAAGGGCGCCTTTCCATCCAGGTTGGGATCGTAAGGAAGAATCTCCAGTACCGGCACTGTGATGTCTTTGAGCGACGGCCGCAGATCTATGGTCAGGTCCTCCGTCAGCCACGCGGCAACGCCCTTCGGATCGCTTTTCGCTACCAAAGCCGCGGCAGCATCGATGTCGTTCTGGGCCGTGATCAGATAGGGCAGAGAATATGTCTTCTCAGCCGCTTCAAACTGCTGCGCGGAAGAAATCGAAGAGAGCATGCTGCTCATCCTTAGTGCGCCCTCCTGGCGCTGCGCCGGCGTTTGTTGTTCCTGACCCGGGTAAATAGGCAATCCGTCGACGGCTACAATCGCGCGCAGCCGATCGGGATGCTGTTCAGCAAGAAGGAAGCCCAACGTTCCCCCCAGACTATGCCCCACAACAATCGGCCTCTGGATATTCTTCGTTTCCATGAGCTTCCAGAAATCGGCCGAGACCGTTTGAAAAAGATGGTCGCTCAGAGCGGGCTGCCCGTTGAAGCCTGGGAGCGTCAATGCATAAATCGCGTGATTTGCAGCGAATTGCGAAATCTCTCTCGACCAGACCCAAGGTCCGCAGGTGAGCCCTGGAATGAAGACGAGCGCGGATTTCCCCGCGGTGCCATAGACGTCAACATGGAGCGAGCCGCTGTTGAACGACGCAGCGGGCGCCGGTAAGGGGGGCGGCATGCTGGCCGCTGCGGGTGCTGCAGACCAGGCAGAACAAAGAACGATAAGCGTTGCGAGGATTAGGCGGTTCATGGGATCTCCTTAGGATCTGGTTCGAAGATATCTTCGACCTGTTTTTGAAAAAGAGCAGAGATTTTGAATGCGAGCGGCAAGCTAGGGGCGTACTTGCCGGCTTCCAGCGCATGCACGGTTTGCCGCGCTATGCCGAGCTTTTCCGCGACATCAGCCTGAGACCAGTTGTGTTCCGCGCGCAAGACGCGAAGGCGGTTGCGCACTTACCGATACCGTCTCTGAACGAAGGGGAGAGAGATCATCCAGAAGACGTTGATCGAAACAAATGCCCACCATGCCTCCGAATGCGGGAAGCCGACGCCTTCTAGAAAGGTGTACGTTATCGCGAGCGCGGCCGTCACGCCGGCTGCTATGGCGAGGGCTTCGATGTGGACCTGGCGCTGCAGCTCGTCCACGCTGCCGAGAAATCGAATGACGGCGGCGACGACACCGAACAACGGAAGTGCCGGAGTAATCGCCAGGAGGTCACGCCACAGCGGAGAGATATTCGCGGTCTGCAGCACGTGAATGCTTACAAGAAGGATGACGATATAGGCCGTCATCAGCACGATGATCTCCGTGACGTACCTTTTTGCTATCTGTCTTTCCCGAGGGGTCTGAAGGGTCTTACTCATGGTACACCTTTAGGGCGGTTTGCTGGGTCCTCGCTAGTGTAGCTTATAACGTACATATTGTCAAGTAGAGCTGTCATTTGGGGTGGTAGGAGCGACTAATTGTCGCTTTTAGATGGCATATAGCAAGGCCCTCTGGACCGGTAAACGCCTATAAGAGCGACAATAAACAGCCGCCTCGTTGGGGCGGCTGTTGGTCGTTCGGATTAAGGGTAGCTGGCGTAGAGGTCATGGTCCGGCCAGGACCGGACCTTGTTGATGACGGTGACGCTGTCATTGGCTAAGCTTTCAACGAAGTCAATCAGCGCGTACCCGAGCTTGTTGCAACACATGGCGAACGTGAGACCCTGCGGCAGACGCGCGATCGTGGACGCCGTTCCCCAGGTGAGGGCTCCGTTGTGAGCCATGATTGTTTTCCCTCGCCTGACATCCCAGCCCAACGAGTAGAATTTGTCGGACCCGCGGTACTGCGCAAGATTTGGGCGGGCGAGCATTTCTTGGACGATCTCAGGCTTGAGCAGCTGATTGCCGGTGTGGCCGGCGACCGAATCAAGAAAACGCGTCAGATCCAGCGGCCGCGCTACCCAGCCGCCGTGCGCGTCGATCGCTTCCATCGCAAAGCCACCGTAGCTGTAGGTGCGAACCACGGGGTCGTCTTCATAGACAGAGTAGTACGAAGGATTGTATGGATCGTCCCAATATTCAACTTCACGCGGCAGACGATCTTGCGGTTTGGTGCGCCCAAGCTCCATGTGAAGAACGGCGGCGGGGCCGAGAACTTCTTTGCGGATGTAGTCTCCGTATGCCATTCCGCTCTTGACCTCGATGACGCGCCCCAACACGTTGTATCCGAAATTGGAATACAGATATTTGCTGCCCGGTGTGAACGCTAATGGTTCTCCCCTCACGTACCGTATGATGTCGGAGTGTGAGGCCGGACGGGCGTGACCCACCGCATCAGCCGCGCTGCGGAGGGCGTCGAACTGCGGGTCGGTTTTTGTGCTGTCGAATCCGCCGCTGTGCTCCAGCAGATGACGAATGGTGATCATTTTGAGCAGGGGATCTTCACGTTTGCCTGGCGGCGGCGGCAGATGCGGCAGCAGCTCGAAGGCAGGCGCGTCCAGCTTTAGTCTGCCCTCCTGGACGAGCTTCATTATTCCGACCGCCGTAATAGGTTTGCTGGAACTAGCGATGCGAAAGCGATGATCGGCCGTCACAGCAATCGTTTTGGCCAGATCAGCGTGTCCGTAGCCTCGTGCGTAGACTAATCTTCCATCCTTAGATACGGCCGCCGAGACTGCCGGTATCTCCCATTTCTTCATGAAACCCGCGATGAAGTCGTCGACCGGCTTGACACCGTCGCCGACGACCGTAGGAACGGTCTTGGCGTTCACTATGGATTGGTCAAGGGAAAGTAGCGCAGCTGCACCGCCAGCCGAAAGTCCTAAAAAATCGCTTCGTTGCATTGATTCGCCCTCAAAAAAGAAACAGAAGCTGCGCAGAGACCACGATGCTCTGTGCTAGAGGAGCATACTCCGTGCTGAATCGTGGATGCCCCAATGGATAGTAAGCTCCTTCCGGACGACGTTTCAGCTGCTTTTCAGACGCGTTAACTATCCTGTTGTGGGGAGGGCTTTTGATGTTCAAACAGACTTGCAAAATCGTCGTTATCGTAATGGCTTCCACGTTGATGCCGTTCGTCGGGGTGGTGGCAGCGAGCGCGCAACCAACCAGCGACACCATAAGACTTTCAACAATCCAGCCGGTTGGTTTCCGAGGACAGCTGGCAATCACAGGCTCCACAATTGGAAAGATTCTGCACACGGCAGATGGCGGTCAGGTCTTTGGTTTTGATGTGAATCAAAAGGGCAACGATGGGCTCCTCGGTTCGGCGCAGACCATCAGCCCGCAGGGTCAGGTCCTCGCCTCACTTGAGACGTTCGATCAAAACACCGCAAAGATCACAAAAGTAATTGTGACGACGCGGACGATGGATGATTTCGTCACTGAGGGAATCGTCGCTAGCGACGTCGGTCTTGTCTTGCACGATCACGTCGTAAATAACCGCGACGTGCGTTCCTTTCGCACTCTGAATCCCGTCGCGTCAAAAATGTTCACCGGAGTGTGGACGCCACCGAATGGAGCGAATTTCTTGATTCAGCAGGTCGCGGCGAACCAAGCGGCGCGTATGACGGCGGTCCTAGGATTCGATCCTCAGAACCCGGTCGTTTTCAGCTCGGATATCGCGGCCAATAAATTTGGTCCGCTCTTCCACTTGGATCCCAATCATTTCGGCGGTGCGGATCAGCCGCAGATCGCCCAGGATACACTTCACAACGAGGCGATACTGGCCACGTCGCCTGATGCCGGCGCGGTAGGTGGGCAAGTGCCGCTCATCGCTAGACTAAACCTGACGACCGGCAAGTTAACGCAGTTTAACGGTGTGACGATTCTGCCTTTCCGTTCCGGTTATGTGAACGGTCTTGCGGTGGATTCGGCAACGCGCATCGCGTGCACGACAACTGAGCTCGATGCAGACGTGGAGTTTTACGACCTGGTACACGGCACCGGCTTCTTCGTCGGCCTACCCGGGGCCAACGGCAACCAGGGCTTCACCGGCGAGATCGTGGTGAGCGATCCGATCCACAAGCTGTTTCTGGTCGCACAGCCGAATGGGAGCATTGGACCGCGCGGCGGCAGCGTGATTGACATCTTCGATGAGCAAGGTAACCTCGTCAAGTCCATCACGGGCTTCAAAGCCTTCGGCGTTACCCCCGGTTTGGCAATCAATCCGTCCAAGCGCATGGGATTCATCGACGGCCCCACCTCGGACGCGCTGACGCAGTTCACGTACTAAGACGTAAAGGAAGGACTGACTCTTGTAGGGTCGGGGGCTTATCCCCCGACCCTACTTTTGCAATCCACTAGGCTGGGGCGAGCATCCTCCCCAGGAAAATAGCCTATTTTTCAAGGGTTTGAGAACGGAACTGGACCCACTATAGAACTTTCTTGGACAGCAAGGTCCAGCGCCCGTAGAGATTAAAGTTGGTTAACGCGCGGTTAATAACCGGTTAACCAATCACGAAGTTGTAGCATTTTGCCCATGGTGCGGTTCCGGTTATCCTCGTATAGGAGTGCGACCAATGTTTGGGACGGCTCTTTTGCGCCATTCTTATCGTTGCTATTCGCGTTCGCATTCACGGCCAGTCTAATCTAAGTTCAAGCTAGCTTTAGGAGATTCGGATGAGCCAATATACTGCTTGCAGGCTGACGGAAAAGATCGCTCTTCTCATCGCCGCAGCCGCTTTTGTTTTGCTTATCGTCGTTGTCTCTGCCTCGACGGTGATCGCCAGCTCGACCGGCGTCATCAGTGGCACGGTAACTGATACGACTGACGTTCCCCTCGCAGGCGTCTCCGTTTCTGCGGCATCCGGATCCGGAAGCTACAAGACGACAACCAATGCCCGCGGTTTTTATTCCATGGCGGGCGTGTACGCCGACACGTATGGTATCACGTTTTTTTCAGAAGGCTACGACGTCCACTTCGAAACCGGTGTTTTGGTCTTAGCCGATCAGGTCGCGACGGTCAACGTCAGGCTGCCGAAGTCGGCCAAGGTGTTGGGCCATATCGTCGTTCGCAGTCAGGCGAGCGCATTCCAACCGACCCAAACTACCGCTACGACCACTGTGAGCGCCGCACAAATCCAGAACATGCAGGGTTCGGCGTTCAACATCAGTGAGACGAACCTCATCACATCGTTACCCGGTGCGATGGTCGACGCTTCGGGCTACCCCGTCATCCATGGCGGCCGCGAATACGAGGAAGGCTTCGAGTTCGAGGGCATTCCATACGTTGACGCCTACTCAAACCAGTTCACGAACTCTCTCGCGGTTCCGACCGCTGGCGTTCAACTTTTACAATTGACAGCCGGTGCGGGTAATGCGAGCCAGGCCGGTGGCGGTACCGGCACTTTCAACGTCGTCGCCAGACGCGGTACCTACCCGGCGTACGCTCAGATCGCCGTCGCCACCGGTGGCCCGAATTTCGACCACCGGCTCAACCTGGACGCCAGCTGGGCCACCGCGGACGGGCGTGTGTCGAATTACGTGTCGTTCGCAGGCGCCGGCAACACTCCGAGGTATGGCGATGGAACCACGCCAGTAGTGCAGCTCAATAGTTTCTATTCTCTCGCCCACGAATTTGACCGCGAGCTTCTCGACAACTTCAACTACCGCTTCGGCAACAACAACGCACAATCGCTGCAATTCTTCATCGATGTCGCAGACCACAATTTCTTCGAGGGTGCTGGTGGTAACACCGGGCTGTGCTTTGCTAGCTGCGACCGGGTCTTCGACTCGACTTGGGCTGGCATCTTCGGGTTCACGAAATCGCAGATTCAGGGCTTGGCGGGGTTCTATCCAGGCCAGACATCGGCGACCGAACTGCTCTCAACAGCGAACCGCGCTCCGAACACTTTTTTCCAACCGAATTCGGCGATGAAAATCGAGTACACGCGCAACCTCGATTCATCGACGTATTTCTCCACGAAGCTCTACCGCCAGGTTTCCGTCGTTACCTTCGACCATCCAAGCTCAGCAGGCAGCGCCACAGGGGATTATTACATTCTCCAGGGCGGTCAGACGACGGGCTTCACGCTCTCGTTGCAAAAGCAGGTGAATGACCGGAACCTCTTCACGTTCGGCGCGGATTATAATTTCGTGCATCCGATCGACCAGTACCGTTCTGATTCCTTCGGCCTTTTCGGTGCTTTGACAAGTCCTTCGGATATCACAGGAACGGTGTACGGCTTCATTCCCCCGAGCGACCCGAACTGTCCGCTCGGTCCGGGCGGTTGCGGGTACGCTTACAATTTCCCGGGCGCACCGGCGCAACTGACCTACCCGCAATTCGACCAAGTCTCGACGGTCAATCGCCAGGACTATTCGCTGTACGTCAACGACAAGGCTGACATCGGCACCAAGCTCAAGGCCGAGCTCGGTTTGCGCCTCGACATGGCGACCTATCGCCTGCCGAAACCAGGCCTCGATCCGAACTACTGCACCACGGCGTACTTGCCGGCGACGTGGACGCCGAATCCCGCATACAATAGCAGCGCTCCGCTGGGCAACGGCAATTGCCCGTTCAATGCGACCTTCAATGTCACGAGCGAGCAAACCAGACCGAAGATACTCCAACCTCGCATCGGCCTGTCCTACCCAATCACTCCGAACACCGCTCTGCGCGCTACCTACGATCGAGGCGTCGCGTTCGTGCCGATAGCATCGGTCGACTTCGGCGAGGTGGACCCTAACTTTTACATCAACACTCCATATGGTGGGTTGCCGGCCGTCAATTTATTGGGCGGCACAACAACACAGTGCGGACTTGCTCCGGCTTACACGGTACCGTGCAAGAGCTTCGGCGAGCAGCTCTACTGGGCGTCTCAAAACTTCGATGGCATTCCATATCAACCGGCACTTCCGATGACCGCGGACAACTATCAGCTCACGTTGCAGACCCAGTTCACGCGAGGCTTTCTCAACGGCGTCGCATTGAGCATAGCCCCGTGGCACCGCTTCCAGCACAACACGACCGCGAACGAAGCAGCGCCAATTCTCGGAGCCAACGGGCTCCCGTTGGTCATCAACGGCGTGATCCAGTTCCAGCCGCCCGTCCTCAACAATAAGGGTAGGGAGTATGCAACGGGCATCGACCTGAACATTACCCGCGAGAACGCCTACGGGCTTAGCGGTCAGTTCACTGCCTCATACATCAACGAGTTCTCGAGTGTGGTGCCAACCAGCTCGCTGGAGGACTTCTATCCGAACATCCTTCCCGCATCGCTGCTACTTGGTAACATCTATCGCGTCGGCTTTGTGTCGCCGTTCCAAACGACGCTCGGGCTCACGTACAGGACCCACACCGGCTGGCGCATCAACCCGCGTTTCTCCTACAACATCGGCTATCCGACCGGCCTTGGTTTGTTGTCCGCCGCTCTCGTCAACAACGTGGCGTACAATCTGCCCAACACCAACGCACTCATCGGCAGCGCTCCCAACGGGCCGGCCTGCTTCGTCGACCCGATGAATCCAGGTTCGCTCTTCAATCCGAACCTGGCCGCATGCCGTGGTAACCCCGAATCGGCGTATCCTGGCGGGAAACTCACGCCTCCCAACTCGGTTGCCTCGATCACGCTCGAATACACAGCGCATCACTCGCCGCTGACGTTTGGCTTCAACGTGGATAATCTGTTCAACGAGAAGTTCAACGGGCCGCTTTTCAACGCTCGCTATCAACCGATCGCGACCGGCATCACCGGACCTTTGACCGGCTTCTCGACGAGTAGCCTCAACTATACGAACTATCCCTCGGCCTGGCCGCAGTACGGAGACTTCATTGGAGGCAAGCAAACGTACATTAATATTCCGGCAAATCCGGGGCGCATATTCTACTTCTACGTCCAAGCGAGGACGCTGTAAATGCGCGCCATGAAAACATTCTATCGAACGATTAATCTTGTCCTCGTGTCGGCGCTGTTGGTTGCGTGTTCGACCAACGGTGTCGCAAAAAATCCGGGCGTAACTCAGGCGAACCTTGCGGCCAACAAACTGCAATTCGCTGTCGGTACTGCGAGAATCGGACAGGACAGCACCGTCGGGGTGAACTTTGTGGCGACGTTGCGACAGCCTAACGGTTTGACCGGCGTCCTCGCCAGCACTCCGACGATCACAGGGCCTGCTAGCTTCTTAGTCCCAGCCGGCGCGACCGGTGCGTACACAATTGCAGGTGCGAACGTCGACGCGGGCACCAACCACATGAGCGGCTCGCCTCAGGTCCCGCGCAATAACGTGGGGCTCTTCAACTCGACGTTTGGCACTTTTAGCGGTGTCTACTCGTACGGCTTGGGACCGTTCAACTCGGATCAAAGCATCGTTAACGGTGGGTACTACCCCGGCAGTCCGAACGCTAGTGGCGGGAATGGGTTCACACGATCAACTTACAACGGCTCGTCTATGGTCGCCGCGATCAGCGGCGGCGACGTGATTCAGCCACTGCCGTACTTTTCGGTGGACCCGATGGAATATATCATCGGGCCGCCTGCGGTGCCGTTCTTCAACGACGGAACGTACCCGACGGCTTTCGCCGGATACTCCCCTGGTTTTACGCCCGTTGAAATCGCACCGGCTGCTGGACCGTACACGTTAAGTGTAAACGTGGCGGCGCAGAATGCGGCTCCGTTCACATACACGCAAACGGCGACGCTCACCGTGACAGCGGCGCTGCCGCCCATGCCAGCGCCGGCGTTCGCAGGTGATGGAGCCGGGGGTGGGACCGGCACGGTGAATATACCAGGGGGTGGAGTAACGGAGACCATGGTGTATATCGTCGACGCTAGCGCATCGCTGTTCTACGCCATCGGACCGATCACGGGCACCGGCTCGCAACCGTTCGCATTACCCGATCATCTCGGGCCTTGCGCCGGCTCGGGATGCCAAAACGGTGCCGGCGCGGCCAACTCGCTGAAGACCGGGGACATCTACTTCATCTCGGCGGTCGGATTTGACTATCCAGCCTTCGGGGCTGGGCCCCCAGGCAACACACAACAAACCCCCACCATCACCGGAGCGAGCGGGCAGGCCGACATCACCATGTCACCCGTGGTGCAAGCAACGTACTAACCCGGTGATGATCAGCCGTAGAGGTGGTGGTTCAAACCCCCACCTCTATCTATTTCAAGGCACTGCTAGTGCAAAAGCCCCTCTCTCGGGTTTGAGAGAGAGTGAAGTTCCCTTCAACGGGTTCTATTCGTATGGCAACTCGCCGTACGTGCCCGCGGCTATCAACGGCACGCAAGAATTCCTGTTCACGCTAACACAGAAAATCTAAAAGAACCGACATACCTAGACCAATCAAACACAACTAGTAAGGCAACAAGGCCGGCGCAAGCGCGCCGGTCTTGTTCATTCTAACGGCTTGCTTTTTCGCTCAATTGATATGATCTTATAGCATTACGCTTCAGCCATTTTTCAGCGTTTTTTCAGCAAACCTGGGTAGGCTGATTTCCAAAGGCCGCATGTTTTCGGCCGTCAGGAGCGATTTGATGTTGATGTGGAAGCGGGCGATCTTCGCCACCTTGATCGCATGCGCAGTACTTGCAGCAAGCGTGAGTGCCACCAAGGCGCCGATGCAACTCATACAGCAGCGGCCTGCCGTCAGTCTACCCGAGAACCTCGTCATCGCCGATCAATTCAATAATCGCGTGATCGTCGTAGATCCGCACAATCGAGTGTTGTGGTCGTTCGGCTCGGGCAATCCGTCTTTGTGCAACCCCGGACCTGGAGCTATTATTGGTCCGAACGACGAGGAGCAGGTAGGCCAGTTCACTCTGATGGCTGGAACAGGAGTCCCGCCCCACACGATTCCGGAGATGCCCAACGGCTGCGTCGATAATCGCGTGATCGCGGTAAACCACGCGGGAAAAATCGTCTGGCAGTATGGCGAAGCCGGGGTTACCGGCGCAGGAGTTGACCAACTCAACACTCCGGTCTGCGATGTCTTCCTCCCGAACGGTCACGTGCTGATCACGGACCAAGGTAACGAGCGCGTGATTGAAGTGACGATGGACAAGCGTATTGTTTGGCAATATGGGATGAACGGCGTCATCGGCTCGGATTTTAACCAGCTCAACAATCCGAACTGCGCCGAATTGCTTGCCAATGGCCATATTCTCATCGCCGACGAAAATAATGACCGGGTTATCGAGGTAACGCGCGCTCGTCAGATCGTGTGGCAATATGGCGCGCCCAACACACCCTCGATCGTCAATCTCGCCGCCTTCGCGAGCCGTCTGCCGAATGGCGACACGCTGATCACCGACTCGGGAAACAGTAGAATCCTTGAAGTCAATCAAGCCAAGCACGTCGTGTGGAGTTACGTGACAAATGCGCGTCCAGGAAGCGTGGACGCACCGCTTCCCACTCGCGCCGTCCGCTTGAAGAACGGGCTGACGCTGATCAGCGATCAGTTCAACCACCAAGTGATCGCGGTCGATCAAGCAGGGCATATCGCGTTCTCGCAAGGTATCATCGGCGTCAAGGGAGCGAGCTTCAACCGCCTCTACGGTCCTTACGACGCGAAAGGTGTGGGCGATTACACGGGCTTGACGCCGCCCTAAAGCAGACGATTAAAATCGAGGTGCAGCGGCGCGGCTAGGCCGCCCGCTGCGACGACTAATCGATAGCGATCGTATCGCTATGGCTTGAGCGCCGGCTACACAAATGAATCCATGAAATCGGCGACGTAGATGCGCGTTATGAAGACCTACATGCACGCTACGACGGCATTTCCCATCGACGCGGTTCGAGGCAGATTTCCATCGCTTGAAATCACCGATAATGGACGGGCGCGGGTTTATCTTGACAATCCGGCTGGAACCCAAGTGCCCAGCAGCGTGGCACAGGCTGCTGCCAGCGCGCTCATCCAAAGCAACGCAAACCTCGGCGGCTATTTCGTGACAAGCCACGCAGCCGAACGCATCGTCGAGAACGCTCATCAAGCGATGGCAACATTTTTGAACGCGCGCTCCTACCGTGAGATAATCATCGCGCAGTCCATGACCAATCTCACGTTCCATGTTTCGCGCAGCATCGGGCGTACTTTGAAAGCTGGCGATGAAATAGTCATCACCCGTATGGAACACGACGGGAATGTGGCGCCGTGGCTCGCGCTCGCTGAAGATCGAGGGCTCAAGGTGCGGTGGGTGCCATTCGATCAGAAAACCTGGGCCGTCGAGCCGGATGCGTTCGCTCGTGCCTTGTCGGAGCGAACGCGTATAGTCGCGCTGAACTATGCTAGTAACCTCACGGGTTCGATCAACGATGTCGGCACGCTGACGAAGATGGCCAAGGATCGCAGCGCTCTCGTTTACATCGACGCCGTGCAGTCAGCACCGCACGGAATCACAGACGTGCAAGCCATTGGCTGTGACTTTTTGGCGTGTTCGTCATACAAGTTCTACGGCCCACACCTCGGGATACTGTGGGGCCGCGAGGAGCTTCTCAGGGATCTTTACGCTTACAAAGTGCGACCGCTGACGAACGATCTGCCGTGGAAATTCGAAACAGGAACGCCGCAGATCGAACTCCAGGCTGCGCTGGGTGCCGCGATCGACTATTTCCGCTGGCTGGGAGAAGCTGTCGGATCCCGCGGCGAGCCGCGAGAGCAAGTCGAGGCTGCGTTGCGTGCTGTCGTGCAATGGGAGCGCGCTTTGGTCCAGCGCCTTTTAACGGGGCTTGCGGCGCTGCCGGGCGTCACGATCTACGGTATCGAGGATCCAACGCACTTCGACCGGCGAGTGCCGACTGTGTCTTTTCGGCATTCACGGCTAGCGCCCGCGAACATCGCAAAAGCGTTGGCGGACGAGAACATCTTCGTCTGGTCCGGCAATAACTACGCGCTCGAGGTGGTCCGCTCGCTTGACATCGATGAAGAAGAAGGCGTTGTGCGGATTGGCATAGCGCATTACAATACCCCGGCAGAGATCGATCAGACGCTTAGCAAACTTACGGATATATTGAAGGACTAATCGCCTGCCGCAGAATTGCGCGGCGTAAGGGAACTGGAATGTGTAGAAACATCAAAACGCTTTTTAATTTCGAGCCACCCGTGACGTCTGAAGAGGTACGAGCCGCCTCGCTCCAGTTCGTGAGAAAAATCAGCGGTTTCAACAAGCCGTCGAAGGCGAATGAAGGCCCGTTCATGGCGGCCATCGATGAAATTGCGGCGATCGCATCGTCATATCTGCGTTCTCTGGAAACGAACGCGCCGCCCAAGAGTCGAGAAGAAGAAGCAGCGAAAGCAAAAGCCCGCGCCGCCGTGAGGTTTGCCAGCTGAAGGAGCGAACATGAGTCACTTTACTGCCGAGCTCGTCGGGACAATGCTGCTGATTCTGTTAGGTGATGGTGTTGTCGCCGCAGTCCTGCTGAATAAATCCAAGGCCCAGAATTCGGGCTGGCTAGTCATCGCTGTCGGCTGGGGCATGGCGGTGCTCGTGGCGGTGTACGCGGTGGGTCGAATCAGCGGAGCTCACATCAATCCTGCCGTCACGATCGGGCTGGCGGCGATTGGGAAGTTCCCGTGGAGCGACGTCCCGACATACTTGGCAGGGCAGTTCCTCGGCGCATTCATCGGCTCGATCATCGTGTGGCTCGCCTACCTCGCGCATTGGAAAGAAACCGATGACGCCAATCTCAAACTTGCGGTTTTTAGCACCAGCCCCGCTATTCGAAATCCACTGGCGAACGTCATCACGGAAATCATCGGCACTTTTGTGCTGGTGTTCGGTGTTCTGGCGATCATTGCCAACAAAGATGCGCTCGCGGCTGGTCTGGGGGCGCTGCTGGTCGGCTTTCTGGTGCTCGCCATCGGCTTGTCGCTCGGAGGGCCCACGGGCTATGCGATCAACCCGGCGCGCGATCTCGCACCGCGAATAGCTCACGCATTGCTTCCCATTCCGGGGAAGAGAGACTCGGATTGGGGTTACGCATGGGTGCCCGTCGTTGGGCCAATTATCGGCGGAGTGTTAGGCGCTCTTTTGTATAACGCGCTTTTCGTCTAGCGTTCTGTAAGTCAAACGCAGCGCGAGGAGTTCTCCCATGAAATGTTTGCTTGCAATCGACCAAGGCACGACGAGCAGCCGTAGCATGCTCTTCAATCTCGAGGGAAAGCCTCTCGGAAGCGCGCAGCGCGAGTTCCCGCAACACTTCCCGCAGCCGGGGTGGGTGGAACACGATCCGGCAGATATTTGGGAGAGCCAGATCGGCACGGTCCGCGACGTGCTCAAGCAGACGGGAACGAGAGCTGACGAGATCATCGCCATTGGCATCACGAACCAGCGCGAAACGACGTTGATCTGGGATCGCAAGACCGGCAAGCCGGTTCATCGGGCGATTGTGTGGCAGGATCGACGTACCGCCAGCATCTGCGACAAGCTCAAAGAACAAGGATTGGAGAAGAAGTTCAGCGAGAAGACAGGCCTGGTTCTCGATCCTTACTTCTCCGGTACGAAAATTGCCTGGCTCTTAAAAAACGTCGATGGCATCGCCGCGCGCGCGAAGTCCGGAGAGCTTGCCTTCGGCACGGTTGATTCGTGGCTTATCTACAATCTCACGGCCGGCAAAGCGCATGTCACCGATGTCAGCAACGTAAGCCGCACTTTGCTCTTCAACATCCACACCTTGCAATGGGATGACGAGCTGCTCGCAACCCTCGAAATTCCGAGGCAGCTACTGCCGGAGGTTCGTCCGTCGGCGGGGCGCTTCGCACAAACGGACGCGCAGGTCTTTGGCGCAGCAGTGCCTATCACGGGCGTCGCGGGCGATCAACAAGCAGCGTTGTTCGGGCAAGCGTGCTTCAAGCCGGGCATGGCGAAGAACACGTACGGAACCGGAGCCTTCGTCGTGATGAATACGGGGACCAAATCGATGAGCGGAGCCGGTGTGATATCCACGCTCGCCTGGCAGATCCAAGGAAGTCCCGCGGAGTACGCGCTCGAAGGCTCGATCTTCATCGCCGGGGCGGCGGTGCAGTGGTTGCGCGACGGTCTCGGCATCATCGCTTCCTCGGAAGCGGTGGAAGCATTGGCGGCAAGCGTTCCGGATAGCGGAGGCGTGTACTTCGTACCAGCGCTGGTGGGCCTGGGCGCCCCGTATTGGGATGCGTATGCGCGCGGCACGATTGTCGGCATCACGCGTGGTACGACTAAGGCTCACATTGCGCGCGCAGCACTTGAGGCGATGGCCTTTCAAACCAAAGATGCGATCGCCGCGATGGAGACCGCATCGGGGTTGAAGTTGCAAGAATTGCGAGTCGATGGCGGAGCTTCGAACAACAATCTGTTGATGCAATTCCAATGCGACGTTCTGAGCGTGCCGGTTTTGAGGCCGAAGGTTACGGAGACCACCGCGCTCGGCGCTGCGTATCTTGCGGGTATCGGCGCGGCTGCGCTGGACCAAGCTGCGATTCAAGAGCGTTGGGCAGTCGACCGGCGGTTCGAGCCGAAGATGCCTACCGCGGCGCGTGATCCGCTTTATGCGGACTGGCGGCGTGCCGTGCAGCGCTCGCTCAAATGGATCGAGACGCTCTAGCCATACGCCGGCTTTAGAAAAATCATAATGCTGCGAGCGGATGCGGTCGAACGTCTGAAGACTTCGGCGTTCGACATCCTCGTCATCGGCGGCGGCGCGACGGGGACAGGGATCGCCCTCGACGCGGCGACGCGCGGCTTCCGGGTGGGACTGGTCGAACGCTACGATTTCGGCTCAGGGACGTCGAGCCGCTCGACTAAACTCATACACGGCGGCGTGCGCTATCTCGAACAGGCTTTCAAGAAGCTCGACAGGGCGCAATATAACCTCGTTCGCCATGCACTGGCAGAGCGTGCGATTTTCATGAAGATCGCGCCGCATCTTTCGCGGCGTATCACACTCCTAGCGCCGACATACACCCGGGGCGAGGAGCTCTACTACTGGCTCGGCCTAAAAATCTACGACATGCTTGCCGGGAAGAGGGGTATCGGCAGCACGAGGCTGCACTCGCGCGCTGCCGCGCTTGCGGAGTTCCCTGCGCTGAGCGCTGCAAAACTCAAAGGCGCGGTGGCTTACTACGAGGGCCAGTTCGATGACGCGCGCATGAATATTGCGCTCGCGCTGACGGCCGAGCGCGCGGGCGCGGCAATTGTGAACTACACACAGGTTGTCGGCTTTGTGAAGGAGGGCGGCAGCATCGGTGGCGTCCAGGTGCGCGACACGATCGGCGATGCCGCATTCGAAATCCACGCCCGAGTCGTCATAAACGCAACCGGACCATTTACCGATGTGATCCGGCAGCTGGACGATCCAGCTGCTCAGCCCGTGCTCCAGACAAGCTCGGGAGTGCATATCGTAGTCTCGGGAGAGCTGTGTCCGCCAGATACTGGGATGTTCATCCCAAAGACCGACGACGGACGTGTGCTTTTTCTCTTGCCTTGGATGGGGAAGACGCTTATCGGGACCACCGATGAGCCTGCCGAGCCGGTCGATCATCCGATTGCCGGCGAAGCAGACCTCGCCTATCTCATTAAACACGTCAGCCGCTATCTCGAGCGTCCGCTGACCCGAGGCGATGTCCTCGCGGCATGGAGCGGGTTACGTCCGCTTTTCGCCGGTAAGCACGCGGCAGGGCGTGGAACTGCAAAACTCGTGCGAGACCACGTGATTTTCGAGAGTCCATCGGGACTCGTCACCGTGACGGGCGGAAAGTGGACGACCTACCGGCAGATGGCAAGCGATGCCGTCGATCACCTCGTGCGTGAACGCGGCTTGGTCGAAAAATCGCCTTGCATCACGGCAACACTTCGTCTGGTGGGCGGAGACGGATACCGGTCGGACGGCGCTCGCGAGCTTGTCCAGAAATTTGGGTTCGATCGTGATATCGCCGAACACCTCAACCACGCCTACGGCGATCGCGCCGAGAGCGTCGCGGCGCTTACGGCTCAAGGGCTCGGTAAACGCTTGAGCGACGGCTATCCTTATATCGAGGCCGAAGTCGTTTGGGCGGCCCGAGAGGAACGCGCGGAAAGCGTCATGGACGTCCTTGCGCGCCGGACTCGGTTGGCATTCTTGGATCGCGCTGGCGCCACGCACTGCATTGAGCGCGTCGTCGAATTGCTCGCAGGCGTCTTGGAATGGGATGCCACCCGTCGCAAGCGTGAGCACGGCGAGGCTCGCGCGCGCTTGAGCAATGGCCTTTAGTAATGAATAGGCGTTGCAGTCAGGCTCGCAGTGCGGCTAGCCCCGCCGTATCGCAGACGACGATGTGTTTGCGCCGCATATCGATGAGCTTCGCGTCCCAAAGCTCGTTCAGCGTGCGGTTCATCGTTTCTCGCGTGGTTCCAGACATGTTCGCGAGTTGCTGATGGGTCAGCCGTATGGTGATCTGGTTACCGCTCTCCGCCGCTTCTCCAAAATCGCTCGCCAATGTGAGCAGCAGATCGGCGACGCGCGCCTTCACGGTGAGGTGCGAGCGTGTTTGCACCATGCGGTTCGACGCTCGGAGGCGAGCGCAGAGCGCTGTGATGACGGAACGATTCAACTGCGGTCGCTGCGAAAGCAGATCGAGAAACTCGTCTCGCGGGAGGGAGAGCAGCTGCGCGTCGCGGAGCAGCGTGACTGTCGCAGACCTCGGCGCTTCATCGAGCACCCCTAACTCGCCCAAGACATCGCCTTGTTTCAATATTGAGAGGATCGTCTCTCGGCCGTCGCTGCTCGTACGCGTGACGGCCACACTACCCTCTTTGATGATATATAGTGCGTCGGCCGGGTCGCCTTCATACATCAGCGTGTGGCGCTTGGAGAACTTCCTCACGCGCAACAAATCGGCTACGGCCTTGAGGTCATCCGCACCAATATCAGCGAACAGCGGCACCTTTTTGAGAAATTCAGTGTCGGTGAATTGCAGCATGTTCAGTCGAATCCAAAGCTCACGGCCTGCGTCCTTGGGTCGCAGTCCTTTTCCGCACCTGGGTGAGATTGACCGCGAGAGCGATATAACGGCCCACGGATTGCACGAAACGCTCGAAATAGTCGTCTGCGTCTTGCGCAGGTAGGGCCACTAATGCGCCAAGCTTTTGTTTTTCGATGCTAAGCGGGGTGATCAGTATGCGCGGACCCAGCACACTGAATAGCTTTGCCAACTTCGGAGAGAGCGGTTGTTGTTCGCTCGCGTTAAAGGGCCGGTCGTCCCTGATCACCTCCTCGATCAGGTGAACGTATCCGTAGAACTTCCTTAGCGCAGCTGCTTCCTGAGGGAAACCAAAGGCGGTGCTCAACTGCACCTTGCCCGATGGCCGTCGAAGAAAGATCGCTGCAGCACGCACTTGTCCAGCCGACAGGCAGCTCTCGAGCACAGCCGGCGGAAAAGCCTTAAGCTGCGACGTGGCGCTCAGCCGGAGCACCTGCGAGAGCAAGGCAAGCTCGATCTCCTGGACACCTAGACGGCGAACGAGTCTGACGTTGAGTTCACCTTGCAATTCAGCCTGTCGGAGCGCGCGTTGAGCACTCTCGACGGCCTCGAGATCCAATTCTCCCAGCGGCGGATGTTCGGGAGCATCGAGCGCCCGTTCGAGCGCCTCGATGAGATATTCGGCTTGCCCCTTGGTGACGAATTCGTTGGCGCCGGCGAGTTTTGCGAAAACGCGGTCCGCTGGATCATCGAGCACGGACGAGTAAAGGATGATCGGAGTCTTCGACACGGCTGGATCCAGTCGCACGGACTTGCACACGCCAAAGCCGTCGAGCTGCGGCATGAACACGTCGCAGACCATTGCGTTCGGCTTCAACTTGCGTACCATCTCTAGGGCTTCCAGCCCATCTTTGGCCGCGTGAACCGTGAAACCCGAACCTTCCAAGAAGGCGCGGATGAGCTTACGCTGCATCGGGTTGTCGTCGGCAACGATCACGGTGCGTTTGCGACCGTTGTTATGCGGTTGCTCGGCATTCGGAAGGTGCGTCCGGACGACATCGATCAGCTTTGCGATATCGATCGGTTTTGCGAGGTAATCGACAAACCCGATCTGCACCGCTTTGGCGAGCACGAGTCCAGGTTGCGATCCAGAGACCGCGATGATCGGTATGTTGTCGCCCCCCGGGAGCTTGCGATAGTCAAGCGCGAGTTGGATCCCGTCTGTTCCCTCGATCATCAAGTCTTGGATTATGAGATCCGGCGCAGCTTCTCGGACCAGCTTGAGGGCTTCGGCAGCGGTGCCGGCCTCTTTGACAGAGAAACCTTCCTTGTTCAAGGCGAGCCGGAAAAGTTTTCGGCCGACTGGGTTGTCCTCGACGATAAGAATGGTCCGCGCGTTGCGCGGGTTTGGTAACGGCACGCTCCTAGCCCACGTCGCGCGTCGGCTTATCCGGTGTGTCACCAAACGCAGTGGCGAGCGCGCGCACGCGGCGGTCGTTGTTGTTGATGATCGCTAAAAGCTCGTTGGCACTCCTCAGTACGTCGTCAAGGAATTCGCGTTGTTTTGCCGTCGTGGGGCCGGCAGCTTCGTTTCGGACGAGATTCGAGAAGCCGATGATCGCGTTCACGGGCGACCGCAAATCGTGGAAAAGTCGTCCGAGTAGAGTGACCAGCTCAGTGTCCGGCTCGCTCACGCGCTGACCTCTTGCTGCAGCGCCGAGCGCACCATGCTCAGCACATGGTTGGGCTCGGATGGTTTTTCGATGACGCAGCGGACACCTGACCAGCGCACGAAATTTTGCATCTCGTCATCGGCGAGACTTGCCGTGTACAGCGCGAGCTTGGTGCGATCCAGTCCGCCATCCGCTTTGAATCGCTCTACGAGTTCTCGCCCGCCCATAATGGGCATGTTGACATCGAAGATCATCAAGTCGGGGCGCTCCTTATGCACGATCGCAAGCGCTTCGGCTCCATTAGCTGCCTCGAGCACGCCGTAGCCTCCATACTTGAGAATCGTGACCATGAGCTTGCGGTTGACGGCCAAATCGTCCACCACGAGAACCTTGGGAGGTGGCCCGTTTTTCACCCTAGTCGTATGGAGCCTCATCGTCTCTGGAAGAAATGTTTCGACCTGGTCCACGAATTTGTGCGGATCGATGGGCTTGTCCATGTAGCCGTCAAAACCGGCGGCCAGCACGCGGTCGCGGTCGCCCACCATGGCGAGCGCGGTGACCGCAACGAGCGGCTTGCTTTTACAGCGCGCGTCGGCCTTGATGCGTTTCGCCAGCTCGAATCCATCGATGCCGGGCATAAGGATGTCGCACAGGCACAGGTCGTAGTCGCCCTCTAGCGCCGTCAAAAGCCCTGTCAGCCCGCTGTCGGCGCCGACCGGAGTGTGACCGCGCGATTGCAATAGGTACAGCATGAGATCGAGATTTGTCCGGTTGTCGTCGATCACGAGTATCCGAGCGCACATCAGCCGCTCTCCCGAAGCCGTAGCGTGAAGATGCTGCCGGCACCTGGAGTGCTCTCACAGGTCAGCTCCGCGCCCAGCAACACGGCGAGCTTCTGGCTGAGATACAAGCCGAGCCCGGCACCCTCAAAGCGCCGCGTGCTCGATTTGTCTAGTTGTTCGAAAGCCTGGAATAGTCTCGATCGCTCTTCTGCGGTGATGCCGATACCGCTGTCGATTATGTTCACGTCTGCGAAACAGCGGCCGTCCACGGACTGCTTCTTGAGTTCCATTCGCACGAACCCGGACTCCGTATATTTTATGGCGTTGTTGGTCAGATTGATGAGGACTTGGCGAAGAGCGCGGCGATCGCTCATCACCATCATGTCGGGTTCGTTCGAGTCGACTTCAAGCTTTAGGCCTTTCGCCTGCGCTAGCTCGCGCAGCGATTCGGCGACGCTGCGGATCTCTTGCTCCACGACGATCGGCTCGAGGTGCAATTCCACCTTGCCGGATTCGATTTTCGCGACGTCGAGGATGTCGTTGATCAGCGAAAGCAAGTGGCGCGCGCTCGACTGCACGGTTTCGAGTTGCTGCTCCTGCTCGACGTTGAGCGGACCCGGCAACTTCATGAGCAACGTGCCGGTGAAGCCGATGACCGCGTTGAGCGGAGTACGCAGTTCGTGACTCATGCCCGCGAGGAACCGGTCTTTCGCCTGATTTGCGTTTTCGAGCTCGCGGTTTTTATCCTGAAGAGCTTGCTCGACGCGCTTGCGCTCGGTTATTTCGCGAATGGAGCTCGAAACAAGAGTGCCGTCTTCTGTTTCAAGGGGACTCAAACTGATCTCGACGGGAAACTCAGTGCCGTCCTTGTGGAGGCCATAGAGCTCGCGGCCTTCACCCATCGGACGAACGCGTGCGTCGGCAAAAAAACCCTCACGGTAGCCGAGGTGTTTGCTGCGAAATCGCTCCGGCACGAGCAGCTCGACCTTCTGACCGAGCAGTTCCTTACGTTGGTAACCAAACAGCTTTTCCGTCTGCGCGTTCACGATCATGATCGCGCCATTACTGTTCACTATCACAATCGCGTCTGGTGCCGATTCGAGCAAGGCGCGAAACTTCTGTTCCGCCCGACTGCGGTCGGTTGTGTCGCGAATGGCGCTCGACACAAGCAGACCCTGTGGTGTCTCGATCGGGTTGAGACTGACCTCGACCGGAAACTCGCTCCCGTCTTTGCGGCGGCCGAACAGTCCAAGGCCACTGCGAATCGGCCGCGCTCGCGCATCTCGAAAGAAGTTCGTCCGGTGCAGTTGGTGCTTGGCGCTAAAGCGCTCCGGAACGAGCATCTCTACGGGCTGCCCAACGAGCTCCGGCCGGGTGTAGCCGAACAGACGCTCCGTCTGTGCATTGATAAGCGCGATGCGCCCGTCGCCCTTGACGACGACCATGGCGTCCGGCGCCGATTCTAAAAGTGACTGAAACCTCGCCTCAGCTTGAGCAGCGCCGCGCTCCCTTTTGACACGCTCGGCCACGAAGACAAAGCCGGAGCCGCCTTCCTCTGTAGCGGAACGCGACGTCACCGTGACGCGGGCCGAGAATCGCTTTCCCTGGCTGGTTGCGAGCACGACGACGCCTCTCCAATTACTGTCGCGGAACGCCGCGTCTCGAATCGTTTCGCCTCTGTGCGCATCTTCAGTGGCGTACATGATCGCAGTATCTTTGCGACCGATTGCATCGGCGGCGCCGTAGCCGAAAAGACGGGAGGCACCTTCGTTCCACAATTCGACAGTGCCGTCGGAGTCTAAGCCGATGATGGCATGGCTGGTCGTTGCTCGCAGAACGCTGGCGGCTAGGTCGAGCGCTTCGGTTGCTTTTCTCAAAGTGATCATCGGTACGTTCAATTTCACGTTACTTAATGATACTTTCGGAAAGCGGAGCTTGCAGGCGCACCGTACGGGGGCGCGTTAGGGAAAAAAATACCTTGGTATCGTACCGTACGGTACTAACATACTTATGCATGATACTAACGTGCTTATGTACCGCCGACGCCGCGTGCGCGGTTGTCCTTTGAAGCTTCAGTTTGGGCACGAGAGATGCGGCCAAGCACGACCGTGATCTCTGCGCGCGCGAGGCCAACGATTTTGAGACTTTCCGGCCCCGGCTGTTGATGCCACGCTTCAAATGCTTGGAGCAGCCTCAGCCGGGCTTCTTGCAACTCGTCTAAGAGTTGCTTCATGGGTAGCGGCTGCTCGAAGGGCTTCGGTTGGTTACGCCTCAAGCGCAGGGAACTGTCGCGAACGATCCTTCCCAGCGTGGCGTTGTCAGCAAGGGCAAAAAACTCCGTCAACACATATTCAATTATGGCGCTTTCGCTGACTCTCTCCGAGTACGCGAGATCCTTCAATCGAGCCCCTATGGACAGATCAAGGGAATGTGAAACCTTGTTCGTTTGGCGACGATTCTCTCTCTTTTGATCCTTCATTACACCTGCATACTAAACAGCAGTTCAAACAAACCGCCGAACTAAGCCATGTTTTCGTTAGCGACTGCGTTTCCACTCCGAACTGGCAGTTCGCGCGTGAGTGGCATGTTGGCGTGCGACGCACTCGAAATAATCAACCGCATGCGCCACCTCGGGTAGTGTAAGCCGACTGAGCGCAGCACGTTCCGCCCCGTCCAACTCGAGCGCATCTGCAACGCGCATAAGAAACGATGCGGAGAAGCGTCGGTGAGACACACCTCGCTCAAATATCGCGTACCAGCGCACGGACACGCCCGCTAAATTGGCGACATCCTGCTGCCGCAAGCCATCGGCGCGTTGGCCGCCGGAGGATCGTCGAGGCGCGGAACGACCGCGAGCTCTCCACTGGATCAGCAACTCGCGGCGCATGGCGTGCAGCGCAGACTCGTCCGAAGCGGACGGCCAGGCTGTGATCGCGCCTTGGTCCGGCATCCGGCCAACCACGGAGCCGTCGGCGCTCCTGCCGCGCGGAGGCCTACGACGGCGGCGCATTTAGAGCGTGCCAAGAATCAGTCACCTAGCCAGTATACATACTAGTAAGTATACCGGTCAACCTTGAGTCCTGTGATAATAGCCGCAATGGAACGGTTAGTTTAGGGTTGGTTGATCCGTCTGGCGGTTGCGACAGCCCCTATGGATGTGCGCTTGAGTGGGGCGAATTGTTGACGATGGGGCGAAGGCTCAGCAAGTCACCAAACTGATCCGTCGTTATTTTATACTCGCAGGCGGTGCCTTCGAGGCCCTCCCTATCAACGATCGTTACGACGCCGCGAGAGTAGCAGTACGGCGAGTAACTCGTGCGTCAGCGGGAATTCATTCCCCCGACCCGATCGGCGGTGATCAAGAGCCCAACGCGCGCATCGCTCGGAGATGCTATGCAACCGATTGCAAGCAGCCAACTGGCCGAGCATATTGACGTAAGCTTGAAAATAACTAGTTGAGGAATTTGCGAAATACTTCATTCGTTTTGAGAAGGCTACGAAAGGTCTCAGCGGGCATCTTCCACGCTTTTCCCGGCACCTGGCAAAAACTTTCATTGGCGCTGGTTTCGCCGCCCATGAGCAGGGGGGATCGCGCTCGTGCCCTCACGTCCTATCGTTCCAATCTCGATCATCCCCCGTTCTTCAACCGAGCCACGACCGAAGAATGGCGTCGAGAGGGAAATAGGCGTCCTCGATGCGCTCTTCCGGCCCATAGACGTTGTCGCGCACTCTAAAGTGGACGACTTCCCCGCAGCGCAGGGCCGCGGCGCTGTCGTAGCCCTTTAGGCAAGCCAAAATCGCGTTGTTTTCAAAATTAGTGACGTTCGTCATACTTTGCCAAGAAGTATATAAGTAAGAAGGAGACTGGTACGTTTTCGTACCGATGCGGCGCCCGGCAGGCAATATAATCAAATACGGTTACGCGGTAATCTGTCCTTCCCGGCGAGCTGTTAAGGTTGACACACATTTAATGATTTGTGACCTTTGTAAGGAAGACGCTGATCGAATTCTTCGCGTCGAGTCGTGGCAAGTCTGCCAATGGTGCGTGAGCAACCATGTGCTAGAGCATGCCCTGGAGGTGGAATTCGATATCGCGAAACTCCGAGAAGCCGTTGCCAAAACGAGCGCAAAGCACAACAGCGACGTCAGGAATGAAGAAGCGGCGGAAGCCAAGCTAGAGCTCGCTTATGTAGCTTATGAGGATTTGGCGACTGCGATGAAAGAGCTTGAAACGACCAGAGATACTTCACTAGACAGCTCTAGGCAAGCGTTGGTTGCTAGGAAAGCGCTGGACGATTACTCGGATAGAGAACGGAGGAAGACTGAGAGGGCACGTCAACGCCACTAGACTGGGCGAGACCACACCCAAATGGAGCGGTCAAATGAAGACCGCTCCATTTTATTTCGAGCGGGTGTCTCTCCACATCTTGTGTTTTGTCTGCGACATCTTCAGATGAACGATCAGGGCCTCCAAGATCTCAGCGGCAATGCTCACGGCTTCAATCAAATCGGGCACGGTCGGATCCTGGCTCCGCGTAATTGCTTCAGTTAAGTCTTTGATGAGCCGCTGTGTGCGCGGCATTTTTTGTTTTGGCATTGTCTGAGGATTCTACAAAAAGCCGTCGCAGCGCTTTTTTCGATGCCTCAAGCAACGCATTCTAGGCCTTCCTTAATGAACGCGCGAACGGGCCCGCTCATGTTGGTACGCTTTGCGTTAGCGGCGCTGCTCTTGGGCGTTTGTATCGCCACGCTGGCAAGCGTGATCCTAAGAAATCCGCATTGGACCGTCGATGGTTTTTCCTACGCGCGCATGACTTTGGAAGACGCCGGTATATCGCCGCGCGAGAGCCTGAAGATCGCAGAGGTGTTTTACGCAACAAAACCCATCGCCCACAATCCAAAGGTCGCAAAGTACTTTATCGTCGACGCCGAGCATGCGCCGCCGGCGGGAGGTCCGATCTTTCGGCCGCGAGTGCTCTACCCGTGGCTCAGCTCCTTGCTGTATCCGCAGCGCGGACTGCACTCGCTCTTAGACGTGTCCGCGCTCGCCTATTTGGCGGCTGTATTCGGGATGTATTGGCTCGGTCTCGCCCTGGCACGACCGTGGATCGCCGCCCTCGGCGCTTTGGCATTTGCTGTATCGCCGCTCGTGTTCGCTCAAGCTGAGTCTGCGCTTACTGACATGGTCGCACTCGCTCTCTGGATTGTGGCGTTGGCAAGCATCATGTACTTCCTCAAGCAGCCCGCGTGGTTCTACGCGGCCGCGTTCGGCATAGCAGCTTTGGCACTGGTATTGACGCGCCAAGCCGTCTATCTACCTTTTGGCGCGGCCGTTGGAGCGGTAGTTTGGGCGCGCGTACGACGCGACGCGAGTGAAATGCTCAGGAGCTTATGGATCGCAGCTATCGCCTTCGCCGCTGTGGCGATCAGCGTCGTCTGGAACGCGTACGAACACGGCGCCAGCATCGGATATGAACTGGAAATCGCACACCGCATCGCAGTGAGTTCTCATTCCGCGTATGCAATGCAATCGTTTGGAGCATGGTATAGAAGCGCAGTACTGCAGAGCGTTGTCTATGAGGTCAAGCGAAGTATCCTCAACATTTTACCCGTGCTTGCGCTGATCGCAATCATAAGCGAGCGGCGCCGCAAAGAAGTTGGCGTTCTGGTGGGAGCGACGGTCGCCGCGCTCCTTTCAATCTTGGTGCATCCCGCACCGTACGATTTTCCCCGAACACTGGACGCGCCGCTTTACCCGATTGTTTTGGCAGCTCTTGCGATCGGTGTGGAGCGCCTTATCAAATTGGCGAACGAAAAAAGATCAGCGATCGCCGCCTAGATCTGCCACTTTTCAACATTCCACAAATCGGATTGGATCGGTTCTGGTTTAAAATTGCGCAGTTGTGAGCTGACCGCGTAAATTCTGTCCTCCCAAGCTAAAGGCACGTAAGGCAAGTCGCGGTTCCAAAGCCGCTGCAGCTCCGCATATATGGGTTTTCGTTCAGCTTGCGGATAGACAGCGGTCGCCTGCGCGGCGAGACGGTCGGATTCGGCGCTGGCGTAACGAGCGTCATTCGCGCCGCGGGTTCCGATGAATTGACTTCCGAGAATGTTCGTCCGATCAGGATCGGGCCGGAGAACAATGGAGTCGACCGCAACGTCAAAGTTTCCGGTTGTGAGAAGGCCGGTGGGGCTTGCCAGCACATTAAGCGGCTGTGGCAGGATGGAAACGTCAGCTCCTATTTCTCGCCACGCTTGCTGTATTTGGGTCGCCAGCGCCTTCGCAACGGTGCTTCCCGAGAAGACGATCAGCGTGAAAGAAAAACTGCGACCAGCGGCGTGTCGGATTCCATCCGGGCCGCGAATCCATCCGGCCTTGGTCAGTAAATTATTGGCTCGTTGAGGATCGTGGGCTGGCGCGCTATTGTTATCGTCATACGCCCAACTGAACGGCGGGATGAGCGACCTTGCGGGGAACGCCGTACCGAGGTAGGTGACCTGAACCAGCCTCGGCCGATCAAGCGCGAGGGCCAGCGCCTGGCGCACGCGCACGTCAGAGAATGGCGGCCGCGTCACGTTAAAGGTGAGCATACGGAGAAAGGGGTTCGGCACCAAGCTGACGTGATAGCCGGGCAAATTTCGTAAATCGGCGACTTGGCCGGGGCTGTTTATTTGTGCGGCGTCGAGTTCCTTGGCTTTGAGCAAGGTCAATCGTGTGTTTGCATCCGGCACAATGGGAATTTCTACTGCATGCACCTTAGGGGCGCCGCCAAAGTAGTGTTCGTTGGGGACGAGTACGATTCGTGAAGAACGCTCCCAGCGTTGCAAACGCATCGGCCCGGTGCCTATCGGGTGCAAGCCGAACGCATCGTGGTTGAAGTCGGCTGAGCGATCCAGCAAATGTCGTGGAATGATGGTGCCGCCGCTGAAGAGGCGCTCAACCGCCGGCGCCCACGGTGCTTTCAAACGGATGACGACGGTGTAATCGTCAGGCGCTGATATCCTCTCAACATGCGAGTACGTCGCAAAACTCGCGGCATTTACTTTTGGGTCGGCGATTTTGGGGAAGGTGAAGGTGACATCCGAAGCGCTAAAAGGCGTGCCATCTTGCCACGTCACGCTATGCCGCAGATGATAGATGATCGTAAGTCGGTCGGTGCTGATGCCGCCGTTGGAGACACTGGGGACCACCATCGCCAAATCTGGAACGATGGTCTGATGGTCGTCAAACTTCACTAGGCCGCTGAAAATAGCGCCGTCAACGCGCGTTTCGCCCGAGACGCTTGCCAACACCGGATTCAGCGAGTTGACATCGGTCGTCAAACCGCCGTAGCGCACGACGCCCTGGAGCGCACCGTGACCCCCCGAGAGAGAGGCAGTCGTCGGGGCGGCATGGCAGCCGCTCAGAAGAAGTACGAGCAGCAACAGCGCAGTTTTGGCGCTGTTTTGGCACTTATATAAGAGGTCGCCTGGGCTCGACCCTAAGAACGCACCAATCTCTTGCAGTGAGGACATCATGAATCGCAGGGAACTTTTGCGCGTAACCGCAGCTACAATTCTCGCGGGCGGCCTCGCAAGCGACTCGGAAGCATCCGAGCTCGAGTCTGCATTGAAACCGCCGAAGAAAGGGCCGATTGTGGTCGCCGTCGTTGTCGGAGACGGAGCTACCGTGATCGATTTCGCCGGGCCGTGGGAAGTCTTCCAAGATGCGTCGGTCCCGGGAAACGACAGCCCATTCTCGTTGGCTATGGTATCCGACAACACTGCACCGCTGCAAGCCAGTAACGGTATGATTGTCACACCTCGCTTCACGTACGACAGTCTGTCGGAGCAGCCGAACGTTATCGTCATCGGCGCGCAAGGCGAACACACCCCGAAAAAGATTGATTGGATAAAGAAGGCGAGCGAGAAAGCGGATCTCGTCATGTCGGTTTGTACCGGGGCGTTTCTTCTTGCCAAGACCGGACTGCTGGATGGCTTGACGGCAACGACGCACCACGATTTTTACGACCGATTCGAAAAGCAATTCCCGGCTATCCATTTGGTACGAGGGCCGCGCTATGTCGAGCACAAGAAACTAGCGACGGCGGGCGGCTTGACGTCTGGCTTCGAGCTTGCACTTCGTGTGGTGCAACGGTACTTTGGCAATGCGATCGCGAGCCAGACCGCATACTACATGGAATATAACCGCTCACCGCAACGTCCGAACAGCGTTTGAGTCAGGTTGCCTTCGGCATCAATAAATTGGCGTCGCGCGCGAGCCGCCGGAGAAATAATCGCCAACTGGGCAAGGTGAGGATGACCGGAGTCCTCACCTGCTAGGCGGCGTGTGAAACTTATTTCGTACAGTCAAGCCTTACTCGGAAGCTTGGATCGGTGACAGTGTATCCGAATGTCTTCCCGAAGTCAGTGCGTTTGATGGCAATCAACAGCTTAGTTGGCGACTTGCCAGCATCTTCGTCCGGTAAGCGGTAAAACAAGGTCGTCCGAGCCACGCCGCCGGGTGGGAGGCTCTTATAGAAGATTGCTTTTTGGTATTGGACCTTTGCAGTCGTTGTCTCCATATCTAAAACCGTATCGTCCGCAAATGCGAGCTGCGGATAGTCTTGAAATCCGCTATCGGTCGGTGAGTTTTGTGCATTTTTACCATTGCGAAGCTCGAGCGTGACGGCCCAGTTTTTGTAATCGGGGTCATCAGGGTTCGTTTGTAGCCCGCTGCTTATTACTTTCAAGCGCCAGACTCCATTAAATAACGTCTCGCCCATGCAACCTTCAACGGAAGCACGCTGATTCGCCCCGCCGGCAGGGGGTGGTGTAGCGGCGCCCGACATATTTGGTAGCTCACACAAGGCCGCCAAGACCGTGCTGGCTAGGAAGACACGCAAATACAAAGCACATTTTACCGTGGCCATGTTTTTCAACCTTTCCCGGAGATTGTGTTCTGCATATACTTGCGCGGGCGCACGCCGATGACCTAGCAACAACTAATTCTTCGGATTCCGAATCGCATCCATGACCGAATCCGCCGTGGTGAGGTCCGCGCCCGTAGCTTTCTGATATGCTTTGTCAGCCTGCAACCGATCGCGTTTGGCAAGGAGTGCTTTGATTTGCGAGAGCAGAGGATCGCGCAACTCGCCGGCCAGCTTCTTGGCGCGTGCCTTTTGTTGCAAGCCTTGGGTTTGAAGCCTTTGCATAACTTGCATGCCTAGCGCATTTGGGCAAGCGGTGACTAAATACCACGGTAGCAACCAGGATGGGAGCGACCCGCCCGCAAGCTTGACGAATCCCGCACGAAGAGTGAATGTCAAGCGAGGATGCGGCCGGCACGGCATCGCATCGAACGGGCCGACTGTTCGATTGAGGATGCGCCGTCCGAGTCCGCGGGAGCGCATGAAGCGGATCGAACGAGTCAAGCTATACCCAACCGCCTCGCAGGGCGCGCGTCTGCAGGCATGTTTGGGCGTGTGTCGTGAGCTTTATAATGCGGCACTCGAACAACGGCGCGATGCCTGGCGATCGCGTTGTCTGCGCATCGATCACAAACGACAGTACGCAGAATTAACTGAGCTGCGCGCAGCAGATCCCCGGGTGGCTAGTATTTACCGCGAGCTACAAGACGCGGCGTTGCACAAGCTCGATCTGGCTTTTCGCGCATTCTTTAGGCGTTGCAAGAAAGGTGAGGCACCAGGTTTTCCTCGCTTCCGTGCAGCGCGCCGTTATCGCAGTCTAGAATTTCCCCATGGCAACCGTGCCCTGAAGTTCAATGGCGCCCAGACCAAGGTCAAAGTCCCGGGCGTCGGCAGCGTGCGCCTGCGACGCGGCCGTCCTGTTCCCGGATTTGGCCGGGCAATGCTGGTACATTCACCGCGTGGCTGGTACGCTTTGTTCGAGTGCGAGCGGGCAGCCAGTCCGTTACCCGCAACGGGGAAGGTGGTCGGCGTCGACGTGGGCATTGCGGCCTTTTACGCGACCTCGGATGGTCACATCGAACCCAATCTTCGCCTTGGCAGAGAACGTGCGGCTCAGGTAGCGCGCTTGCAGCGGATCATCGCCAAACGCCTGCGCGGTGGTGCTGGCCGGCGTCGGGCGGTGCAAGCATGTGCCCGAGCACAAGATCGGCTGCGCTGGGCGCGGCGCGACTGGCACCACAAGCAAGCACGTAAACTTGTCGCGTGTTATGATGCGATCGCCTTTGAAAAGCTGCGAATACGTTCGATGACGAGGTCGGCGAAAGGCAGCCTGCAAGCACCCGGTAAGAATGTCAGGCAGAAG
>Ga0209220_1000037_pt1 | contig 74811 bp, 65 predicted proteins | sample BlaSpr_A8_OM3_M3_FD_187984 | JGI IMG/M metagenome (GOLD analysis project Ga0209220, IMG submission 187984) | Forest soil microbial communities from Thunder Bay, Ontario, Canada - Black Spruce, Ontario site 2_A8_OM3_M3 (SPAdes) (version 2) | ecosystem: Environmental > Terrestrial > Soil > Boreal... | reverse complement strand
GGGGGGGGGGGCGCTCGCCGAGATGCGGCTGGCGCGGCTCGACCTGCCGCCGGCGTTGCTCTCTGCGTTGGCGCAGTCCGGGGGGGCAGGAGGTGGAGGTACGCCCGGGCCACGCATCGAGCGGCTGGAACGGATTCCCGGCGTGCACTACGTGCTCGTGGTGCCGCTCCGGAACGGCACCGTACTGACGGTCGGCGTGGGCCCGCGCAGCCGGCTGCTACCGCCCGACCGTGCCGCGCGGTTCCTGCGCGGCGATCCCGGGGTCGAGCCGCCGTACACCATCACGCTCTCGCTCCCGCTCGCGGGCGCCACGGCGGCGAGCGCCGCTGGCACGGTGGAGTGGCGACGCGTGGGATGGGCGGCGCGGGGCGAGCGGCAGGTGGCAATGCCGGACGGCGTGCGGCACGTGCACCTGCGCGTCGCGCTGCGCGGACCGGCGGCGCTGCTCGTGCGCGGCGTGCTGGTCGTGCTGCTCGACATGGCGCTGCTCGGCGCCGTTTGGGTGTTCGGGCTCAGCATGGCCGAGGCGTGGCGCGCCCGGATACCCGCGCTCGTGACGACGCTGCGGACGAGCTATCGCGCGCAGCTCACGACGGTGCTGGTCGCGTTCTTTGTTTTGCCGGTGCTCGGCTTCGCGGCCTGGAGCTTCGCGCGGCTGGCGGATGAAGCCCGTCGCTCGGGCGATCTCCTCATTCGCCAGACTCTGCGGGACGCCGCGAGCAGCGCCGAAACCGTCGCCGAGGACCGGCCCGAGGCGATCGGGCAGTCGCTCGTGGAGCTGGGGCGCCGGCTCGACGCCGAGTTGTGGCTGTACCGGCGCGGGGTGCTCGTCGCGACGAGCTCCCCGGTGCTGGCCGAGCTGGGATTGGTCGACCCCTTCCTCGCGCCGCCCGCCTTCCGGCTCACGCTCGAGGACGAGCTGGAGCTCACGACCGACGCACGCACTGCCGGCCGTCCGACGCGCGTCGGCTACCGCGTCGTCGCGGCCGGACCGCCCGGCGAACAAGCGGTGCTCGCCGCTCCGCAGCTGCTCGATGACGAGCGCGTGCGCCAGCAGCAGGAAGACCTGGCGTTGGCGCTCGTGCTCGGAACGCTCGTCGGCCTGTTCGCGGCGGTATACCTGGCGGGCCTCGCCGCCCGCCGACTCGCGAAGCCGGTCGCCGCGCTGCGCGCCGCGGCGCTGGCGGTGGGGCGGGGCAGCGAGCCGCCCGGCTTCCCGCCCGGGACGCCGCGCGAATTCGAGCCGGTGCTGACGGCGTTCGACCGCATGGTCACCGACGTGCGGCGCAGCCAGGCGGCGCTCGAGGAAGCGCGGCAGCGCACCGCGCGCGTGCTCGCGAACGTCGCGACCGGCGTGATCGCCGTCGATGACGGGTTGCGGGTTACGATGGCGAACCCGCGCGCGGCGGAGCTGGTCGGCGAAGCGTTGGCGCCGGGGGACGTCTTGCCGCAGGCGACGCAGCCCGCCTGGGGTCCGGTGTGGGAGGCAGTGGGCGCGTTCATCGCGGCCAACCGCGACGTCATTCAGGAGCGGGAGTTCGAGGTCGGCGGACGCCAGATCCGTGTGCAGCTCGCCCCGCTCGGCTCGGCTCCCGACGGCTGCGTCATCGCACTCGACGACGCCACCGCGCTCACCCGCGCCGCGCGTGTGCTTGCATGGGGAGAGATGGCGCGCCAGGTCGCCCACGAAATCAAGAACCCGCTCACGCCGATTCGCCTGGGCATTCAGCATCTGCAACGTGTGCAGGGAAAGACAAAGGGGGGCGACAGCTTCGAAGCGACGCTGCAGGAGACCGCCGGCCGGATTCTCGGGGAGATCGACCGTTTGGACGGGATCGCGCGCGCCTTCTCGCGCTTCGGCGCTCCCGCCGCCGAACAGCTGCCCCTCGAGCCGGTGGATCTCGCCGCGGCCGCGCGCGAGGTGGTGCAGCTGTACGGCCTCGGTTCCCCACCGCGTTTCGAGGTGCGCGCCGGGCCGGACGGCGCTTTCGCGCTGGCGCGCAAGGACGAGGTCAAAGAGGTGCTGGTGAACCTGCTCGAGAACGCCCGCAACGCTGCTGCCAAGCGCGTGACCGTGCACGTCGCAGGGGGGGGGCGCCAGCTCATCGTAGTCGACGACGGCCGTGGCATCGCGCCGGAAGCGCTGCCACGGGTGTTCGAGCCCACCTTCTCCACGACGTCCAGCGGCTCCGGCCTCGGCCTGGCGATTGCGCGGCGGCTGGTCGAGAGCTGGGGCGGCACAATCACCCTTGAAAGCGAGCCCGGACAGGGTACCACTGTCACCCTTTCGCTTCAGGCGGCCGCTGAAAACCCGGTTCGGTGACCCCGCTCACCTCCCCCAATGGAAAAATCGGGCAAGATGTGCAAAGTTGTGGCGGCCTTTCCCCCGTCTGAGGTGCCCTTTGCGAACTGGAGTCGTCGCCCTCACGCTTGCCGTGCTCGTGCTCGCCCCCCTGCGGCCGGCCCGCGCGCAGTTCTCTTTCGACGCGCGCCGCATCGGCATGGGCGGCGTGTCGCTGTCACGGGACGGCAACCTGCGCCGCTACAATCCCGCGTACCGCGCCGTGAAGAATCGCGCGGACGCCGGTGGCGCGCCGAAGTTCACGATTCCCGTGCCGCTCGGGTTGATCAAGTTCCTGCAGGATCATCCGGTCAACCAGCTGAGCACCGATCCGATGTTCAATCCCGACTCGGCCAAGTTCAATCCGATCGAGGTGATGAACCTAATCTTCAATCCTCCGATCTTCTATGAAGTGAGGAAAGCGCCAGCGCCCACGAACGACGTAGAGTTCACCATCGGCAAGAATGCATTCGTCGTCGACCTGGGCGCCGCGCAGGTGCTGATCCCGGAGCAGGAATTCGGGCTGGGCACCAGCAGCCGGCTCCTGGACATCGGATCCGGGTTCGGCGGCTTCCGCGTCGGCGTCATGGGTTTTCTGCAGTACGACGTCGGCCTCACGCTGGATGATTCGCTGCGACGTGTCCTCAAGGATGCCGACTCCGTGCGCGCCAACACGACCTACCGGGTGCTCGGCGACGGCGTGGCCCAGGCGGGCTTCGCGCCCACCGTCGGCTACGCGGGGCGGGTGCTGCGCGGTGCGGGCGGCGACGAATCGGACGACGGTGTGTACCTCGGCGGCGCCCTCCACTACTACATGGGCGGCACGTACGCGCGCGCCACGGGTCCCGGCGGGTTCACGACCGGCAATCCGGTCTTCGGGACCACGCCCGTCGCATTGCTCGACGACACGCTGTACACCTCCAACAAACCGTTCGGGAAGGGATTGGGCGGCGATGTGGGCATCGTTTTTGTCTCGGGCCCATTCGAGGTCGGCATGGGCGCCAACGACATCGGCGCCGAGCTCACGTGGTCGGATACGAAGGTGCAGCGCATCCGCTATGTCGCCGTAGGCGACTCGCTCGCCAAGACGCTGCTCACGAACCACGTCCAGAGCAAGACGAAGCTTCCCATCACCTACATCGCCAACGCGGCGCTGCGCATGGGGACGGGTACGACCGTCGGGGGCGATGTCGTAAACTCGGGACGTGGCACTGTCATCCACGTCGGCGTGGAGCAGCGTACGGGTCCCTTCGCCGTGCGCGGCGGCGTGTCGCGCGACCAGCGCAAGAAGATGCAATTCGGCTGGGGCGGCGGCGTGCGCCTCGGGCCCATCGGCCTCGATGTCGGTTTCTGGACGCACAGCAATTCGTTCAGCCCGAAACGGGGCATCACGATGGCCACTTCCATTTCAGTCTACTAGGGAGCGATCGATGAAGGCTCTTCGTGTCTCCCTGCTCGTAGCGGTGGCGGCCTGCGGTGAGGGGCGCGCCATCTTCAATATTGACGCCTACAGCTTCATGGCGGGGACCGGGAAGGACACCATTCCGTATCTGATCCCGCCGGCCACGACCGCCTCTGCCTCGCAGGTGCAGAAGATCAATCTGCCCCCTGGGTTCGGGAGTTCGGTCGTTGATACCGTGCGAATCACGAACGGCAGGGCAAACCTGGTCAACACGGGTGGGACCGGCTTCATTGGGTTGCAGCTGTATGTCGCGGCCGACTCACTGGGCACGTACAATGCCGGCGCACTCGCGCTCAACATCCCGGAGACCGGCGTCACGGGCTCGCAAACCGTCCCGGTCACGATCACGGGCGATCTCAGCGCTGGCCTAAACAGCGTCTTCACGAAACCCACGGTCTGGCTGCGTCTCGCCGCGACCGGGAGAAACCCAAATGCGACCCCGGTCACGGGCAGGATGATCCTGACCGCGCTGATGATCAGGGTCGTCGTCAAGGATAAGATCTTCTAGTCCCGCCGCCCGCGCCGTCGGGCGCGGGCGCTATATTTCGTCCCCGTGACTACCCGACGCTCCACCGTGACGGTCGCCGTGGGCGGCGTGGCGGTGGGCAGCGCCCACCCGATCGTCGTCCAGTCGATGACCAATACCGACACCGCCGACGTGGCGGCGACCGCCTCCCAGGTCCGGGCGTTGCACGCGGCGGGTAGCGAGCTCGTGCGGGTGACGGTCAACAACGACGACGCGGCGCGCGCCGTCCCGGCGATCGTAGCGCAGGTGGACGTGCCCGTGATCGGCGATTTCCACTATAACGGCCACCTGCTGCTCACGAAGTATCCCGACTGCGCCCGCGCGCTCGCGAAATACCGCATCAATCCCGGCAACGTGGGCACGAAGCGCCGCGACGACAACTTCCGCACCATCGTCCAGATCGCGATCGACGAGGGCAAGCCCGTCCGCATCGGCGTGAACTGGGGCAGCCTCGATCAACAGCTCCTCACCGAGATGATGGATGCGAATGCCGCGTTGGCCGAGCCCCACGACGCTCGCGACGTGACCATGGGGGCTATGGTGGCGAGCGCGATGCGCTCGGCCGAGCTGGCGGAGGAGTGCGGGTTGCCGCACGACCGGATCATTCTGTCCGCCAAGGTGTCGGGCGTGCAGGATCTCGTCGCCGTGTACCGCATGCTCGCCGAGCGCTCCGATTATCCGCTGCACCTCGGGCTGACCGAGGCGGGGATGGGTGCCAAGGGTGTCGTCGCCAGCACGGCGGGCCTCGCGATTCTGCTCCAGGAAGGCATCGGCGACACGATCCGCGTGTCGCTCACGCCGCGGCCCGGCGGCGATCGCACCGAGGAAGTGCAGGTCGCGCAGCAAATCCTCCAGTCGCTCGAGCTGCGGAGCTTCACGCCGCAGGTCACCGCATGCCCGGGATGCGGGCGCACGACGTCCACCTTCTTTCAGGAGATGGCGGAGGACATTCAGACCTACCTGCGCGAACGCCGCAGCGCCTGGCAGGCGCGCTATCCCGGCTCGGAGGAGCTGCGGGTTGCGGTGATGGGTTGTGTGGTGAACGGGCCTGGGGAGTCGAAACATGCCGACATCGGCATCTCGCTGCCCGGTACCGCGGAGGATCCGAAGGCTCCCGTCTATGTGGACGGCGCGTTGAAAGTGACGCTCAAAGGCGACACAATCGTCGCGGACTTTCTCAAGATTCTCGAAGCGTACGTCGACTCCCGCTATGGCTCAGCGGATCGGACTGCCGAGGGGCACGTCGCGGTCCGGATGCACGAGACAGATATCCCCCTCTCCTAGGATCACGCCCAGCGTCAGCACTTCCGAGAAAAACGTGGCGATCTGGCGCGGTGGGAAGTTGACGACCGCGAGCACCAGACGCCCTACGAGATCCGGCGGGTTGTAGTACTTCGCGATCTGCGCGCTGGAGTTCTTCACGCCGATCCCCGGTCCGAAGTCGATGCGCAGCTTGTAGGCGGGCTTTCGGGCCTGGGGGAAGTCCTCTGCTTGGACGATCCGCCCGACCCGGATGTCGATCTTCGCGAAGTCATCGTAGCTGATTTGCCCCATAGCCTCTCCACATGTCCCCTGTAGAGGTCAGCTGCCCCGCGGGTCTGTGCGGGGGAAGCTTGGCACGTGCGTTGCCTTTGCGCCACGGCAGCGGCACACCTCCACCTCTACAGGGATGGCGATATGCGACGGATCGGCATCGCGGTGCTCGGCCTGACGCTCACGGCAGCGCCTCTTTGGGGGCAGCGCTCGGCGCTGCGCGAAGTGCGCAACCGCGGATCGTTCGGCGGCGGGTTGATGGTGGCCGTCCCCCTAGGCGAGTTCGGCAATCATATCAAGGGCGCTGGCGGCTTCGATATGTTCGGCGCGCTCAGCCTCGACCGCTCGGGGGCGTTATCGCTGCGTCTCGATGGGTCATTTCTCATCTATGACCACGTGCGCGACGCCGGCTACGTGAGCAGTTCCTACTACTCGATTCCCGTCGATCTCAAGACGACGTCCTACATCGCGTCGCTGCGCGCCGGCCCTCAGCTCACTGTTGGACAGGGAGCACTGCGCTTGTACGGGTTTGGGCTTGGCGGACTTTCGTATTTCGCCACCGAAACGTCGGCGGCCGGCTGCGGCTGCGACAGCTTCGGCAGCGTCACGCAGTACGACGACGTCACGGCGGCGTGGGAAGCGGGCGGCGGATTGCAAATCCGGATGGGGCGCGGTCACACGCCGGTGCTACTCGATCTCGGCGCCCGCTATCTGCACAATGGGCGGGTCACCTACCTGCCGGCGCGGTCGCTCTCCGGCGGCTCGACGGTCATAACGCCGATCGAGAGCGACGCAAATGTCATGATCTATCAACTCGGCGTGACGGTCGGGCTGCGTTAGTCTCACCCTGCTCTCACCCCTGCTCTCACCCCTGACCCCCTCTCCCCGTTGGGAGGGGGGTCTTCGCCTAACCCCTTCGATCTAGTTAAGCGGGCCGATGCAAACGTGGTGCGCCCTGCGCAAGTTAAGGGGCTTGATGAGGCCTTAACGTACTCAACGCAGGAGAGGTTATGCTCCACGAATTCCTCACCGACAATAAGCCCGACTTGATCGCGCGTTGCCAGGCGAAGGTGGCCAAGCGACCCAGTCCCCCGCCCACCTCGGCCGAGCTGAAGTTCGGCATTCCGCTCTTCCTGAGTCAAATCATCAAGACACTGAAAATGGAAGCGGCGTCCGATCTAGCGGGGAGCGGCAAGGTTTCCGGGACGTCTGAGCCCGGCGCCAGCCCCGCTTCGACTGAGATCGGTGAGAGCGCCGCGGAGCACGGCGAGGAGCTGCACAGGAAGGGATTCACGGTCGATCAGGTCGTGCACGACTATGGGGATCTCTGCCAGGCCGTCACCGATCTCGCCGTGGAGAAAGGGGCGCCGATCGCCGCGACGGAGTTCCGCACGCTCAACCGCTGCCTCGACAACGCCATTGCCGACGCCGTCACGCAGTTCGGGAGCCATCGCGAGCAGTCCATCACGAATCGCGCCGCGCAGGACACCAATGAGCGTCTCGGCTTTCTCGCGCACGAGTTGCGCGGCAAGCTCAATGCGGCCGGGCTCGCCATCGAGGCCATCAAGCGGGGCACGGTGGGCATTGCCGGCGCCACCGGCGCAGTCCTCGATCGCAGCTTGATCGCCATGCGCGACATCCTCGATCGCTCGTTCGCCGAGGTCCGCCTGGGCGCGGGGCTCTCGCCGCAACCAAAACGTATCGCGATCGCCGACCTGATCGAAGAGGTCCAGGTTTTCGCTGTCATGGAGGCTGCTTCCAGAGGGATCACACTCACCGTCAAGCCCGGCGACCCCAGCCTCAAGGTTGACGGCGACCCGCACACGCTTGCGTCCGCACTCTCCAATCTCTTGCAGAACGCCGTCAAGTTCACGCCCAGGGACAAGGGCGGCAAAATCACGGTGAGCGTGCGCTCCTCCGGCGATCGTGTCCTGATCGAGGTCGCGGATGGTTGCGGCGGTCTGCCGGCGGGGGATGTCGAAGACCTGTTCAAGCCGTTCGCGCAGCACAGCGGAGATCGGACCGGTCTCGGGCTGGGGCTCTCGATTAGCCGGAAGGGCGTTGAGGCGAACCGCGGCAAGCTGTCCGCGCGCGACAAGCCGGGTTCGGGTTGCGTGTTCACGATCGATCTGCCCTTGGCCAAGGTAGCCATCGCAAAGTCCGCGTGACATTGCAATAACGCTCAGTCGGCCGGCGTAGGCTCGGGGAACGGAGTGGCGGCGCGCGCCGCGCGCCGGCTCAGCCGCCGTTGCACCGCGTCGAGGTAGGTGTAGAAGACCGGCGTCACGTAGAGTGTTACCAGCTGAGAGAACGCCAATCCCCCCACCACGGCGAGTCCCAGCGGCCGGCGCGATTCTGCGCCCGACCCCCAGCCAATGGCGATCGGGAGCGTACCGATCAGCGCCGCCATTGTCGTCATCATGATCGGCCGGAACCGCACGCTGCACGCTTCGATGATCGCGGCGCGGGCCGTCTTGCCCTCGCGACGCTCCGCTTCCAACGCGAAGTCGATCATCATGATGGCGTTCTTCTTGACCAGGCCCACCAGCATGATCACCCCCACGAACGCGTACACGCTGAGCTCCGTGCGGAACACGAGCAGCGTGAGCAGCGCGCCGAATCCGGCAAACGGAAGGCCGGAGAGGATCGTGAGCGGGTGGACGAAGCTCTCGTACAGAATCCCCAGCACGATATAAATGACGACGACGGCCAAGAGCAGCAGGAAGGCCAGGCCTTGCTGACTCGCCTGGAACGCCTGCGCGGTGCCCGAGAACCCGGTACTGATCGTGGCCGGCAGTGTCTGTCGGGCCGCGCGCTCCACGTCACGCACCGCAGCGCTCAGCGGGACGTTCGGCGGAAGATTGAACGACAGCGTCACGGACGGCAGCTGCCCGCTGTGGTTGACGCTTAGCGGACCGACGTCGGGCGTGGCCGACGCGACCGTCGACAGCGGTACCAGCGTGCCTCGCTGCGAGCGGAGGTAGAGGAGCTGCAGCGCCGCGGGGTCGCGCTGGTACTCGGGGAGCAACTCGAGAATCACCCAGTATTGATTGTTGGGCGTGTAGATGGTCGAAACCTGACGGGAACCGTAGGCGTCGTACAGTGCCTGCTCAATTTGCTGCACCGTGATGCCGACACTCGCGGCCCGGTCCCGGTCGATCTGCACGCTCACCTGCGGGTTCTTGATCTGCAAATCGGTCGTGACGTCCTGGAGGCTGGGAATCCGCCGCAGCTGCGCCTCCAGCTTCGCGGCGTTGGCGTACAGCGCTTCGATATCGGCGCTCTGCAGCGTGAACTGATACTGCGTCTTGGTCGTGCGCCCGCCGATCCGGATCACCGGCGGCACCTGGAGGTAGGTCCGGATCCCGGGAATCGCGTTGAGCTTGGGGTTGAGCTCGCGGATCACCGCGTCGGCACTGGGGCGCTGCCCGCGGGGCGTCAAGCGGATGCTCACGCGGCCCTGGTTCATGGTGCCGCCGCCGATCGACGACATGAAGTGGACCACGTAGGGATCGCGACGCAGCACGTCGGCCACGGCGAGCTGATGCTCCCGCATCGCCTCGAATGAGCTTCCTTCCAGCGTTTCGGTTGTGCCGGTGATCTGGCCGGTGTCTTCGGTTGGGATGAACCCCTTGGGGACGAGCAGGAACATGCCGATCGTGGCGACGAGGATCAGGGCCGAGAATACGAGGGTCGCCGGCCGGTGGTCCATGACCCATCCGAGCGAGCGCTCGTAGAAGCCGAGCACGCGGCGGTACACGCGCTCGCTGGCTTCGTACCAGCGGCCGTGACGCTCCTCTTTGGGCGGGCGCAGGAAGCGGCTGCACAGCATCGGCGTAAGAGTCAGCGAGACGAATCCGGAAACCAGAATCGCGATCCCGATCGTGACCGCGAACTCGTGGAACAGGCGACCGACCACGCCGCCCATGAGCAGCACCGGAATGAACACCGCGGTCAGCGACAGCGTCATCGACACGATCGTGAAGGCGATCTCGCGGGCGCCGTCGAGCGCCGCGGCGAGCGGCGGCTTTCCCATCTCGAGGTGGCGGACGATGTTCTCGAGCATGACGATCGCGTCGTCCACGACGAACCCGACGCACAGCGTGAGCGCCATCAGCGACAGGTTGTCCAGACTGTACCCGAGGAGATACATCGCCGAGAACGTGCCGATGATCGAGAACGGCAGGGCGAGGCTCGGAATCACCGTCGCGGAGAGGTTTCGTAGGAACAGAAAGATCACCATCACGACGAGGCACAGCGTGATGAGCAGCGTCACCTGCACGTCGTGCGACGACTGGCGAATGGACGTCGAGCGGTCGTACAGCGTATTGATCTGGACCGCCGCGGGGAGCTGCGGCGCCAGCGCCGCGACCATCTGTTTGACGGCGTCGGCGACCTGCACGGTGTTCGTCCCCGGCTGCCGCTGAATCTGGAGGATGATGGACCGGGTCCCGTCGAACCAGCTCGCGTTGCGGGCGTCCTGCACGTCGTCCAGCACCCGCGCGACGTCCTGCAGCCGGACCGGCGCGCCGTGCTGATAGGTGACGGCGAGGCGGCGGAATTCGGGCGCGCTGGTGATCTGGCCGTCGGCGAGCAACGTATACGTCCGCTGCGGGCCCCACAACGTGCCAGTCGGCAGATTGGGATTGCCGCTGGAAATCGCCGCGGTCACCTCGTCCAACCCGATGCCGCGGGCGGCGAGGGCCTTCGGGTCTACCTGGATGCGGACCGCGTATTTCTGGGAGCCGTTGACCTGCACTTGCGCGACGCCGCTCACCGTCGAGAGCCGCTGCGCGAGGAACGTCTCGGCGTACTCGTCGAGCGCGGGGAGCGATAACGTGTTGGACGTGAGCGCCAAATAGAGGATCGGCGAGTCCGCGGGGTTCACCTTCTGATACGACGGCGGCTGGATGCCCGGTGGCAGCTGCCGCAGGGTCTTGGAGATCGCAGCTTGCACATCCTGCGCAGCGGCGTCGATGTCGCGCGACAGAGTGAACTGCAACGTCACGGACGTATTTCCGAGCGAGCTCGAAGACGTCATGCCGTCGAGGCCCGCGATGGTCGAGAACTGCTTCTCGAGCGGCGTCGCGACCGCGGCCGCCATCGTCTGGGGACTCGCGCCCGGGAGCGACGCGGACACGGTGATCGTGGGGTAGTCCACATTCGGGAGGTCGCTCACGGGCAGGAGCCGGTAGGCCATGAGCCCGAACATCAGGATGCCCAACATCACGAGCGTCGTCGTGACGGGCCGGCGAATGAACAGGCCCGAGATGCTCACCGCACGGCCTCCCCGGCCGTCGTGCCCCCAGCGCTTTCGGACGTCGGGCCACGTATGTCCACCCGGGCGTTCGGTGTGAGTCGCAGCTGGCCGTCCGTCACGACCAACGTACCGGCCGGCACGCCGGCGACGACGGCAAGGCTGTCCAGCGTGCGCTCCACGGTGACGGCCTGCTGTGTCGCCGAGCCATCGCCGTTCACGACGTAGACATAGCTGCCCTGCTGGCCGGTCATCACCGCCTGGGCGGGCACGACCAGCGCGTCGGCCTGTACGCCAAGCACCAGCGTGACGTTGAGGAACTCTCCGGGCCACAGCGCGCCATCCCGGTTCGCGAACCTCGCCTTCAACAACACGGTGCCGGTCGCCGTATCGACCTGATTATCCAAAAATGAAAGCTCGCCGCGCACGGCGGTCGCTGAGTCCCGGGCGGCACTGGCGAACACCGCCGGTGCGGGGACCGACCCCGCGACCAAGCGGCGGACCGCGGGCAGGTTGACGGCGGGCACGGCGAAACGCACCAGAATCGGTCGCAGCTGATTGATGGTGATGAGGGACGCGCCGCCTGAGCGCACCACGTTGCCTTCGTGCAGCGCGAGACGGCCCGTGCGGCCGCTGATCGGCGCCCGGACCGTCGCGTACTCGAGATTCAAGCGGGCCAACGCCGCCGCCGCCGAGTCGGCGCGGACGGTGGCCGCGAGCGCATCGGCTGCAGATTGCCTCTGCTCGTACTCCCCCTGGGTGACCGCATTGCTCGCCGCCAGCGTGCGGTAGCGCGCCGCTTCGCGCGCTGCGCCCTCGGCCTGCGTCAGATCGCGCAGCAGATTCGCGTCGGCTTGCTGCGCGGCTGCCTGGTAGGGGCGGGGATCGACCTCGAACAGGACCTGTCCCGCTACGACTTCATCGCCCTCGGCGAAATGCACGCGCAGAATCGTGCCGTTGACCTGGGGCAGCACGTCCACGCTGCGCAGCGGCTCCACGGTGCCGGTGGCGCCCAGCTCATAGGGCACGGCGCGGCGTTCGACTCGGGCGACGGTGACGGGCACCTTGGACGGCGGCTGGGCGGCGCGTGAAGTGCAGGCGGCAAGAATCCACAACGCGGCGGGAGCGAGGAGGCGGTAAGCGGGCGGCACGGGGGTGAATCCAATCTAGAGGGTCATCTTCATACGCACACTCCCCCGCGCTCGTTCGGTCCGGGGGGCGGTGATTTGCCTACCGCGGCAGGGCCCGCCGCCGATACGCTGGGCCATGCTCGCCCGTGTCCGCTCGGCCGCTGTCCTTGGGATCGACGCATATCTGGTCGAGGTCGAAACCGACATCGCGAACGGTCTCCCCACGTTCGTGACGGTCGGCCTGCCGCAAGGCGCCGTGAAAGAGGGGCGCGACCGCGTCTATTCGGCGCTCGTGAACACCGGCTTCACCTTCCCGCTCAAGCGGATAACCGTCAATCTCGCGCCTGCCGATCAGCGTAAAGAGGGCTCCGCCTTCGATCTGCCGATCGCGCTCGGAATTCTCGCGGCGACGGAACAGGTGCCCGGGGAGCGGCTGAGCAAGATCGCGGTGCTCGGAGAGCTGGGGCTCGAGGGTGCGGTCCGGCCCATCCGCGGTGCATTGCCGGTGGCGCTCGCGGCGCGCGCGGCGGGGGTCGAGGCGCTGATCCTGCCGCGCGAGAATCTCCCCGAGGCCGGCGTCGTAGAAGGGCTGCGCGTGCTGGGCGCGGGCTGCCTCGCCGAGATCGCCGAATACCTCGATGGCAAAGCGGAGCTGCCCAGCGCAAACGTGGATGTCGCGCGGCTGTTCGCGGAGCGGGCGTGCGACGATGTGGACTTCGCCGAGGTGAAAGGCCAGGCGCACGCCAAGCGGGCGCTCGAAGTCGCCGCCGCAGGTGGCCACAACATCCTCATGGTCGGCGCCCCCGGCTCGGGCAAGACGATGTTGGCGCGGCGCCTGCCGACGATCCTCCCGCGGATGAGTCTCGACGAGGCGCTCGAGACCACGAAGATCCATTCCGTGGCAGGGACGCTGCCGCTCGGCGAGTCGCTCGTCGCCCGGCGGCCGTTTCGCGCGCCGCATCACACCATCTCGGACGCCGGGCTGATCGGCGGCGGCTCGTACCCGCGCCCGGGCGAAGTGAGCCTGGCGCACGGCGGCGTGCTGTTCCTCGACGAGCTGCCCGAATTCCGGAAGAACGTGCTCGAAGTGCTGCGTCAGCCGATGGAAGACGGCGTGGTGACGATCGCCCGGGCGGCGATGAGCCTCTCCTATCCCGCGCGGTTCATGCTCGCGGCCGCGATGAATCCCTGTCCGTGCGGCTGGTTCGGCGACCCGCACCACGCGTGCGCCTGCGGCCCGCTCGCGGTGCAGCGCTATCTGGCGCGCGTCTCAGGCCCGCTGCTCGACCGGATCGACATCCATCTCGAGGTGCCCGCCGTGAAGTATCGCGCGCTCACCGCTGAAACCGGCGGCGAGCCGAGCGAGGCGGTGCGCGAGCGCGTGGACCGGGCGCGGGTGTTGCAGCGGGAGCGGTTCGCGAAGCGGCCGGGCATCTACGCGAACGCGCACATGGCGCCGCGCGATATCCGGGCGCATTGCCGCGTCTCGGACGACGCCGACGCGCTGCTCAAGACGGCCATCACGCGGCTCGGGCTGTCGGCGCGGGCCTATCACCGCATCCTCAAGATCGCCCGGACAGTGGCCGATTTGGACAGCGCGCCGGCGCTCGAGTCGAAGCATGTGAGCGAGGCGATTCAGTACCGGAGCTTCGACCGCCGGGGCCTGTAGAACGGGACGCAAAAAGGGCGCGTCCGTGAGACGCGCCCTCGATCACGAATGGAGCTGCGCTTTAGAAGCGCACGTACACCGGGCCACCCGTCTCAACCGACAAGTCGGCGGCGCGACGGAAGGCGTCGAGCACCTGCTCCTCGGTGGGACTGCCCCCCACCTTGATTTCGGCGTCACCGGGGATCGCGGACCGCCCGCCCGTCGCGCACGTCGCCTTGATGGCGATCGGCGAGAAGATGCCGCCGGTCAGTGACTCCACGACCATGTTGAGAAACGAGTGCTTCGTCTCAACCCTGGAGACGCCGCTCGGACATTGGGCCATCGTGGAGACCGGCTTAGGTGGCACAAGGCCCCACAGCCATCCGGCTGCCCATTTCTCTTCCACGACGCCGGTGCCCGCGGGCAATCCGGTCAATACGACCGCGTGGTAGCACGCGGGGAGGGCGATCAACAACGCGAGAACGGCGACCTTCAGCAAGCGTGACATGGTGCCTCCTGAGCGGCGGGGGGAATGCACGAACAGGAAAAAGGAACTAGCGAAGTGACGTCAAGCGCCAAGCTGTCCCCTCGCGCGCTAACGTCGCGCGAAACGAGATGGGCCGCCGCGCGCCGCGTCCGCTCTCCATATCGTCATATGTGTACGCCCCTTCGATCCCAGCCTCAGCCTCATCGCCGCGGTCGTTGAGTGACGTGACGTGCAGGTCGACGCGCAGATTGCGCGCACCCATAAAGAAATCGCCCCATTCCTGCGCTTGCTGCATGGACATCCCTGGATAGACCTGCCGAATTCTCGCCAGGTTACGCGACTCCAGGGCGCGCCCGAGTGCAGCGACCGTCTCCTCGATCGCGGCACGCGGACCTGCGGGCGGGGCGGGCGGGGCGGTGGGGGCAGGCGCCGTCTCGCCGCCCGCTTCTGCGCGTGCAATGGCACGCCGCTCCCGACGATCGCGCAGCCGCTCGCGGAGCGGTGCAGCCCCGCGCCGGAGAAACGGCTCAGTTCGTGTTGGTGGCAGGGGTGGCGCAGGGGCAGCGGGCGCAGTTGGTGCACTGGGGGCAGATGGGGGGGGCGCTGGCGGAATGGCGGGACCCCGCCGCGCGGCCCACCACGCTCCCACGGCGACAATCGCCACCAGTGGAGTCACCCAGGCAACGGTGGGGATGCCCCGCCGTTTGGGCTTCGATTTTCGATTTCGCGGCAAGGGCACCGGACTCACCGGTGTGGCGAGGCGCCGCACGTCGGCATCCGCCTGCGCCTGGCCCAGCGCGGCGAGCTGCGTCCGGATCGGATCCTCGCGGGTGAGCGGTGCGCCGCCGAGCGCGGCGACGGCAGCCTCGACGTCGGGCCACCGCAGCGCAGGATCCTTTTCCAACATCCGCATCAGCGCGGCAGCCGTCTCGGGCGGGCAATCGGGACGCCGCTCCGTAACCGGCACCGGCGGCTCGTGCACCTGCGCGTACAGGAGTCCCACGTTCGTGTCGGCAACGAACGGGGGCTGGCCGGCGAGCATCTCATACGCGACGATGCCCAGCGAATACTGGTCTGATGCGCCGCTCAGCTCGCGTTTCGCGGCGCACTGCTCCGGGCTCATGTACGCGGGCGTGCCGATCGTCGCGCCGGTCATCGTGAGGCCTTGCGTCTCGGACACCTTGGCGATGCCGAAGTCGGTGACCATGACCCAGCCGTCCGTATCCAGCATGATGTTGGCGGGCTTCACGTCGCGATGCACCACGCCGCGCCGGTGCGCGTAGCCCAGCGCCGCGCCGACCTGGTAGAGCACGGCGCGCACGAGCGGCAGGGGCAGCGGTCCCGCCGCGCGGAGAATGGATTCGAGCGAGCGCCCCTCGACGAACTTCATGACGAAGTAGACGAGCGACGCGTTCTCGCGGACGGCGTAGATCGGAATGATGTGCGGGTGGCTGAGGGCGGCGGCGGTGCGGGCTTCGCGCTTGAAACGCTCCACCATGCCCGCCGTGGCGAGCAGGGCGGGCGACATCACCTTGATCGCGACCTTGCGGTCGAGCGCGATGTCGTGGGCGAGATAGACCGTCGCCATTCCGCCCTGGCCCAGCTCGCTGTGGACGTCGTACTCGCCGAGCGTCGCGCGGCGGAGGGCGTCGAGCTGGGCCGCGCCGGATGCGTCGGGCGCCAGGCGGGCGGTTTCAGCCGGCGCTACGTAGGCCGTGGCCACCTGGCCCTGCTGGCCGGAGACGTCGGCGCCGCAATTGACGCAGTGGCGCGCTCCCGGGGGCACCTCGGTGCCGCAGCGTGCGCAGGCCGCCCTCCCCCGGCCGGGAGTGGTCATGCGGCGGGTTCAGCCCCCGTCAGCAGTTTTTGCGCGCCGCGCAACTGCTGCCGCTGGCCGACGACCACCAGGACGTCGCCCACGGCGAGCCGGAAGCTGGCGTCCGGCGTGGCGAGGTCGCTCTCCCCCCGGCGCACCGCGAGCACCAGGGCGCCGGTGCGCGAGCGCAGCCCGGTCTCGGCGAGGCTCTGCCCGACGACGGGCGCGGTAGGGCCGAGCACGATCCGCTCCACATGCATCTGCGGCATCGCGCCCAGCGTGCCGGTCAGGGTCAGCCGCGGGCGCACGCCTCCCTCCCCGGGGCGGAGCGCCTGGTAGTGCGACGCCCGGATTTCGCCGACCAGGCGGTCGATCTCGTCGCGCGCCACGCTGTAGTGCGCCAGCACGCGCGCAAAGATCTCAATCGAGGTCTCGAACTCTTCGGGGATCACCACGTCGGCGCCGAGCCGTGTGAGCTCCGGGATCTCCACGATATAGCGCGTGCGCGCGATGATGTAGAGCTTGGGGTTCAGGTCGCGCGCGACGCGCACCATGCGGCGGGTCGCGGATGGATCGGAGATCGCGATGACGAGCAGGCGCGCGCGATCGACCCCGAGGGCATGGAGAATCTCGTCGCGCGTAGCGTCGCCGTAGAACGCCGGCTCGCCTTCGGCGCGGGCATTGCGCACGGTCTGCGCATTGAGCTCGACGATCAGGTAGGGTGCATTGATCGCCCGCAGGGCGGCGGCGAGGTTGCGGCCGTTCAGGCCGTAGCCGGCGATGACGACGTGGTCCGACACCGGATCCTCGACGGGGGCGAAGCCGCGCGGCCGGAATCCCGGCAGCAGGCGATCCAGCGGCATCACCTTTTCGAGCGTATCAAGTAGCGCCGGGCCGCCCTGCAGCAGGAACGGCGTCACCAGCATCGTGATCACGGCGACGCCCAGGAACTGTTGATACAGGCCGTCCGCGAGCAGCCCCGAGATACGCCCTTCTTTCGCGAGCACGAAGGAGAATTCCCCGATCTGCGATACCGCGACACCCGCGAGCAGCGCGACCCGGCCCGAGTAGCCCATCAAGGCGGGTCCGACGGCCGCCGATAGCGTCTTCCCGCCCATGATCACCGCCACCGCGATCAGCGTGATCCCCAGGTGCTCGCGGATCACGTCGAGCTGCACCAGCATGCCGACAGCCACGAAGAACAGCGAGATGAAGATGTCGCGGAACGGCATCAGCTCGGCCAGTGCCTGGTGCGCGTAATCGGACTCGGAGATGATCAGTCCGGCGAGGAACGCGCCCAGCGCGAGTGACGCGCCGGCGGCGGCGGTCCCCAGCGCGGTGAGCGTGCCGATCAGAATCACCGCGATCAGGAACAACTCGCGGCTGCGCGTCCTGAGAATCGCTGCGAGGGCCCGCGGCACCACCGTGCGCGCCGCGACGACGACGCCGACCACCACCAGCGCCGCCTTGCCCAGCGCCAGAACCAGCCCCAGCGCTCCACCCTCGGCCTTTCCTGCGAGAAACGGCAGCAGCAGCATGATCGGCACGACGCACAGGTCCTGGAAGATCAGGACGCCCGTCGCGAGGCGCCCGTGCGGCGCGTCGATCTCTCCCTTGTCCGTCAGCACCTTGAGGACGATGGCGGTGCTCGACAGCGCGATCAGAAACCCGAGGAACAACGCCACCCGCCAGTTGGCCAGGAACGCGAAGCCCACAGCGAGCGTCGCGAGCACGGTGAATCCCATCTGCGCGAGCCCGCCGACGATGACTTGCCGCCCCATCTCCTTGAGCCGGCTGAGCGAGAACTCGATGCCGATCGTGAAGAGCAGCATGATCACGCCGACTTCGGCGAGGCTCTCTACGCGGTGGGGGTCGGAGACGAGGCCGAGCGCGTTGGGACCGAGCAGGATGCCGGCCACGATGAAGCCCGGCAGCGCCGGCAGCTTGAGCCGGTGGAATGCCAGAATGACGAGCAGCGATCCCGCGAAAATGACCGCTAGATCGCGGAGCACCAAGACCTGTTCCACGGACGAATAAGATTGGACTTCGGGGCTGCTACCGCAACGCTGCTCCGGTCTCGACGACGGCTCGGACGAGCAGGTTGAAGTCCTCGCGACGACTGCGGTGGTTCGTGACCGCCACCCGCAGCGCGAAGCGCCCGCCGAGGATCGTCTGTGACGGGACGGCAAGCCCGCTCTCCTGAATCCGCAGCAGGATCTCCTGGTTCAATGCGTTCAGGGCGGCTTCGCTCACTCCGGGCACCGTGTACCGGAAGCACACGACGTTGAGGGGCGCCGGGGCGAGCAGCTCGAGCCGGGGATGCGTGGTCACCAACTCGGCCAGGTAGTGTGCCTGCCGCACGTTCTGTTCGATCAGCTGCGCGAACGCGTTCAGCCCGTGGGCCTTGAACGACATCCACACCTTCAAGGCACGGAACCCGCGGGAGAGCTGCACGCCCCGCTCGGCGAATGGAAACCCACCCGCCGCGATGCCGCGGTCGAATGCCGCGAGGTAGGCCGGCGTCACGGAGAAAGTGGCGCGGTGTGCGGCTTGATCGCGCACCAGCGTGCAACCCACTTCGTACGGGAGGTACATCCACTTGTGGAGATCGAAGGCCACTGAATCGGCTTGCTCGATCCCTGCGACGAGTGGACGCAGCGCCGGTGCGAGCGCCGCCAACGCGCCGAACGCACCATCCACATGGAGCCAGAGCCCCTCTTCGCGGCACAGCGCCGCCAGTGCGCGCAGATCGTCGGTCGCGCCCGTATTCACCGTGCCGGCGTTCCCGACGACGCAAATCGGCCGCCGTCCCGCGGCGCGGTCGGCCGCGATGGTCGTGCGCAACGTCGCCACGTCGATGGCATAGTCGGATCCGACGGGGATGCCGCGCAGCGCCTCGTGGCCGAGCCCCAGCAGCTCCGCCGCTTTGCGGACGGATGAATGGGTTTCGGTCGAGGCGTACACGGTCAGCGGCGGCGCATCCGCTCCCTGAAGTCCGCGCTCGCGCACATCGAACCCGGCGCGCGCGTTCCGCGCTACCGCCAGGCCGACAAAGTTGGCCATCGAGCCGCCTGAGACGAGCAGGCCGTGTGTGCCGGCGGGAAGCCCCAACAGTTCCACAAGCCAGCCGATCACCTGGTTTTCGACGACCGCGGCGGCATCGTCGAATTCGGCGACCTGCGGGTTCATGCCTGAGGCCAGCATGTCCGCGAGCATGCCGAGCGGCGTTCCCGTTCCGATCACCCATCCCCAGAAGCGGGGATGGATGTTGCCGGTGGGATAGGGCAGGACATCGCGCTTGAATTCTTCGTACACGGCGGCCGCGGGTGTCGGCTCACGCGGCGCGGGTCCTGACAGACGAGCACGTACTTCGGCGGGCACGGGCCGCCACACCGGCCGCTCCCGGGCGGTGCGCAAGTACTCGAGCATGTCGTCGACCATCTGGTGTCCCAGCACGCGCAGCTCCTCCCACCCGCGCGCGTCGGCCGGATCGAGCGAGAACTCACGCTCCGGAGCGGGAGTCACTGTGCCGCTACGACGTCGTAATGCTCGACGAACGGCTCGAGCTCGAGCAGGAAGTCCTTGTCCTCGGGGTAGTACCGGGCCTTCTCGTAGTCCGCGCCGGCGAAGCGCCGGATGGCAGCGACAGATTCCCAGAGGGAGATAAACGTGAACTCGGCGCGGTCGCCCTGCACACGGCGCAGCACGTAGACGCCCCGATTGCCGGCGGTGGCGCGGCAGTCCGGCACGCCGGTCCGCTGCAGGTAGGCGGTGTAGGCGTCGGCCCGTGCCGCCGCGGTCACCCCGTTCCAGATGCGTGCGATCAGATGCCCCTCTTTAGAGGCGGTCGAGCTCGGGGACCGTACGTTCATTGCGGACGTTTCCCGTGTTCAGTGTCGAATTGGGTTCGAACAGCAGCACGTGGGTCTCCTCCTCGGCGACGGGCAGATGTTCCACGCCGTGGGGGATGATCGCGAACTCCCCGGGGCCGAGCACCAGGTCACGATCCCGCAGCTTCAAGCGCAAGCGGCCCTTCACGACCAGAAACAGTTCGTCCTCGCGTTCGTGCTGGTGCCAGACGAACTCTCCCTTCAACTTCACGAGCTTCACCAGGCTGTCGTTCACTTCCCCCACGATTTTGGGGTTCCACTGATCCTGAAAGCGGCCGAACATCTCGGCGAGATTTACTTTGCGGATTGTCATGTTGCCGCCAGAAGCGTTTTCGTGTCTACGACGGTGGAAAATTCGCCGTGGAGATCGGCCAGGGCGACGTTGTGGATCAGCTCAGATCCGTAGCGCTTGCCGTCCGGCCCGGTATTGTCGAATGTGGCCGTCGCATCCGACACGACGTACGTCGTGAAGCCCAGGTTGCCGGCCATCCGCGCGGTGGTTGAGACGCACATGTTCGTCTGCATGCCTACCACAATGAGCGTCGTGAGCCCGCGGCGCCGTAAATCTGCCTCGAGGGTCGTACCGATGAACGCGCTGCTGACCGACTTCTGCACCACCGGCTCGCCGGGGAGCGGACGCACTTCATCCTTGATCTCGACGCCGGCCTGACCGGGGCGTAGCGGAGAGTCGGGCTCCGTGGAGAGATGCTGGACGTGGATGATCGGGCGACCCGACTTCCGCCAAGCTTGCTGCAACCGCGCGATGTTGGCCTCGAGCGCGGGATTGTTGCGATTGTACTGCTCGGCGTAACGGTCCATGCCCTTTTGGACGTCGATGATGAGGAGCACGGCGTCTGCTGGGAGGCGGGTCATGTCGTGGCCTCCGGTGTCGGATCGACGGCCTGGCGGCCTGACGGCCGGACGGCCTCCACATCCTCCGGCCGTTCGCGTTTATGCGAGAACTGGATCCACAGGACCGCCCCGAGAATCAGTGCCATCGCGATGAACGTCCGCCCCGTGACAGGCTCGTGGAGGAGCCACCAGCCGAGCAGAACGGCGATGACGGGATTCACATAGGCGTACGTGCCGACGACGGTCGCGGATGCGTAGCGCAGCGCGTAGGCATACGCGCTGTATCCGAGGATCGATCCGAACACGACGAGATAGGCGAAGGCGCCGAGCCCGCGCGCGCTCAGGTGCCACAGCTTCCATTCGCCCAACGCGGAGCCGACGAGCGCGACGACGGTGCCGCCGACGATCATCTGGACCGCGGCGCTCACGTAGGGGCTCGTCTCAGTGGGATGGCGTTTGGCGTACACGGAGCCGAGCGACCACGAGCAGCTCGCGAACGTGAGAGCGAGGGGGCCGCGCAGGTCGGCGGCGAGAATCTCCGCGGGCGTCGCCCCGACGAGCAGGACCGTGCCCAGGAAACCGAGCAGCAGTCCGGCGATGACCCGCCAGTTCAACTCCCCGGCGCCGCCCGGAATGATCGCGTCGAAGAACGCCGTCCAGATGGCGACGGTGACCACGAAAATGCTCGCGACTCCCGAGGTGATGTATTGCTCCGACCATACCACGAACGCGTTACCACCGGCGAGCAGCATGAGTCCGACAATGGCCAGGGTGCGCCAATCACTGCGCCGGTGCGGAAGCGGGTCGCCAAGCGCGCGTGCGATCGCGAGCAGAATCAGGCCCGCGACGAGGAAGCGGAGGCCCGCGAACAGGAACGGCGGCAGCTCCATCACTCCGACCTTGATCGCGAGGTAGGTCGAACCCCAGAAGACGCAGACGACCAGGTAGGCGATGAGCGCCTTGCCTTTGAGTGCCGCCATTAGTCGGGCTCCGTGGGAATGAAGCCGGGCTTCTCGAACAGCGTGGAAAGCACGATCGTGGTCCGCGTATTCATCTGCGTGTTCGGCCCGCGCAGGTCGCGGAGGATCTCCTGCACGCCTTCCAGATCCGGCGCAACGACCTTGAGGACGTAGCAGTCCTCGCCCGCGACGTGGTGGCACTCGAGTACGCCGGGATGTTTCTCCATCTCGCGCATCCGCGGCTCATCACCGACGTAGTCGCTCGACCCGTATCGGACCGCGACGAACGCGGTGACGGGCAAGCCGACCTTGGTGCGATCGAGTTGGACGCGGTAGCCCAGGACATAGCCTGCTTCTTCAAGCCGCTTGACCCGCTCCATCACGGCGGGGCGTGACAGCCCAACCTCGTCGGCAACGGCCTGGTAGCTGGCCCGTCCGTCTTGGGCGAGAATGCGAAGAATGCGGCGATCGATGGCGTCGAGCTCGGTCTTGGCGGCCATTTGGGAGGCCCTCTTGCTGATTATCCGACTATCCGTCGCCCCGGGACTATGTCCATGAACGCTTCATAACAATATCAGGTTCCTATCCGACGGAATATCCGGTTCTGCTCCCCAAAGTTGTCCTTTGATTAGGACAGTCGGCGCGGCTACTATTCCGCCATGTCGGTCGAGTCGGCCTCTCTCACCCCGCTGCGCGCGCTCGTGCGCACCTACTCCTCGGTCCTCTTGGGATATTCGGGCGGCGTCGATTCGGCGCTGCTGGCCGTGGTGCTGCGTCAGGAGCTGGGACGGGACCGGATGCTCGCCGCGATCGGGCGCAGCCCATCCTATCCGGAAGCGCAGTGGCGGGCGGCCCGCGAGGTCGCGGAGCGCTTCGACGTGCCCGTGCTGGAGGTGGATACACACGAGCTCGAGGATGCGAATTACCTCGCCAACCCGACGAACCGTTGCTTCTTCTGCAAGACCGAGCTGTGGAGCCGCCTCGTCCCGCTGGCGCGCGCGCGCGGGCTCGCGGTCGTGTGCGACGGGACCAACGCCGACGACCTGACCGAGCATCGCCCGGGGCGTGGGGCCGGAGAGCGGGCGGGTGTGCGGTCGCCGCTCGCCGAGGTCGGGCTGACCAAAGCTGAGATTCGCGCGGCGTCCCGCGAGCTCGAGCTGCCCACATGGGACGCGCCCGCGGCGCCGTGCCTGTCGAGCCGCGTGCAGTACGGCCTGTCGATTACGCCGGAACGTCTGCAGCAGGTCGAGCAAGCCGAGGCCTACCTGCGTGCGCTCGGGGTGCGTGGCGACTTGCGCGTGCGCCATCTCGACACGGCCGCGCGCATCGAGGTGGAGCCGAGGTGGCTTCCGTGGGTCGCCGAACGACGCGCCGAGATCGAAGATCATCTCACCGCGCTCGGGTTCGCACGTGTAGATGTGGACCCGCGCGGCTACCGCCGGGGGAGCCTGTTAGAGCCTTCGTCGCCCTGAACTTCCCCGCGGGCGTGCGCCAAGAGTTGTGGGACGCGGTCGCGCCGCTGCGCCAGCGCCGCGAGGAACTGCCGGTGAAATGGGTGCGCCCGGAGAACATTCACCTGAGTCTCAAGTTCCTGGGCGATGTCGAAGATGCGCGTGAGCCCGAGCTGCGCGCGGCGCTGAAGCAAGCGGCCGGATCGCGCACGGAAGCGCGGGCGCGCACCGTGCACATCGAGGGATTCGGCGTGTTCCCGGACTCTCATCGCCCGCGCGTCCTCTGGGCCGGCGTCGCGCCCGATCCGGCATTGGAGCTGTTGCAGCACGCCGTGGAGCAGGCGTTCGCGCCGCTCGGCTTCCCGACGGAGGCGCGGGCGTTCCGGCCGCATGTGACGCTGGGGCGCGCGGGGCGAGACGCGCGGCCGCGCGATTTCGCCGGGCTCGCTGAGATGCTCGCGGGACTCGCCTTCGCCGCCACGGTGACCGTTCCTGACCTGGACTTGATGGAGAGCACGCTCCAACCGGGGGGCCCGGTGTATCAGGTGAAACATCGTGAACGGCTGTCTTAAAGGACTCTTCCGACTCGGCTGCCTCGCCGTCGTGATCGCCGCGCTGGCGCTGGCATGGTGGTTCCGCGAGCCGATCCTGCGTACCGGTGCGCGTTGGTTCGGCCGCCCGCAGGCCCTGCCGCCGGTGACCGACACGGGGGTGGGCGCGCCGACGCCGGCAGCGACGGCGTCGGGCAACGTGAAGCTCGGCAGTCTCAGGACCGCCGGCGGGCCCGACTCGGTCGTGCTGACACCCAACGAAATGGCCTCGCTCATCGGCTCCGGGATCGATTGGAGCGTGCGCAAAATGTACGATTCCCTGCGCGTGGAGCTGCAGGAGGGGGCGCTGGTCCTGCACGCGCGGCTCGATACGCGTGCCTTGCCGCCCGGCGCCCTCGGGCCGCTGGCCGGAATGGTCGGACCGCGAGAGCCGCTGCAACTCGGCGGGACGCTCGTGATCGAGCGGCCCGGCACCGCCCGCTTCACGATTCGCGAGATCAGTCTCCGCGGATTCGCGTTCCCCGGGCCGGCCGTGCGCTCGGTCGCGCGGCAGATGGCCGGCGCATCACCCGACGGCGCCATTCCGCTGAAAGTGGACCCCGCGGTGTCCGACATCGCGATCCATCCCACGGGCGTGATCCTGTACCGGGCCAGGAGGGCTAGCCGGTGAGCCCACGCCGCGTGTTGATCGTCGACGACGAGAAGGGGATCCGCGAGGCGCTGAAGCAGGTCCTCGAGTACGAAGAGATCGAGGTGCAGGCCTGCGCCTCTGGTCACGAAGCGACCCGCGTCTACCCCGAATTCCAGCCGCACCTCGTCTTCCTCGACGTGAAGATGGAAGGCCTGGATGGGCTCGAGACCTTGAAGCGGTTGCGTGAGCTCGATCCCCAGGCTCAGATCGTCATGATCTCGGGCCACGGCACGATCCAAACCGCCGTCGAGGCGACGCAGCTCGGCGCCTACGACTTCCTCGAGAAGCCGCTCGACACCGACCGCATTCTCCTCACGCTGCGCAACGCGCTGCAGCACATCGTGCTGGTGAGTGAGAACGTGCGCTTGAAGCAGGAAGTGCGCGCGCAGTACGAGATCGTCGGATCGAGCAAGGCCATCCGCCACGTGATCGGTCTGCTCGAGAAGGTGGCGCCCACGCCGGCCCGCGTGTTGATCACGGGCGAGAACGGCACGGGGAAAGAGCTCGTCGCCCGCGCCATTCACGCGCTCAGCCCGCGCGCGTCCGGCCCATTCGTCGAAGTCAACTGCGCGGCGATTCCCACGGAGCTGATCGAGAGCGAGCTGTTCGGCCATGTGAAGGGCAGCTTCACCGGTGCGTTCGCGGACCGCGCGGGTAAGTTCGAGCTGGCCGACGGTGGAACGCTGTTTCTCGACGAGATCGGCGACATGAGCTTGTCGGCGCAGGCCAAGGTGCTGCGCGCGCTGCAGGAGGGCGTGATCTCGCGCGTCGGGTCCGGGAAGGCGCTGCCCGTGGACGTGCGCGTGGTCGCCGCGACCAATAAGCGTCTCGACCGGGAGATCCGCGAAAGCCGGTTCCGCGAGGATCTGCTGTATCGGCTCAACGTGGTGCCGATCCACGTGCCGCCGCTGCGCGAGCGCCGCGGCGACATTCCGCAGCTCGTCGCGCATTTTGTCGCCGAGTTGACGCGACCGGGCGGGGGGGGACGTCTGCCCCCGAAGGAGATCGAGCCCGCCGCGCTCGAGCGGCTGACGGCGCACGACTGGCCCGGCAACATTCGCGAGCTCAAGAACGCCGTCGAGCGGCTGTTGATCCTCGCCAGTGGCCTCACTGTGACACAAGCCGATGTCGAGCGGTTAGTTGGGCGGGGCGACGCGGGACGGGGGATGGGGGGAAGCGGGGAGCCGGGAGAAGATGCCGCCTGGATGCGCGCGGCCACGTTCGAGGAGTTCAAGCAGGCCGCCGAGCGGGCGTTCCTGCTCGGCAAGCTGCAGGAGCACGACTGGAACGTGTCGGAAACGGCGCGCACATTGCAGATGCCGCGGAGCAACCTGTACAAGAAGATCGAGCGGTACGGCCTGGCCCGGGAGGCATAGTGGCGGACAAAGAAAAAGATCGGGACTGGGATCGTGAGATGCGGGAGGTGGACAAGCTCCTCAAGAAGCTGCCGGAGGCCGATCCGACGCTCGGGCGCGGCGTGCCCACGGTCCCCGTCTATCCCCGGTCCCCGGCTGGCCACGCTCCCGACATGCCGGGCCGCGCGCGCGGCCGCGATTGGCTCAGCACCTGGTTCCGGGTCGGGCTCGGCCTCGTACTGGGAATTGGGATGCTGGCCTGGCCTTACACCCACGGCTGCGGTCTCAAGCTGATCTTCTATCTTATCGGCGCGACCACCGTAATCGTGGCAGGCGTGTGGAGCGCGATTTCGTCGTGGAAGCGGCGGCTCGGCCTCGCGCACGCGTTGTCGTTCGGCCTCATCATTTGGGGACTCGTGCTGGCGGCGCGCGAAGTGCTGCCCCGCGTCGGCTATGCGAAGAACGAGGCACCTTTCTTCTGTCCCGAACCCTGACATCCATGGCTGCCGACTTCAAGAACTTCATTGCCGGTGAGTGGGTCGCTCCGTCCACGGGCGAGTACTTCGAGAACCGGAACCCCGCCGATTGGAATGATGTGATCGGGCGATTCCCCCGATCGGGCCCCGACGACCTGAAACGGGCGATCGCATCGGCGCAGCGCGGCTTCACTCAGTGGTCTCAGACTCCCGCGCCGATTCGTGGCCAGGTGCTGCTGCGGATCGGGCAGCTGCTGGTGGAGCGCAAGGAGGAGATCGCGCGCGCGATGACGCGCGAGATGGGCAAGGTGCTGGCTGAGACGCGCGGCGACGTGCAAGAGGGAATCGACACCGCGTTCTACGCTGCCACCGAAGGCCGGCGGCTATTCGGGCGCGTGGTGCCGTCCGAGCTGCGCAACAAGTGGGCGATGAGCTACCGCCGGCCGATCGGTCTCGCGGGCCTGATCACCCCGTTCAACTTCCCGCTCGCGATCCCGACGTGGAAAATGTTTCCCGCGCTCCTGTGCGGGAACGCAGTGATCTTCAAGCCCGCCGAAGACGTGCCCCATACCGGCCACCTCTTGGTCGAAGTGCTGCTCGCAGCTGGGCTGCCCCCGGAGGTCGTGCAGCTCGTCCATGGCCAGGGGTCAGTCGTCGGGCGCGCGCTCGTCGAGCATCCCGACGTGCCCGTGATTTCGTTCACGGGCTCGACGGAAACCGGCTCGATGATCGGCGCGACCTGCGGCAAGATGCACAAGCGGCTGTCGCTCGAAATGGGCGGCAAGAACGCGATGATGGTGATGGATGATGCCGATCTCGATCTCGCGCTCGAAGGTGCGTTGTGGGGCGCCTTCGGCACCACGGGCCAGCGGTGCACGGCGACAAGCCGCCTCATCCTGCACGAGAAGATCCACGACGGGTTCCTCAAGATGGTCTGCGATCGCGCCGCAAAGCTGCGACTGGGGCCGGGTCTCGATGACAAGACCGAGGTCGGGCCGTTGATCCACGAGGAAGCGCGGCAGAAGGTCGCGGAGTACGTGGCGATCGCCAAGAAAGAAGGCGCCACGGTCGCGATCGGCGGCCGGATTCCGCAGGGAGACAAGCGGCTCGAGTGCGGCTGGTTCTACGAGCCGACCGTCGTGGCCGGTGTGAAGCCTGGGATGCGGGTCGAGCAGGAGGAGATCTTCGGACCCGTCCTGGCGGTCCTCAAGGCCAAGGATTTGAGCGAGGCGATCCGCATCAACAACGACGTGAAGTACGGGTTGTCGAGCTCCCTGTACACGCGGGACATCAACGGGGCGTTCCGCTCCATGGTGGACCTCGAGACGGGGATCACCTACATCAACGCGCCCACGATCGGCGCCGAGGCCCACCTCCCCTTCGGCGGCGTAAAGCAGACCGGCAATGGCCACCGCGAGGGGGGGTGGGAGGTGTACGACTTCTATTCCGAGACCAAGACGATCTACGTCGATTACTCAGGGACGCTGCAGCGGGCGCAGATCGACACCGAGATCTAGGGGTCGCCTAACTCATCCTCGGATCGCCGCCGCGATCACACCGGGCACCTTGGACCAGCTCCCGCGCTCTTCCAGCGCCGTCAAGCGCCGCATGAGCGTATGCGCGGTGCGATGGCTCGGGAACGAGACCGGCTTCGGGCGGATCGTGAGCGGGTGCCGCAACACCGCCTTCTCGATGCCCTCGAGCATCAGCGCATTGTGCACCCAGGCATTCCCGCTTTGGATGTCCACGGAGGTCGAGCTCGGATGCGCGCCCCACGGCGGCGTGCCGAACGCGAAGAGGAAGCCGCTCCAGCTGTTCACCGTCACCGCGCCGTAGCGGAGCCGCCCGATCGCCCGCTCGAGTGCCGCGGCGACGCGAGGATCCTTCAGAGACTTCGGATGGACCACGAGATCCGCCGACAATGTGCCCCACAGCCGGTTGTTGGCGAAGTCCACCGCGCGGTCGAGGAACTCGACCGGGTCATCACTGCCGACCTCCGTCTCGGACAGCACCGAGCAGAACGGCTCGGTGGTAAACGCGCGCTCACGGGCGTCCGCGGCATCGAGACCGGGTAGAATCGTCCAGGGCAGCTCGCCCCGGCCGGCCGTCCCGATGGTGCGAACGCCGGCCCGCCCCTCCGTGAGGTGCTGCCAGCGCTCCGCCGCCCCCGGGTAATAGGCTTTGCGCACCGGCACCGGGGCAAACGCGCGCTCGATGGCGGCGAGGAAGGGCGCCCGCTTGTCCCAAGCCTTGGGCGTCACCAGCATCTTCGCGGCGGTGCAGAGAAACGATGCGTTGCAGGTCACGGCCCCCGCGATGTACTCGGCCCGGAAGGCCAGCTCGCTCTCGGTGTAGGGCCCGGGCACGACGAGCACGGGAGAAACGTTCCCGAGCTCCGCGGTCACCGGCTTGGTGACGACCGGTTCGTTCCGCGCCTTGCGTGCCTCGCGCTCGGCGCCCGGCGGTCCCCAGACGATCGCGTCGTAGGTCGCGGCTGATCCGGTCAGGTGGATTTCGTCGATCCCGGGGTGGTGGCACAGATATGCCCCTACGTCCGGGCCTCCGTACGCCATCGCGAGGAAATTCCGGGCGATAGCATCGGCGAACGCCTGCTCAAAGAACGGACCGAGGTAGGCGTTCACCGGATTCATCTTGAGGAGGCAGACCGCGCCTTCGTTGAAGAGCTTGGTGATGACATCCATCGCCGGGATGGCGGCGATATTGCCGGCGCCGAGCACGAGGACCGTGCGGCTCCCGTGAGCGCGGCCCTTGTACAGGCTCGCACGCGTGGCCTCGAGCGCCTGTTCGCTCACGCCCTCCCTGAGATGCACGTCCACGGTGATGCCGGAGGACAGCAGCCGGTCGACGCCGTTCGCCGGAAAGACGCGGACCGCGACCCGCCCGTCCATCGTCCGGCTGACGGGACCGATCGGCGTGGTGCCGGTGCGCCGGATGGATCGCAGGGATTCCATCACGAGTCTCAAGTGGCGCACGACGCCCCACGGACCGGACGCCCATTCTTCGCCCTCGACGGGCGTGCCAGGGGCGATACCCTTGGCCTCGCACGCGGCCCGTACGCTCGCTGCTGCAATCCGCATGTAACCCGCCTGCATGGAGCGGGCGAGGGCGATCCGATCCTCGAGCGACAGCCGCGCAAAGACCACAGCTCCCTCCCGGAGACGCGAGACCATCTCGTCGAGCTGGCGCTGGGCCGTCGGACTCTGAACAAGCATGGCCCCTACCTCCCCGACAGACGTAGCCTTCGATCAGAGACACTGCAACCCTCGCGTCCAAACGACCCTCTGTGCGACGAAAGGGTGATGCCTGTCACGCACCCGGCGCTAGCGTCCGGATGTGGAGTACGAGTCGGTGGTGGTCGTCCTGGCGACCGGCGGGGCGCTGCTCGAGTGTGACGCACTCGACGCGCTGGCCGAGTCAGCGGTCACATGGAGCCGCATCGAACGCGAGGGCCGGGTGGCCTGTCTCGCCGCCCGCGTCCGTCACGCGGACCCGACACCCGAATTCCGAGTCCGAGTTCGGCAATGGGGAGCGGCCCGGGGGTGGGGTGTGACTGTTGCGCCGTGCGGGCCCACTTGCTAACGTAAGTCACATGCATGACTTGGGTGGCCCTTTGGCAGAAACCGGCGCGACCGACACGCCCCGGCTGCCGCCACCCCCCGAATTACGGCGCTCGGTGCTGGCGCGCTGGTTCGACAGCTGGATGCGCTCGCTCGGCATGGCGCTGGTGCTGTTCCTCATCATTCGGACGTTCCTACTCGAAGCATTTCAAATCCCCTCAGGCTCCATGGAGCGCACGCTGCTGGCGGGGGATTTTTTGTTCGTCAATAAAGCCGTCTATGGCGCGCAGATCCCGGGCACGAACGCGCGGCTCCCGGGCTTCGAGACGCCGCGCCGCGGCGACGTGATCGTCTTCGCCTATCCCAAAGATCCGACGCTCAGTTACGTGAAGCGCGTCATTGGCGCCCCGGGCGACCTCGTGGAGATGCGCCTCGGCCAGGTGTACGTGAACAGCCGCGCGATCGCAGAGCCGTACGTGCAGCGCGTGGATCCGCTCCACGATGGCTTCGACCCCGAATTCAGCTGGCAGCGCGAGTTCCTGGTGCAGCGGAGCGTCGAGCTGCGCCGGCGCTATCGCCCGACGCGCGATACGTGGGGTCCGCTGCGCGTCCCGGCCCGCAAGTACTTCGTGCTGGGGGATAACCGCGACAATTCGGCCGATTCGCGCTATTGGGGGTTTGTGGATGCGAGTGCGGTGAAGGGACGGCCGCTCGTCGTCTATTTCAGCTACGATCGGGGAGCGCGCGATCCGCTCCCCTGGCTGACGGACATTCGCTGGAGCCGGCTCGGTTCGCTGATTCGGTGAGTGTGGTACCTTCCTTTCGGAGAGGAGTGGCCACTCCATGCAGCTGAACACGGCGAAGCGCGCATCCTTCGATGAGGGGTCTCTGGATCAGTATCTGCGAGAAATCAGCCAGTATCCGCTCATTACGCGGGAGGAGGAGGTCACCCTCGCGCAGCGGATCAAGCAGCAGGATCCGGAGGCGCTCGACAAACTCGTCCGCTCGAACCTGCGATTCGTGGTATCCGTCGCCAAGAAGTACCAGAACCAGGGTGTGTCGCTCTCCGACCTGATCAACGAAGGTAATCTCGGCCTGATCCGCGCCGCCCATAAGTTCGACGAGACCAAGGGCATCAAGTTCATCTCGTACGCGGTGTGGTGGATCCGCCAGGCGATTCTCCAGGCCCTCGCCGAGCAGTCGCGCATCGTGCGCGTGCCCCTGAACCGCGCCGGCACGCTGCACCGGATCGGCAAGCGCTCCGCCTCGCTGCTGCAGGAGCTAGGACGGGAGCCGACCGTCGAGGAGATCGCCGAGGGAATGGACATCTCCGAAGAAGAAGTCGCGAAAACGCTGTCGATCTCCCAGGCCCATCTCTCGCTCGATGCGCCCCTCACCCCGGGCGAAGACAACAAGCTGCTCGACTACCTGCCCGACACCACCAATCCCGGCCCCGACGACGAGATCTTCGAGCACGCCCTCACCGAGTCGATCGAATCGGTGCTGGCGACGCTGAAGGAGCGCGAGGCGCGCATTCTGCGGCTCTACTTCGGGCTCGAGGGCCAGGAGCCCATGACGCTCGAGGAGATCGGCTCGCAGCTCGGCATCACGCGCGAGCGGGTCCGCCAGCTCAAGGAAAAGGCGCTGGCGCGGCTGCGGCACGTATCACGGGCCCGCGCGCTGGAAAGCTTCCTGTCGTAGGGCCCGGGCGGGTAGATTTACCGCCCTATGGCCAACCAGTCTTCGTTCGACATCTCGACCGGCGCGGATCTCCAAGAGGTGGATAACGCCGTCAATCAGGCCACCAAAGAGGTGGCCCAGCGCTACGACTTCAAAGGCTCCAAGGCCTCTCTCGCCTTCGACCGCGCCAAGCTTACCCTCACCCTCGTGGCCGACGACGACTTCAAAATGAAAGCGCTGTTCGACGTGCTGCAGTCGAAGCTGGTCAAGCGCGGCGTGCCGGTGAAAAACCTCGAGCTCGGCGCCATCACCCCGGCCGCAAACGATACCGTCCGCCGCGAGATCAAGCTCACGCAGGGCATCCCGCAGGAAAAGGCGAAGGCAATCGTGAAGGCGATCAAGGACAAAAAGTTCAAGAAGGCCCAAGCGTCGATTCAGGGCGAGGAGATTCGCGTGCAGTCGCCCGTCAAGGACGAGCTGCAAGAGGTGATCGCCTTTCTGCGCAGCCAGGACTTCGGCCTCGAGCTGAAGTTCGGGAACTACCGCGGATGAAACTCGGCGTCATCTCCCTGGGATGCGATAAGGCGACGGTGGACTCGGAACGGCTCGTGGGCGAGCTGGTGGGTCACGGCGCCGTCGTCACGCCCGACCTCCCAACCGCCGACGTCATCCTCGTCAACACCTGCGGGTTCATCGACGCCGCCAAGCAGGAATCGATCGACGCGATTCTTGGGGCCGCTAAGCTCAAAGAGGAAGGGGACGTGAAGGCGGTCGTGGCGGTCGGCTGCCTCGTGCAGCGCTACAAACAGGAGTTGGCGCAGGAGATCCCCGAGGTCGATCTCTTTCTCGGCTTCTCCGAACTGCATCACCTCGTCCCCGAGCTGGCGCAACGCGGGCTCATCGACGATCCCCTGGCCTCGCATCCCGGCGTGCGCCAATTCCTCGGCGACCTGCCGCACGTGCGTTACCTCAAGATCTCCGAGGGCTGCGACCACACCTGCGGCTTCTGCGCCATTCCCCTGATGCGGGGGAAGCACCGCTCCGAGCCGCTCGCGCACCTCCTGCGCGAAGCCCAGCTTCTCGAAGCGCAGGGCGCGCAGGAGATCAACCTGGTTGCACAGGACCTCGGACACTGGGGCCGCGATCTCGGGCCTAAAGGTCCCAAGCTTCCAGACCTGCTCGAGGCACTGCTGCGTGAGACCACCGTGCCCTGGTACCGCCTGCTGTACGTCTATTCGGCCGGGATCAGCGAGCGGCTGGTAGCGCTGATGGCGCGCGAGCCCCGCATCGTCCCCTACATCGATATGCCGATCCAGCACGCGAGCGACCGTATGCTCGAGCGGATGCGGCGCCCGGAGCGGGCGAACACACTGCGCGACAAGCTTGCCTGGCTGCGTGGCGCGATCCCCGATCTCGCCATCCGCACGACCTGCCTCGTGGGCTATCCGGGCGAGACCGAGGAGGACTACCGCGCGCTGCTCGCGTTCCTCGAAGAGGCGCAATTCGATCGGATGGGCGCGTTCGCCTACTCGCCGCAGGAGGGGACGCGCGCCATGCAGTATCCGGACGATGTCCCCGACGAGATCAAACGCGAGCGCCTGGAGGAGCTGCTCGAAGTGCAGCGGGTGATCTCGGGTGAGCGTCTGTCGCGGTTCGTCGGACGTGAGGTGGATGTGCTCGTGGATCGGGTGACCGATCCCGACGAGCAGGGCGCGACCCACGTGGGGCGCGTGCGCTGGCAAGCCGAGGACGTCGACGGGGTCACGTACCTGGCGCGGGGTGGCTGGGCGTCACCAGGCAACTTCGTGCGTGCGCGCATCACCGCGAGCGAGGACTACGACTTCCAGGCGGCCGCGCTGACGTGAAGCGCTCCAACGAATTGTTCGACCGGGCGAAACGCGTGCTGCCCGGGGGCGTGAATTCGCCCGTACGGGCGTTCCGAGCAGTCGGCGGGACGCCTTTTTTTGTCGCGCATGCGGCGGGCTGCCGGCTCACCGACGTCGACGGCACGAGCTATGTGGACTACGTGTGCTCCTGGGGTCCATTGATCCTGGGTCACGCCCACCCGGCGGTGCTCGACGCCGTGCGTCAGGCAGCGGAACGGGGCTGGACCTACGGGGCGCCCTGTGAAGCCGAGGTCGAGCTCGCCGAGGAAGTGCGGCGCCGCATGCCGTCACTTGAGATGATGCGATTCGTGAACAGCGGCACGGAGGCCACGATGGCGGCGGTGCGGCTCGCGCGCGCCGCGACTGGCCGCGAATTGATCATAAAGTTCGACGGCTGCTACCACGGGCATGCCGACGGCTTCCTCGTGAAGGCGGGCTCCGGTGTGGCGACGCTCGGGCTCCCCGACAGTCCCGGCGTTCCCGCCGCCCTCACGAATCTCACGCTGACGGCGCCGTTCAACGACGCCGAGGCCGTGGCCGATCTGTTCCGGAAGCACGCCGACCGGATCGCGGCGGTGATCGTCGAGCCGTACGTGGGCAACGTGGGGTTCATTGCTCCTGACCCCGACTTCCATCCCGCGTTGCGCGCGCTGTGCGACCGGCACGGCGCGCTCCTGATCTTCGACGAGGTGATGACCGGATTCCGCGTACTGGCGGGTGGGGCGCAGGAACGGCTGAGGATCCGGCCCGATCTCACGACATTGGGCAAGATCATCGGAGGCGGCTTCCCGGTGGGTGCATACGGGGGCCGCGCCGACCTGATGCGGCGCGTGGCGCCGGAGGGGCCGGTGTACCAGGCGGGCACGCTGTCGGGTAACCCGGTGGCGATGGCTGCAGGGTTGACCACCCTGCGTGAGACGGCCCGCTCCGGGTTCTACGAAGCGCTGGAGAGGCGCACGGCGCGGCTCCTCGGCGGACTCTCTGAGGCGGCGCGCCGCCATGGCATCGCGATGACGCTCGGCCATGCCGGCTCCATGTGGGGCATCTATTTCAGCGCCGGTCCCGTCCGCAACTACGCGGACGCCAAGAAAAGCGACACGGCGCTGTTCGCGCGCTGGCACAAAGCGGCGCTGGGCCGCGGGGTGTTCCTCGCGCCATCCGCGTTCGAGGCCGCGTTCGTCTCCAGCGCGCACACGGACGGGGACATCGATTTCACCATCACGCAGCTCGATGCGGCGCTGGGCGAAGCACGCGCTCGCTAGCGCCGCCGTGCTGGCGGCCGCGGGGTGTCCGCGTCCGCATGGTGCCGGCGGTGGACCGCCTGCGAACGCCGAGCTCGAGCTGCGGGTGGGGCTGGCGGTGGGCGCCCCCTACGCGTCGCTTGGCGGCATTGACGGCGGCGAGCTGCTTCTCACCGAGGAGGCGAGCGCCGCCCCCGTGGGGTCGATTCCCGCCGGTGATCGCTGGAGGGTTGTCCCCGACTCGGCCGACGGCTCACGCTTGCGCCTGGTGAAGCCCGACGGCACGCGGACGGATGCCTATCGCAGTATCGCCGCCGTGAATGTCACGGAGAATCGGTTCGCCATCGCCAACGGCCGCCGCTACCGGGGGCGGATCCACGTGGCTGCGATCCGCGGCGGGCTCATGGTCCTCAATCGCGTCGCGCTCGAGAGCTATGTCGCCGGCGTGGTGGGTCCCGAGATCGGGGTGCGGCGGCCCGATGAGGAGGCCGCGGTCCTCGCCCAGGCCGTCGTGTCGCGCAGTTTCGCGCTCAAGAACCGCGGGCGGTGGGAGTCGGTGGGGGGCGGGCAGGGGTTCGATGCCTACGCCGACACACGCGACCAGGTGTACCTCGGCGTCTCGGCCGAGACTCCGCAGGTTTGGGAGGCCGTGCGGAAGACGACGGGACAGGTGCTGCAGTACGACGGCGAGGTTATCGACGCCTATTTCCACTCGACCTGCGGGTCCAGCACGGTGGGAGTGGAAGAAGCGTTTGCAACCGCGCAGCCGCGTCCCTATCTGCGACCGGTCTCGGACCAGAGCGGGGGAGGCCATTACTACTGCGACATCTCGCCGCGCTTTCGGTGGCGGGAAGAATGGGACGGCCCCAAGCTCCGCGCTATATTGTCGCGAACGCTGCCGACCGTGACGCCCCTCTCGGGCGACAGCCTGCAGCGTATCACCGATGTGACTGTGACCCGCACGACGCGGTCCGGACGGGTGGGTGAGTTGCGGATCGTGTTCGAGCGGGGCGACGTGCGGATTCCGGCGCCCGACGTGCGAACCGTCCTGCGCCCCGATCCCGACCGGATTCTTCACAGCGGCGCCTTTCAGCTGACGGTCACGCGGAGCGACGGACAAGTCAGCCGTGTCGTGGCTGCGGGCGCCGGGTCGGGGCACGGCGTCGGCATGTGCCAATGGGGAGCCATCGGACGCGCCCGCGCGGGCCAGGACTATCGCACGATCCTCACGACCTACTTTCCGGGGACGAAAATTGAACGGCTCTACTGAGGCTAGAACGGCGGTGGTGCTCGCAGTGCTGCTAACCGTCCACCCGTTAAACCGCCTGACCGCCCAAGGCGTTCTCAACCAGTTTTCCTACGACAATCTCCGCTTATCGGGTATCCAGGCGGACATCGGTATCCTCGGCGCCTCTGAGCTCACGGGGACGATCGTGGGCGGCCTCCGAGTGGATTACGGCCGCATCGCGCCGCACGTGCGGCTGCTGCTGGGCATTTCGTATTTCCGTTCCGAGTTCGACCAGCAGGCGCGGACGCGGTTTGAGCAGCGTCTGAAGAGTCTCGTCATCGACCCGTCCGGCGATGATACCATCCGCGTCGGGCGCATCTTCTGGAGCGATCTGACCGGAGATGTCGATTTCCAGTTCGTGTTCCCGGAGGGGCAGAAGGCGACGGCATACCTGGGGGCGGGCGTCGGCATTCACGTGCGCAACGGCAGCGGCCGCGCGATCAACGGCACGTTCGTAGAAGACGCGCTGGACGTGATCAGCGCCGGCCTGAACGGCACGGTCGGCATCGAGTTTCACTTGTCTCCGACCTGGCGATTCACGGTGGACGGACGCGGCACGCTGTCCAGCGGGCTGAACACCGGCAGCCTGCGCTGCGGCTTGATGTACCGGTTCCGCACGAAGGGAGAGCGGTGAACGATCCCATTCGGGTCGGCGTGATCGGGGCGGGGGCCATTTCGCAGGTGGCCCATCTGCCGGTGCTGCGCAAGCTCTCGGGCGTGGAGGTGGCCGCGATCTGCGACAACGATGTGAGCAAGGCGCAGGCGCTCGCCGCGCGGTTCGAAGTGAAGGACACGTACGATGATATCGAGGAGGTGCTCCGCTACGCCAACGTCGACGCCGTCGTCATCTGCACACCCAACCACCTGCACGAGATCCACGTCACGTCCGCCCTGGCGGCAGGCGCGCACGTGCTGTGCGAGCGGCCGCTCGCGCTGAACCTCGCGGGCGTCGAACGCGTGCTCGCGGCGAGCGACAAGTACGGCAAGCGGGTGATGGTGGGTATGAACCACCGCTTCCGCTCCGACGTGCAGGCCGTGCGCGGCTTTCTCGCCGGCGGCGATCTGGGCGCGTTGCAAGCGGTGCGCGGCGGTTGGTACACGTTTCAGCCGAGTCGCCAGATGCTGAGCTGGCGGCTGCGGCGCGACCAGGCGGGCGGAGGCGCGGTGCTCGACCTCGGCCTGCCGCTGATCGATCTCGGCCTGTGGCTGGCGGGGTGGCCCGCGCCGAAGCGGATTTCGGCGCATCTGACGCGTCCGAGCAAGGATGGCGTCGAGAACATGGGCTCGGCGCTCATCGTGTGTGAGAATGGCGTGTCGATTGCGGTGGACGTGAGCTGGCGTCATATGGGGGAGGGTGAGCGCTTCTGGTTCGACATCGTGGGCGCCAAGGGCTCGGCGACGATCCAGCCGCTCCGCATCTTCCGTGAGCAGCACGGCACTCCGGTGGACGTTACGCCGACGGGGGCGATCGGACGCGAGACCCCGTTCATCCAGTCCTACCGTGCCGAGTGGATGTACTTCCTCGCGGTCATCAAGGGGGACGTGAACGCGCCGCCGCCCCGCGACCAGTTGGCGCTGCAGCGGGTGCTGGACGCGATCTACCGGTCGGCCGACGAAGGCCACGACGTATTGCTGTGATCCTCGTTGCGCTGGGCGCGCTCGCGCTCTTTTTCAGCTACCCTCCGTTTCCGCTTCCTTTCCTCAGTTTCTTCGCGATCACGCCCGCCGTGCTGCTGGTCCGGCAGGCGGTGCAGGATGCCGATCCCCGCCGCGCGTTCCGGTGGGGCTGGTGGTACGGAGTCGCCACCAACGCGCTCGTCCTGTACTGGATGATCGTCGCGCTGTGGCACTTCACCCCGTTCGCGGCGCTCGGCTATCTCGCCACGGTCGCCGTGCTCGGCCTCATGACCGGGGTGCTGTTCTGGTTCGTCGTACGCGTGCGGCTCGCCGCGCCGGCCGTGCCGCTGTGGGTCGTCCTGCCCGTTGCGTGGACCGCGCTCGAATGGCTGATCGGGCACCTCGGCGACGTGAGCTTTCCCTGGCTCGGCCTGGGTACGTCGCTCGCGGATGCGCCGCTGCTGGTTCAGTGGGCGGACATCGCCGGCGCACGCGGCGTGACGCTGTGGGTGGCGTGGTGCAATGTCGCGATCGTCGAAGCCGCGACCGACGAACGCGGCAGGCGGTATGCGGTACGCGGGCTGGCGCCGGTGGTGATCACGATCATGCTGGCGCTCGGTTACGGGGCGTGGCGCATGAAGACGCTGCCGATCCGCGAAGCCGGGGTGGTCGGGCTGGTGCAGCCCAACGAGGGGTTCCGTGAGAAGTGGGATCCCTCCCATGCCGACAGCGTCATGGCCAGGCTGTTGGGGCTATCCACAGACCTGATGGCGCGGACCCCACGGCCACAGCTCCTCGTCTGGCCTGAAGCCGCCATCCCGGGCTACTTCCTCGATCATCCACAGTGGGACTCAGCCATCGCCACCTTCACGCGCGCGCGCCGCACACCTATCCTGGCCGGCGGGCTCAATGCCGAGCGCGACCCCCGTGGTGGGTACTTCATATACAACGCCGCATTTTTCTACGATGCGACTGGTTCGCGCGAGGGGTATCTCATCTACGCAAAGCACTACCTCGTGCCCGTGACGGAACGCGTGCCGTTCGTCCCCGTCCGGCTGTTTCGGGCGATTCCGGGCCTGGCTCGCTGGTCCGGGGGGTTCCGCTCCGGCACGGTGTTGCCAGTCTACGAATCACCGATCGGCCGATTCGGCGTCATCATCTGCTATGAGTCGGCGTTCGAAGACCTGCCGCGCAAGTACCGCGCGCGCGGCGCCGACTTCCTGGTCAACATCACCAACGACGCGTGGTTTGGGCGCACCAGCGCGCCCCGGCAGCATGCGTCCCACCTCGTGCTGCGCGCCATCGAAACGCGGATGGGCGTCGCCCGCGCGGCGAATTCAGGGATCTCCGAATTCCTCGATCCGCTGGGCCGGGCGTACGCCGCGACCAGACTGAATGAGGAAGGGATCGTGGCCGACCTCCTCCGGACGAGTGACGTGATCACCCTCTACGTGCGACTGGGCGACTGGGTGGGGATGCTGGTGGTCGCGCTCACGCTCACCGGCATCGCGTTCCTCCTCAAGCGCCGCTTCGCGCCATGACCCGCGTAGGTGTGGACGTCGGCGGGACGTTCACTGATCTCGTCGCGGTCACGCCCGACGGCAGCCTCGAGATCCGCAAGGTGGCGAGCACGCCGCAGGATCCCGCGATCGGATTGTTCCGTGCCCTCGATGCTCTGGGGTCGACATCGGTCGACGTCCTGGTGCACGGGACCACTGTCGCGACCAACGCGCTGCTCGAGCGCCGGGGCGCGCGCGTGGCGCTGGTGACGACGGCGGGCTTCGAAGACCTCCTCTGGCTGCGCCGCCAGGATCGCGCCTCGCTTTATGACCTCGCCCGCGATCATCCTCCCCCCCTCGTCGCGCGCAAGGATGTCGTGGGTGCGCGGGAGCGGATGGGCGCCGATGGTGCTGTCCTACCTCTGAGCGACGCAGAAGTCGTGCGCATCGTAGACGCGGTGCGCACGCTCGCTCCCGGGGCCGTCGCGGTCGCGCTCCTGTTCGCGTTCCGCCATCCCTCGCACGAGCAGCGGCTCGCCCGAGCGCTGCGCGCCGCGCTGCCGAACGTTCCCGTCGCGGCGAGCCACGAAGTGCTCCCCGTGTTCCGTGAATATGAGCGGACCAGCACCACCACCGCGGAGGCTTACTTGAGGCCGACGGTGGCGGCGTACCTCGCAAAAACCGCAACGATGAGTGAGAGCAAGGGTGTACGCTCACTGCGCATCATGACGTCAAGCGGGGGGACGCTCGCGCCCGAACAGGCGGCTGCCCGAGCGGCGAGCCTGGCGCTGTCGGGGCCGGCGGGTGGAGTGGTTGGGGCGCGTCTCGTCGGTCATGCGGTAGGCGTCGGCGAGCTGCTGACGCTCGACATGGGCGGTACGAGCGCCGATGCGAGTCTCGTGCGGGGCGGCGTCGCTCTCACCGAAGGAGCGGAATCGATCGCGGGGGTTCCGCTCGCGCTGCCGGCCATTTTGATCGAAACGGTGAGCGCCGGCGGAGGCAGCATCGCCTCCGTGGACGAGGGCGGTGCGCTGCGCGTGGGGCCGCGGAGCGCGGGAGCGGAACCGGGACCCGCCTGTTATGGCCGCGGAGGAACCGAGCCCACCGTCACGGACGCGTGCCTCGTACTTGGCTGGCTCGATCCGGGACACGCCATCGCGGACGACGTGCGGCTGGATCGGGCCGCGGCGGAGCGGGCGCTCGCAACGCTCGCCGGCGCGATGGGGTGCGATGCACGCCAGGTCGCTGCGGGCATCGTGCAGGTCGCGACCGCCGTCATGGCCCGCGCGCTGAAGCGAGTCAGCGTGGCGCGGGGCATCGATCCTCGCGGTATGACATTGCTGCCATTCGGCGGCGCGGGGCCGCTCTTCGGCTGCGCCCTCGCCGACGCCTTGGGCATGACACGCGTCGTTATTCCGCCGCATCCGGGCGTGCTCAGCGCGCTGGGACTCGCCGCCGCGCCCGAGCGGGTGGAGTTGCTCGCATCCTTGCACCGTCGCCTCGCCGATCTCGACGCCACGGCGCTCGCACGCGGGTTTCAACCGCTCATCGCCGCGGGGACCGCCGCCCTTCCTGAGGGGACGCTCGCGCGGTTTGCCGACTGCCGCTTCGCGGGGCAGGGGTACGAAGTCACTGTACCGGCACCGCGCGACGACCCGGCTGCGCTTGCGACCTCCTTCCGGGCGGCGCATCAGGCGCGCCATGGCCATGCCGATCCGGAACAACCCGTCGAGCTGGTCAACCTGCGCGTGGCGGTCGAGCGAGCGGTGCAGGCGCCGACGCTGGGCCGGCGTGTGGGGGTGGGTACACCGACGGCGGGACACCGCGAGATCGTGACGCGCGACGGCGCGCGGGTGCGGGCAGAAGTGTGGCCCTTGGGGGAGCTGCCTGAGGGACGCCGGCTCAAAGGACCGGTCGTGCTTGCCGGACTCGACGCCACCGGCTTGATCGAGCCCGGCTGGCGCGGCACCGTGCACGCCTCCGGCGCAGTGCTTCTGGAGCGATCGTGACGCTCGACGCCGTCGGGCTCGAGGTGATGGCCCACGCCTTCGCGTCCATCGCGGAGGAAATGGGCCTCGTGCTCGTACACAGCGCGCTCTCGCCCAATATCCGGGAGCGGCGCGATGCGTCCGCGGCGCTGTTCGACGCTGAGGGCGAGATGATCGCGCAGGCCGCCCATATCCCCGTGCACCTCGGCGCGCTGGCCGACGCCGTCGCGGCCGTGCGCGAGCTGCAACCGGAGCCGGGCGAGCTTTTCCTCCTCAACGACCCATACGCGGGCGGGAGCCATCTTCCCGATCTCACCCTCATCGGCGCGATCGAGGTCGAAGGGAAGGTCGGGGGATACAGCGTGGTGCGCGCGCACCATTCGGATGTGGGTGGGATGAGCCCGGGCAGCATGCCCGCCGGCGCGCGGGAGCTGTACCAGGAGGGACTCGTCATTCCGCCGACGCGCCTGACGCCGGAGGTCGAGCGGCTGCTGCTGGCAAACGTGCGGACGCCGGCGATGCGGCGGGGTGATCTTGCGGCACAGCGCGCGGCCGTGGAGCGGGGCGCGGAGGGACTCCGCGCACTGGCGCGGCGGCACGGCTGGGGCCCGCTCTGCGACGCGGCCCAGCAGCTCCTCGATTATGCCGAACGTCGTACCAAGGCTCTGCTGTCGAAAATGACGGTGGACGCAGCAGCAACGGACTATCTGGAGGGCGACGGCGTCGTCGCTCGGGATCTCGAGATCCGGGTGCGAGTGAAGATCGAGGGCGGGGTGTTCCACGCCGATTTCACGGGAACCGCGGCGGCGGCACCGGGAAACGTGAACTGCCCGATCGCCGTCACCCGCTCAGCGGTATTGTTCGTGGTCCGCACGCTGCTGCCCGAGGACGTGCCGATGAACGGCGGCGTGCCGCGCGCCGTGATGGTGACGGCACCACCGGGCTGCCTCATCAATGCGCGCCCACCCAGCGCCGTCGCTGCGGGAAACGTTGAGACATCGCAACGCATCGCCGACACGGTGTTCCGCGCCCTCGCCGCCGGCGGATGTCCGGTCCCGGCGCAGGGCCAGGGGACCATGAACAACGTGACGTTCGGCGGAGACGGGTGGACGTATTATGAGACGATCGGCGGCGGGCAGGGAGCGAGCCGGGGGGCGAACGGGCCGTCCGGCGTACACGTGGGAATGTCCAATACGCGCAACACGCCGATCGAGGTGCTGGAGCTGGAACATCCGCTCAGGGTGCGGACGTACGCACTTCGCGAGGGAAGTGGAGGAGTGGGGACGTGGGGAGGCGGGAAAGGTGTGGTGCGAGAGTTTGAAGCCTTGGCGCCAATGGAAGCGACGTTGTTGACGGAGCGCCGGCGTCACCCTCCGGTAGGGGCCGCCGGCGGCTCGGAAGGCGCGACGGGCGCGAATCTGCTCAACGGCTCCGCGCTCTCGTCAAAAACCACATTGCGACTGGTTGCGGGGGATATCCTCCGCATCGAGACCCCGGGCGGTGGTGGCTGGGGGAAAGGAAACAACGTATGACGTGGGTATTGGTGGCGGTGCTTGGCCTCGTGGCAGGCGTCATCTCGGGACTCTTCGGAGTGGGCGGCGCGGTCGTCATCATCCCGGGCCTCGTCTTCATCACAAAGATGCCGCAACACACGGCACACGGCACGTCACTCGCCGCGCTGCTGCTGCCCGTCGGGTTGCTCGGCGTGCTGGAGTACTCCAAACGGCAGCAGGTCAACTGGCCCTATGCGGCAATCGTGGCCATCGGGCTGCTGATCGGCGCCTATTTCGGGGCGCGACTGGCGGGGACGATCTCGGACGTGATGCTGCGGAAGACCTTTGGCGTGTTTCTGTTGCTGGTATCCGTCAAGCTTCTGGCGTCGTAGCGCTGCGCTGGAACACCTTGCCGTCGATGAAGAGCCGGAACAAGTCGGCGTCGAGCTGGCCTTCCTTCACTTCGTGGCCCAGGATGTCCAGCGCCCGGTCCAGCGACACGGCGCGCTTGTAGGGCCGGTCCTGCGCGGTCAGCGCGTCGTAGATGTCGCTGATCGTCATCATTCGCGACTGAATCGGAATGGCCTCGCCGGTAATGCGCCGCGGGTAGCCTCGGCCGTCCATCTTTTCGTGATGCCCGTAGGCGATGAGCGGAATCTGCTGCAGCTCTCGCGTCCAGGGAATGCGCTGCAGGAACTGGAACGTGTGCGTGACGTGGCTCTCGATCTCGTGCCGTTCCGCATCGTCGAGGCTGCCTTTGCGGATCGTCAGGAAGCGCATCTCGTCGGGTGACAGGAACGGCTCCGTCGCGCCGTCCATCGCGAGATAGGTCCGCTTCGACCAGGCTTGCAGCTCCTCGAAGCTTCCATCCGGCAGGATGCTGGGTTCGTTCGCCTGCAGCACCATCTCCAGAAACCGGTCGAGCTCCTTCAACTCCTGCGCATGGGCGTCCTCGAGCTCCTTCACGAAGCTCTCGTAGCCCTTTTTGCCGTGCGTCTCGAGGAACTCGGCGCGCTTGCGCCAGAACTCGCGTTCCGCCGTGCGGCGGATGAACGCGTGGCGGTGACGCACGAGCCCCAGGTCCGACGGATACAGCTTCTTCGCCTTCACCAGCACCTGCTCCCGCACGCCGACCTTGCCGAAGTCGTGGAGCAGCGCGGCGTAGCGGATTTCCTTCACTTGCTCGCGCGTGAACCTCACGCTGCGGTAGGGACCATCGTCCGCGCGGTCCACGACCTCGGCGAGGCCCACTGTCATTCCCGCGACGCGCCCGCTGTGGCCGTACGTCGTGGGGTCGCGCTGCTCGATGGCGTGCACCGCGGCCAGCACGAATCCCTCGAACAGGCGCTCGATGTCCTCGTAGAGTCGGCTATTCTCGATGGCCACCGCCGCCTGGCCGGCTAGGGCAGTCACCAGCTCCACCGTGCGCTTGGAGTACGGCACGACTTGATGCTCGACGTCGGCGGGCGTCGAGAGCACCGCGTCGAAGTTGCGCTTGCGATTGATGAGCTGCAGCACGCCGATGATCTCCTCCTTATGGTCCTTCATGGGGATCACCAGCATCGACTTGGTGCGGTAGCCGTAGCGCTCGTCGAAGGAGCGGTTGATCGTGTACTCGACGTCCGGCGGCAGGAAGTACGCGTCGTCGATGACCAGCGGGTCGCCCGTGACGGCGCAGTAGCCTGCGAGGCTGGTGCGGTCCACGGGAATCGTGAACTCGACGAACGGCGCTTCCGGCTTGGAAAAGGTCTGCGCCAGCCGGAACCGCAGCCGCTGGTTGCCCTGCTCGCTGCGCTCCACGAGGTAGAGGCTGCCGGCGTCGGACTGGGTGATGCGCCGCGCCTGAGTGAGGATCAGGTCGAGCAGCGTCTTCAGATCCCGCTCCGTCCCGAGCGCGACCCCGATGCGCGTCAACTCGCCGATCTCGCGCGCGCGTTGCGCCGCTTCTCCCCGCGCCCGCGCCGTCTCGGCGCGCGCGGCCGCCTCGCGGAACCCCGCCCGGATCGCGACCAGCAGCCGCCGGGGGCTCGCCGGGTGGGTGAGGAAGCCCGACAGAAACTCGGTCGGCAGGCCCTCGGGGACATCGGTCTCGCCGTCGCGGGCGACCGCCACGATCGCCCCGCCCGCGTCCACGAATGACCGCATCACGTCCACGGGGAAGGCGGAGCGGCTCTCGCCATCGAGCAGGAACACGGTGGGCCGGTCATCGGCCACGGTGAGGTCCTTGGCCTGCCGCACCGCGCGGGCTTCGACCTGCGAGGTCTCGAGCGCCGGTGCTACGGCGTCGGGCCGCCACATCGGTGCGTGCAGGAGGAGATATCTCAGGGCTTCGATCCTCCCGAACCGCGGGCGGTGTCACGCCGCACGGAGTCGCGGGCCAGAGGCGTCACGCCGGTGAGTGCGCGCAGCGGCCGCCGCGACATTTGCTCCACGAAATGGTTGAGCTGGCGCGCGGCCTCGGTCAGGTTCGTCACGGTTTCACGCAGATCGCTGCGGTTCTCGATCGTAAGTGACCGCGCTTCGCCCGCCAGGCTGTCGAGTCGCAGCAGCAGCTTGTTGGTGTTCGCAACGGCCAGGGCGACCGAATCGGCGAAGCCCCGCCGCCCCAGCCGGTCCACCAGAGAATCGAGGCGGCCCATCGTGGCGGCGACGCTGCCGAGCGTGCGCTCCACGTCGGGTGTGACGTCGCGCAGGGTGGCCTGCACATGCACGAGCGTCTGCGTGGCCGTGCGCACCATTTCCTGGACGCCATGCGACAGCTCGTCGGCCACTTCCGTAAACGCCTCGAGCGCGCTGCCGCGGCGTCGCGAGTCCACGGTATCGCCCGCGTGCAGGTAGGTGCGACGGGCACCGACGGTATCGGGGAGCAGTAGGCGGATGGCCACCGCCGACGAGATCTGGCTCGCCTGCACCAGCTCGGCGCGCGTGCCGACGGGGAGTTGCAGACTCGACCCGTCTTGGAAGCGCTCCTTGACGGAGAGTTTGGCGACGAACGAGATGCGCCGCGTGGCGGAGTCTACCCGGGGTGAGACACTCGTGACCTGGCCCACGTCGAGGCCCAGGATGAGGACCGGCGTGCCCTGCGAGATCCCGTCGGCGCTCGCGACCCGCAGGTACAGATCGTAGCGCCGCTCGCCCCACCCGCTCGTCGCGATCAGCGCGCCCACGACCAACGCGATGGTCACCACGATCAACAGGCCGACGTAGAAATCCTGGCGCGTCTCCACTCGCCTCTCGGGTCAGACGGTTTCGGGTTCGAGCACGCCGGGCCGGGTGAGCCGGTACACCCGGTCCACCCGCCGCAGGATCACCTGCGGGATCTCCTGGCCGGTGATGAAAATCGTCCGGCGCGCCCCCTCCGCGGACTCGCCACCGCGCGCGAACTCCAGGAGCTCCGAGGCCACGCGGGCCGTGAGGCCGTCGAACGGCTGCTCCAGAATGAGGAGCGCGGGATCGAACGCGATCGCGCGGGTCAACGCCGCGCGCCGCCGTTCTTCCTCGTTCGCCTGCGCGGGACGCTGGGCGGCCACCGCCGTCAGCCGGACGGCCGTGAGCATGACGTTCACGCGACCCTCGATGTCACGCGGGCTCGCGCTGCTCCCGAACCGCAGGGGCAGCGCAACGTTGTCCCGAATGGAGAGATTCTGCAGCAGACCGTCGCCGCTCGGAAGGTACCCGACGCGCCGTCGGAACGCCAAGCGCTGCGGCTCCGGAAGGCTCGCGATGTCCGTGCCGAACACGAGCGCCCGGCCGCTTGTAGGCCGCTCGAGCCCCAGCGCATAGCCGCCGAGCAGTCCGATCCCCGCGTCTTCATCGCCGAGCACCACCACGGTGTGGCGCTCGGGGACCTCCAGCGAAAATGGCTGCGCGACGTGGGCCAGCGGGATGGCGTCGAAGACCAGGGGGAGTGGGGTGTGGGGAATGGTCATCACTCAGCCCAGGGCGACGAACAGCGCCGAGCAGAGAAAGATCCCCACGATCGCGGCAACCACCGCGCGGCTCGCGGCGATCGGAATCTCGGTGGGGGCGGGGCGCGCCGCGAGCCCGAAGTAGCTCGGCACGATACCGACGATCGCCCCGAAGGCGAGCGCCTTGAAAATGGTCAGCCAGACGTCGCGGGCCCGCAGCGACTCCAGGACGATGTCGAAGTAGCGCGCTCCCGGCATCCCATTGAAGCGCGCGGCTGCGAAGCCCGCCATGACCGCCACGAAGTCGAACAGCACGAGCAACGCGAAGATACTCACCAGCGACCCCACGAACCGCGGCAGCACGAGGTATTGCTTGGGATCGATGCCCATCGCTTCCAGGGCGCGCACTTCGCCCAGCACCTGGTTGGTCGCGAGCTCGGCTGCGATCGCGGTGCCCGAGCGGCCCACCACGACCAAGGCGGTGAGCAGCGGGCCGAGCTCGCGGACGATCGCGACGACGATGAGCGTGCCGATGTAGTCGGTGGCCCCGAATCGCCCCAGCTCACGGGTGGCCTGGGAAATGACCAAGAAGGACAGGATGCCGGAGAGCAGGGTGACGAGCCCCACCGCATGGAGCGCCGTGAACCGCACCTGGTGTACGGCGATGCGCAGCGCCACCGCCCGACCGGCCGCCGTGAGGCGTGTGGCCGCGCGCAGGGCGCCAAAGCCGAAGCGCGCCAGCGCTCCCAGGCGGGAGAGCCGGCGCGCTGCTGACTTGCCGAGCCGACTGAACGGATCCGTTAGGACCGCTGCGCCCGCTGCAGGCCTTCCTGCGCCTCAGCGTATTCGGGGAAGATGGCCAGCGCGCGGTTGAACATTTCGACGGCCTTATCTTTCTGTCCCCGGTCCTGGTAGAGAAGCGCGCGCGAATAGTACGTCAGGGCCTCCGTGGGAATTTGGCGGCCCATGCGCTGATCCGATGCCTGCCGCTGCAGCGGCGGCAGATTGGCGTCCTTCATGAGACGCGCCGAGATCGTGCGGATGATGTCGAACAGGTGATCGCGCTGCATCCGTTCCGATTCGGTCTTGACGATCTCGCTCGTCTCGGTGTTGACGAGGCGGACGTCCACCCGGAAGTCGCCGTAGAAATCGATGAAGGTGCCCAGCACCACGTAGCGCGCGCCGACCAGCTTACCGATGCGGGCCGCCGTCTGGGGATCCACGCGCCCCTGGGCGCCGAGGTTCTGCTCCTCGAGCAGCCGCTGGATCGCTTCGCGCTCCACGACGCGGGCGGCGGGATTCGCCGCCAGCTCGGAGATCATCATGGCCGCGATCCCGCGCTCGAGCGCTTCGAAGTCTTCTTTGCCTTGGCCGTAGGAGCCGCCGTTGCTGAAGGGCAGCACGGCGATGCCCGGCCGGGTGTCCTGGCCGCGCTGCTGCGCCGCAAGGAAGACCGGCATCAGGCTCAACACAGCCACGACTGCACGCGCTCGCATATCTGCTCCTCGGGTCACAGGGTCACCTGCATGCCTTCTTCGGCGGCCAGCACTTCGAGCGGCCCGCCCCGCTTCTTTGCATAGCGACGGGCCGCAGCGAGCAGCCCATCCATCACGTCATCGTCGTGCTCGGGCTCGTGATGGAACAGCACGAGCTTGGCCGCGCCGGCGTCCTGCGCTAAGACCACCGCTTCTTCGTAGGTCGAATGGCCCCAGCCGCGGTGGCCTTCGAGCTCCTTCGGCGTGTACATCGCGTCGTGAATCAGAAGCTCGACGCCCTGCAGGAACGCCACGAAGTCGCGCCGCCAGGTCGCAGCGACGTCGTAGTGGCCGCCGGGTCCCAGCTCGTTGTCCGTCACATACGCCATGCTCGGCCCGCCCTTGGCGGGCGTGAGCCGGAAACCCAATGTCGTCCCCGGGTGCCGTAGCTTCGTCGTCCGGACGCGGAACTCGCCGATCGAAAATTCGTCCGTGTCCACTTGCTGGACCGTCAACTTCGCCGACAGCGCGTCGAGCGGAACGGGGAACACCGCCGGATCCATCTGTTGTCGCAGAATTGCTTCCAAGGATGCCGTGCCTTGGCGCGTGCCCCAGATGCGGACCGTGTTGCCGGGGGCGAAAAACGGTTTGAAGTGCGGCAACCCCTGAATGTGATCCCAGTGCGCGTGCGACAGCAGGATCTCGACCTTCACGGCGCCGTTCTGCTTCTCCACCAGCTCCAGCCCCAACGCCCGGATTCCGGTCCCGGCATCCAGCACGACCAACTGACCCCCGGCGCCCTCGACGGCCACGCACGGCGTGTTGCCGCCGTAACGCGCGGTCTGGGCCCCGGGGGTCGGAATGCTACCCCGAGTCCCCCAGAAGGTCACTGTGTAGGCCATGCGTTTGGGCACGCCGTAACTCGGGCTAAGTTACTGGTAATCGGACACGTGGAACAAGTCGCCGCCTCACCCGCGCGCCGTGACGGGCCTCACGAGCGTCCCGCTGCTTGCTCCAGGGCCCCGCGATCGCGGATCACGATATCCTTGCGGCTGACATCGATCATCCCTTTGTCCACGAGCTCGCGCATCGTCCGCGACACGGTCTCCCGCGACGAGCCGATCATCTGCGCGATGGTGTGGTGAGTGAGGCGGCGCGTGATGCGCTGGCCGTCGGTCTCGTCGGCGAGGTCGAGCAGCAGCTGGGCGACGCGGCCGTGCACGTCGAGCAGCACCAGGCTGCCGACTTTTTCATCCACGCGTCGTAGCCGGCGCGACAGCTCGCGAAGCAGCGCGAGCGCGATGCCGGGCGCGTGGATGAGGATGCCCTGAAAGTCCTCGCGGCGCAGGACGATGAGGGTCGAGTCCTCCATCGCGATGACGTGCGCGGAGCGCGGCTCGTCGTCGATGAGGGCCATCTCGCCGAAGAATTCTCCCCCACCCAGCACCGAGAGGATGACTTCGCGGCCGTCCTCGCCGATCAGGACGACCTTGACCTGGCCCTTCGCGACGACGTACAACGCATCGCCCGGATCGTCTTCGAACAAGATGACGGAGTTCTTGGGGTAGGTCCGGTCGCGGGCGACCTCCACCACCCGCTGCAGGTCGGCGGGCGCAAGCTGGCTGAACAGTGGGACTTTCTGGAGCACGTCGGCCGCGGACACGGGGAGACTTTACGCCGTTGGCGGGACGCTGTCAATCGAGCGCCGGGGGCTGAGCCTTGCCCCCAAGTTAATGCGCCAGCTATATTTCCGCACTTCATTTCATTCGACTTTCAGGCAAGGATGCGAGCAGTGAAACCCGGAATTCACCCCAAATATCAGCGGGCCAGCGTGCAGTGCGCGTGCGGCAATAGCTTCGTCACGCGCTCGACGACGCCCGTCATCCACGTCGAAATCTGCGCCGCCTGCCATCCCTTCTTCACGGGAAAGCAGAAGCTCATGGACACCGCCGGACGGGTGGAGCGGTTCCGCCAGAAGTACGCAACCAAGGCGAGCTGATCCCGTGGAGGCCCGACTCCGCCAAGCGCTCGCGCGGGCGGAGGAGGTCGCCCGACAATTGGCCGACCCCGAGACCGCGCGGAATCCGGCCAAGCTGAAGGTGCTGGGCCGCGAGCATGCCCGGCTCGATGCCATCCGCCAGGCCCATCAGAAAATGGAGCGCCTCGAGGCCGAGCTCGCCCAGTCCCGCGAGGTGCTCGCCGACAAGGACCCCGAGCTGTCGCAGCTCGCCCGGGCAGACGTCGAGCGCCTCCGCCCCGAGATTGAGCGACTCGAGACCCAGCTCGCGGAGCTGCTCAGCCCCGCGGATCCGTTTGACGATCGCGATGCCATCGTGGAAATCCGCGCCGGCACCGGCGGCGACGAGGCCGCGCTGTTCGCGGCCGACCTGTTCCGGATGTACACGCGCTTCAGCGAGCGGCGCGGGTGGAGGGTCGAGGTCTTGTCGCTGTCCGAGGGCACCCTGGGCGGCCTCAAAGAGGCGGTGTTCGCCGCCCGCGGCCCCAAGGCATACGGCACGCTGCGCTACGAGTCGGGCGTACACCGGGTGCAACGCGTGCCTGTGACCGAGCAGCAGGGTCGGATCCACACCTCGGCCGCGACCGTCGCGGTGCTGCCCGAAGCCGAAGAGGTGGACGTCAAGATCGAGGACAAGGATCTGCGCATCGACGTGTTTCGGTCGGGGGGACCCGGCGGGCAGAGCGTCAACACGACCGACAGCGCCGTGCGCGTGACGCACCTGCCCAGCGGTCTCGAGGTCAAATGCCAGGATCAAAAGTCGCAGCTGCAGAATAAGATCAAGGCGCTCGAGATCCTGCGCTCGCGGCTGCTCGACCGCATGGTGGCTGAGCAGGAGGCGGCGCGCTCGCGCGACCGGCGTGCGCAGGTGGGGACCGGCGACCGTTCCCAGAAGGTCCGCACCTATAACTTCCCGCAGAATCGGGTCACCGATCATCGCATCCACTTCACGACGCACAGCGTGGATCAGGTGCTGGACGGGAAGCTCGACGATTTGATCGCCGCCGTGAAGGAAGCCCAGGAGAAGGAGCGGCTCAGTGCCTGAGGCCTTGGCCGTGTGGGCCGCCGTGTCGGGCATGACGGTCGGCGAAGCCTGGCTTCGCCGCGACGAGCCCAAACCACCGGAGGTTGTTGCACGGTTCCAGGACGCCGTGGCGCAGCTGGACCGAGGTGTGCCATTCGCGTATGCGGTGGGGAGCGTCGGCTTCCGAACGCTAGACTTGGCGATCGATGCGCGCGCGTTGATTCCGCGGCCGGAGACCGAGGGGCTCGTGGACCTAATCCTCCCAAGGGCAAAAGGCGGACTCGCGGCGGACATCGGTACGGGCAGCGGCTGCATCGCGCTTTCCCTGGCCGTCGAGGGGAGCTTCGACCGCGTCATTGCGGTGGAGCGCTCGGCTGAAGCGGCCGCGCTCGCCCGGGAGAACGTCGCGCTCGTGCAGCCGCGCACGCCGGTCGAGATTCGGCAAGGGAACCTGCTCGCACCCCTGGGGGACAAAGGGGAGCGGTATCGCGTCATCGTGTCGAACCCGCCATATCTCACCGAGGACGAGTACGTCGCGCTGGATCCTGCGGTCCGGCAGTTCGAGCCGGCGGAGGCGTTGGTGAGCGGCCGCGACGGACTCGCCGCCACACGCACCCTCTTCGCCGGGGGGGCAGCCCTCCTCGAGCCGGGTGGCATGTTGGCGCTGGAAATCGATGAGCGGCGCGGCGATGCCGTGCGCGCGCTGGCCCACGAATACCGGTGGGCGCGGATCAGCGTTCACGACGACCTGTTCGGCCGGCCGCGGTATGCGCTGGCGTTTCCCCGGGAGGACTAGGTGCTCGAGGACAAGGCGGAAGAGCTGGGCCGGCTGCTGGGCCAGACCGACGAATACAAAGCGCTGCGCCGCGCGACCGAAGCGCTGCGGGAGGACCCGGCGGTGCAGAAAATCCTCGCGGAGGCGGAGCGCCTCGCACAGGATATCGAGCGCGTGGCGCAGCAGGGGCAGGAGCCGACCAAGGAACAGGTCGAGCAGTACGACCGCGCGCTCCAAAGCGTGCAGGGGAATCCGGTGTATCAGCAGATGGTCGCAGCGCAGTCGAACTTCGAGAAGCTGATGGCCAAGATCAACACCCGGATCTACGAAGGCATGAAGAAGGGCGCCGCGAGCCCGATCATCACGCTCGGATGACGTTCGTGGTGGTGGAGGGCCCGGAAGGCGCGGGCAAATCGACGCTGGTCCGATGGCTGGGTACGAAATTGGACGCCGTCACAGTGCGCGAGCCGGGTGGGACGCCGATCGCGGAAGCCGCGCGGAAACTGGCGCTGAAATCGCGGCATGACCGGGCATTCGGCGCCGAGCTGTTCTTGTTCTTGGCGGCGCGCGCCGATCTCGTGGAGCGGGTCATCCGGCCGGCGCTGAACGATGGACGCATCATCGTGGCCGATCGCTTCGGGCTCTCGACACTCGCCTATCAGGTGGCGGGCCGGGGGCTCCCGCGGGCCGACGTCGAATCGGCGCTGCGCGTCGCCACGGGCGGCCTGCATCCGGATCTGACGATCGTGCTCGACGTGCCCGTCGCGGTGGGGCGCGAGCGGCAGCGGGCGGCGGGCAAGGTGCGGGACCGGATCGAGCGGGAGGACAACGCGTTCCATGAGAGGGTCCGGGAGGCGTACCGCACCGCGGCCGGACCGGGGATCGTTCATATTGATGCAAGTCAACCAAAGAAGGCCGTTCAGCAGGCCGCCTGGCGCGAGGTCGCGGCCGTGACGGGTCCTTCACTGAGAGGCGTGTCATGATTCGTCACAAAGGCTCCGTGGTTGCCGTCGTCATGTTGGCCGCACTGGTCACCGGCGGGTGGTTCCTGCAGCGTGAGGCGGAACCCGCTGGGTCGGTCTACCAGCAGGCCCGTCTGTTCGACGACGTCCTCGCGCATGTGGCCGACTATTACGTCGACTCACTTGACGAGCGCCAGCTCTATCAGATGGCGATCGACGGGATGCTCAACGAGCTCCACGACCCCTACTCGGTGTTCCTCAAGCCCGAGGACTTCCGGCAGCTCTCCGAAGCAACCACGGGGAACTACTCGGGCCTCGGCATCCAGATCGACGTGCGGGACGGGTGGATCACGGTCGTGGCGCCGCTGCCCGACACCCCCGCCGAGCGCGCCGGCATCCAGACCGGCGACCGCATTGTCAACCTGGACGGCCGGTCCACCGAGGGGTGGAAGCAGGATCAGGCGGTCAAGGAGCTGCGCGGGCCTGCCGGCACGACGGCCGAGCTGACGATCCGGCGCGCCGGTGTGGACCAGCCGATCAAGTTCAAGCTGACGCGCGCCACGATCCACATCCGCTCCGTCCAGATCACGATGATGTTGGACAACCGCGTCGGCTACGTGTCGCTGTCGCCGGTCAGTGAGACCTCGGCGCGCGAAATGTCGCAGGCGGTGGACACGCTGCTCAAGCAGGGCATGAAGTCGCTCATTTTCGATTTGCGCAACAACCCGGGCGGCCTGCTCGATCAGGGCGTGGCGGTGTCGGACCTGTTCCTCGATCCCGAGAGGGTCATCGTCGAGACGCGGGGACGGGCCCCTGGCTCAACCCGCCAGTTCAAGGACGGCAAGCCGCAGCCCTGGCCGCGCCTGCCCATCGTCGTGATCGTGAACGGGGGCTCCGCGAGCGCGGCGGAGATCATCGCCGGCGCGCTGCAGGACCATGACCGGGCGGTGCTCGTCGGCACGCCGACGTTCGGCAAAGGCTTGGTGCAATCGTTCTGGCGTCTCACGCCCGAATCAGGGCTCAAATTGACGACGGCCCGGTGGTACACACCCAGCGGCCGCACGATTCAGCGGGTGACGCGCACGGAGGCCGAGCAGGAGGCGCAGGTGGTGGCGGCGCAGCGGGGGCAGGACGTGAAGCCCGATTCGGCGGTGCTGTTCCACACGGACGCCGGGCGGCCCGTGTACGGCGGCGGCGGTATCCGGCCCGATCTGTATGTGGTGGCCGACACGTTTACGACCGCCGAGCGGGCGTTCATTCGGGCGTTGGGCGAGAAGATCCCGCTGTATCGCGACGCGCTCGCGACCTACGCGCTCGAGCTGAAGGAGGGGCAGCGGCTGCCGTCGCCGACCTTCACGGTGACCGACGGGATGGTGGACGAGATCGTACGCCGCATCCGCGCCAAGGGCGCCACCGTGCCGGATTCGGTCGTCGCGGGCGCGCGTACCCTCATCTCCCAGGAGCTGGCTTACGAGGCCACCCGCTACGTGTTCGGCCGGTCCGCGGAGTTCCGGCGCCGCATGGCGGACGACCAGCAGGTGCAGCGGGCGGTTGCCCTCGCATCAAAAGCCAAATCGCCGCAGGACCTGCTCGCGCTCGCGACCACACCGCCGCCGCCCCCGGCGCCGGTCCGCAATCGGTGACGAAACCGCCCCGCGCGATCGGGCTCATCGGCCCCGGTCGCGCGGGAGTAGGACTGGCCCTGGCGCTGGCCCAGTCGGGGGCGGGCTACACGGTGCGCCTGCACGGCCGCAAGAAGAAGAACCTGCCCACGCCGCTCACACTTACGGTCGGCGACGGCGACACGCCGCCACCGTGGCTCGCCGAGACGGACATCGTCATCCTCGCCGTCCGCGATGACGGCATCAAACCCCTCGCTGAGTCGCTGGCCAAGGCGCGCGCGATCGCCGAGCGCCACGTCGTCCTCCATCTCTCCGGCGTGCAGGGGCAGGAGGCGCTCGGCGCCCTCGTGAGCAGCCGGGCAGCCCTGGGTTCGCTCCATCCCCTCCAAACGATCGTCGAACCCGAACGCGCGCCGCTGCGGCTCAAAGGTGCGTGGGCCGCGGTCGAGGGCATGCCGCGCGCCGTCGAGACCGCGGAGCAGCTGGCCCAGGACATCGGGATGCGGCCGTTTCGGATCGCCACCAAGGCCAAGGCCATCTATCACGCCGGGGCTGTCTTCGCGTCGAACTATTTGGTGGTCGTGGAAGCGGTCGCCCAGCGGCTTCTACGGCATGCCGGGCTGTCCGACGCCGACGCGTGGGCCGCGCTGCGGCCACTCGTGGAAGGCACGATCGAGAACTTGAGTCGCGCCGAGCCAAAGAACGCACTCACCGGACCGGTGCTCCGCGGCGACACCGCAACGATCGTGCGCCATCTCGAGTCATTGGCGGTTGACGACGCGAAGCTGTACCGCGCATTGGGGCGCGCGGCGTTGGATCTGGCGCAGAAACGGGGGATGGACGAGGAGACGGCCGAGCGGGTCGCCGCGGCGTTGGCTACTGATCGACCACCCGTGATCCGGCCGGCGGCGAAAACCTGAACTCGCGGGACGGCACACCCCGGTTCACCGCGAGGTTCTGCAGTATGATCGTCCGGCGTTGCCCGGACGTCTCCACGATATCGATGCGGCGCACCAAGCCGTCTTTCCGGCCTATCCACACCACCGCTTCCGAGTAGGGCAGTTCGGGGGCAGGGGCGCGCGGCACCAACCCGATCACGTCCACCACTCCGTCGGGCAGCGAATCGGAGCGCTGGTAGCGCGCGGTGTAGCGTTCCCGCGGCCGTTCCACGAACTGACCGATGAGGTTGGGGCCCGTGGTTCCCGTACCGGGAATCGCCGTCCGGATCACCTGACCCGGCGTGGTGCTCGGCGTGTACAGCCACATGCGCCGTCCATCGGCTACGATGCGGTCGCCCTGGGGTTGCGTGAACCGCATCGCGAAATAATTGGGGCGGCTCTGGAACAGCTTGCCGCGCGTGGTGTCAGGCCCGCCGATGAGCGGGTTGTCCACGATCTGGACGAAGTCCGCGGAGAGGGTGCGGGCCGTCTGGTAGGCCTGGCTCGCCTTGTCGAGAATCGGCCAGGGATCCTGGACGGCGAGCAACAACAGCAGCAGCCCACTCAGCGTCATGCGCCGACGGCGGCCGGCTCCGCTACGCGCCGGCCGATAGCCTCCGCGATGATCCGCACTTCGCGCATCAGCTGCGCGAACTGGTCGGGGTAGAGCGACTGGGCGCCGTCGGAAAGCGCCTCTTCGGGGTTGGGATGCACCTCGACCATGATGCCGTCGGCGCCCGCGGCGACCGCGGCGCGTGCCATCGGGATCACCTTGTCGCGCAGCCCCGTGCCGTGCGACGGATCGGCGATGATCGGCAGGTGCGACAGCTTGTGCACGACCGGGATGACCGTGAGGTCGAAGAGATTCCGCGTGCTCGTGTCGAACCCCCGCACGCCGCGCTCGCACAAAATGACGTCGTGGTTGCCTTCGGCCAGCAGGTACTCCGCCGACAGGAGCAGCTCGGTGACCGTCGCGCTGATGCCGCGTTTCAGCAACACCGGCTTGCCGCAGCGGCCCGCCACTTTGAGCAGCGAGAAGTTTTGCATGTTGCGGGCGCCGATCTGCACGATGTCCGCCATTTCCGCGACCAGTCCCAGGCTCGTCTCGTCCATTGCCTCGGTGCAGATCAATAGTCCCGTCTCTTCGCGCGCCTTGGCCAGGAACTTGAGTCCCGGCTTGCCGAGCCCCTGAAACGAGTAAGGTGAGCTACGCGGCTTCCACGCGCCGCCCCGCAGAATCACGGCGCCCGCCTCCTTGACCAGCCGCGCCGCTTCCACGATCTGACGCTCGGTTTCCACGGAGCAGGGTCCGGCGATCGCCACGACGTCGGTGCCGCCCACCGCCACACCGCCGGGGAGGCGGACGATCGTGGGCTCGGCCTTCCACTCGCGGCTCACCTGTTTGTACGGCTTGGAAACGTGGAGGACTTCCTGGACGCCGGGCAGTCCTTCGAGGCGTGATGCGTCCACGCGGCCGTCGTTGCCGACCAGTCCTATGGCGGTGCGCTGCGCACCCGGCATGGGACGCGCCTGATAGCCCATCTCCTCGATGACGGAGACGACTTTCTGAACTTCGTCCCGTGTGGCCCCATGCCGCATCACGATGAGCACGCCTACGCTCTCCCATCCCCGATGGTGAACCGGTCTCCGTCATTGGCGGCGGTGACCGGACCCTTGAAGCGTTTCGCGGCGAGTTTCGCCGGGTCCGAAGTCTCTACCGGAGGATAGAAGTGCGTCAAGACTAGACGCTTCGCCCGGGCTTCCCGGGCCAGCTCGCCAGCCTGGTCGGGCGTCAGATGGATGTCCATCGCCCGGTCTTCGGGGAGCGAGCATTCGGCGAGTAGGAGGTCGCAGTCCGCCGCCCACCGGGCCAACTCGGAGCTGGGGCCGGTGTCGCCCGTGTACACGAGGCGGCCCTCGGGAGCGAGCAGGGAGAGCGCGACGCTTTCGGTTGTGTGGGGCACGGGGAACGTCTCGAGGCTCACGTCGGCGCTGAGCGGAAACGGCTCGCCCTCCCGCACGTCGAGAATGCCGATCGGGAACCCGGGGTCGAGGAGCCAGTCGCCATAGCCTTCCGCTAGCGTGCGCAGCAGCTGCACCACGCCCGGCGGGCCGAGAATGACGAGCGGCTCGCGGCGCGGCGGCTCCGTCGTGTACTTGAGCGCGTACACGAGCATCGGCAGCTCACCCCAGTGGTCGGGATGAAAGTGCGACAGGATGACGTGGCTCACCTGATGCCACGGCAGCCCGAACTCGGCGAGCCGGTGGAGCGAACCGGCGCCGCAGTCGAGCAGGACGCGCACGTCTCCTCGCGCGACCCAGTGACAAGGACACGTGCGGTGGGCGGAGGGAGCAACGGTGCCGGTGCCGACGGTGACGAGTTCCATGCTCACTTTCCCCGAAAGACGATGCGCTTGAAGACCACGATGCCGGGCGCCTTGAGCTTGGCGAGATACACGCCGCCGGGCAACAGGTGCCCATCATCGGCGTGGCCATCCCACATCAAGCGGGGGTCGCAGATGGGGCCGCCTGCCTGGCCGCGGCCGTAGCGCCCGGCCATAAGGATGGCTGGATAATCGGGTCCCGGCACGAACCGGCGCACGGGACTTCCCCGCAGGTCCAGAATACTCAGCTCGACAAGCCCGCCCGTCGCCAGATCGAACCACAGGCAGGTCGAATCGCGGTAGGCGGTGGGGAAGGGGTTGGGGAAGTTCTGGTACAAGAGGGTCGCGGTCGGAACTGCACCGTCCACCACGAGGAACGTTCCCTTGCTGCGTGCGAGGCTCGTATCGGCCCCGACGTGGGCGACGAGGAACCAGCGGTACGCCCTGTTTTGCTCGAGCGGTTGCGGGAGCCGAAAACTCGTTCCTGTCAGCCCCGCCACGCCGAATTCGTTCAAGTTGTCAGCGACCCGCTGCACGAAGAGATCGTAACTGAACGGCCCGGGGGGCGCCGCCACCGCAGGCGAGGTCCAGGTGAGTGTCGGCTGCACTGAATCCGTCACGACACCCGCCGGGTTGCTCAAGGACGTCAGCGTGGCCCAAGCAGGCACGATGATCGCGCCGACGAGCCCTGTGGTCGCCGTTTCGCCCGTGGCCGCGGTCGCATCCACTCGCCAAAAGAGGGGCAGCCCGGGCTTGAGCGAACGGCGGAGGTCGAACGTCTCGGCATTGAGCAATGTGTCCACGAGCGGCGCGGTGAGCGCGCTGTCGCGGGCGATGCGCAGCCGGAACGTGACCGGCGTGGCGGACGGCGGCACCGTCCCCACAGTCCACGAGAATGTCGGCGTGATCGAGGAGAGCGGCCCATCCGCCGGTACGGGGGCAACCGCTGTGACACCGCTCGGGAACACGGCGGCGACAGCGACGTCCGGCCTACCCCATCCGCGGATCGTGTCGGGCGCGGCACGGTTCGTCGCCGTGTTCTGGAATGCAGCCCGCAGCGGCATGGGCGCGAGCGTGGGATGAAGCTGCTTCACGAGGGCGGCAGCGGCGGCGAGCAGCGGCGTCGCGAACGACGTGCCATCCAGCCGGCGCACGACCCCGTTTCCCGTCACTGTGCACACCGCGACTCCCGGGGCCGTGAAGTCGGGCTTGATCCGCCCGTCCGCGGTCGGCCCGCGCGAGGAGAAGAACGCGATCGTGCCCAGGGAGTCTTCGGCGCCGACGGCGAGGACCGAGTGGCCGTCGGCCGGCGTCCAGATGGACCGCGACCCGGGCCCCGAATTGCCGGCCGCCGTGACGACCAGGATGCCGCGCTGGACCGCCATATCAGCCGCCACAGTGGTGACTGCCACGTCGCCGTTCAGCTGCGAGGGCGTGTAGCGGAAGCCGTTGTCGAAGATGAGATAGGCGAGGCTCGACGACACGATGTCCACGCCGATCGAGTCGGCCCACTGGAGGGCGGCGACGTAGTTGTCTTCCTCGACGCGCGTTTCGGTGCGGACGTCTTCGGTCTTGGCGAGCAGATAGCTCGCGCCGCGGGCGATGCCGCGGAGCCGGCCCGGCACGTCGCCGGCGAACAGCGACCAGACGGCCGTGCCGTGGAAATGCGCGTTGAAGGTCACGTCCGGTCCTGGCTCGTTCCGGACGATGCTGTCGTGAAAGACGAAGTCGCGCTGCGCTCTGACGGTGACGCCCGCAAAGGCGGGGTTCTGCGTGTCGAAGCCTGTGTCGAGTATGCCCACGCGAACGCCGGTGCCGTTCACGCCGCGGTCGGTGAGCGGCCGGAGATGGAGCTGGCGGTAGGGCATCTCGGACGGCCCGTATGCGGGATCGTCGCCGGGAGAAACGCCGCACGTATCGCCGGGTGCGGCGGGCGACGGTGCAGGAGCGGCCCGCTCGAGGTCGGGACGCACTCCCCCTACCCCGGTGGGGAGCCTGAAGCGCCCCAGCGGTTGGATTCGGAGCAAGTCCCGACTCTCTGCGAGGACGCGCAGCGCGGCGGTGGGGGCGTCCACGCTGACAGCGTGCAGCCAGCTGCTACGTACGCGCACGCGCGCGCCGAGCGCGGCGGCGCGATCCGCGACGTCGGCGAGCGACGCGGTGGCGCGTGCGAACAGCCAGACCGACAACGTGGTATCCTGGGCCCGCTGCCACACACGCGGCAATACCGGGGAAACAGCGGGCCGCTGCGCCGCGAGGCTTGTGGGGAACGCCAGCCACAGCAGTGCCGCGGCCCGGAAGGGCCGACCCACGGAGCTAGACCGTTTCCATCTGGCCGAGCCGCACGCCCACGATGGTGGATACGCCCGGCTCTTGCATCGTGACGCCGTACACCGCGTCGGCCGCCTGCATCGTGCGCGGGTTGTGGGTGATCACGATGAACTGGCTCTGGTCCTTGAACTCGGCGAGCAGCCGCACGTAGCGGCCGACGTTGGCGTCGTCGAGCGGCGCGTCTACCTCGTCGAGCAGGCAGAACGGACTCGGCTTGGCCAGGAAGATCGCGAACAAGAGCGACACCGCGACGAGCGTTCGTTCACCGGACGACAGCAAATGGATGCGCTGGGTGCGTTTGCCGCGCGGGGCGGCATGGATCTCGATCTCGCTCTCGAGCGGTTCGTCCTCATTGGCGAGGCGCACGTCGCATTCCCCACCGCCGAACAGCGTCTGGAACACAGTCCGAAAGTGTTCTCTGACTTTCGAAAAGGACTCCAGGAACAGAGTCTTGGCGGTCTGGTCGATCTCGCGCGCGGCCTGCTGGAGCGAGTTGCGCGCGGCAACGAGGTCGTCGCGCTGCGTCATGAGGAACTCGAGGCGCTTCGTTTCCTCGGCGTGCTCCTCGACCGCGAGGGCGTTGACGGGACCCACGGCGTCGATCGCGCCGCGGAGGCGGTCGTTCTCCTGTCGCAGCCACTCCAGGTCGCCCGCCACCTCGGGCGCGTCGGCGAGCAGCTGATCGAGAGGCTTGCGCCACTCCGTTTCCACCCGCTCGACGAGGCCGCGCTTGCGGCCTTCGATCTCCGTGCGCTCGAGCTGGAGGCGGTGTTCTTCCTCGCCGAGGGCCGCCAACGCCTTGCGCGCCTGATCGAGCGCGCCTTCTGCCTGCGCCAAGTCGGCGTCCGTCATCCCCACGTTGGCTTCAGCGTCCTTGGCGGCGGCCTCGAGCTCGACCAGCGCGAACCGTCGGTCCTGCAGCGCGTCCTCCCACCCGGCCCGCTGCGTCGTGAGCGCTGCGCTGTCGCGCTCGATGCGGGCGATTTCCTCGGCGCGCGCCGCGGCCTGCTGGCGCGATGCGCCGGCCTCCCCACTGGTGCGCGTGGCGCGCTCCGCGGCCGCCGCGAGGCGCGCCTCGACCTGGGCCGCCTCTACTTGCCAGCGCACCCGCTGCTCGCGCGCCGCCTCCTGCTGTGTCTCGAGATCGGCGAGGCCGGCGCGCTCGGCGCCGAGCTGGTCCGCCGCGCGCACGCGCTCGATCTCCCGCTCCTGCAGCTCCGCATGCAGGGCGCCGAGGCGCGTCTCGACTTCGGCGAGCCGGCGGGTGAGCCGCTCGACTTGCCCGGCGGCTTCCTCGGCCTGGCGGCGCGCGTGGATCACGCCGCGGTCGGCCTCGCCCTTCTCCGCGCCCGCCTCGAGCTCGACGTGCCGTGCCCGCTCGGCGCCTTGGCCGGCCGCGGCGAGCGCCGCCTCCGCCGTCGCCAGCTCCTTCACCGTCGCGTCCTCAGTGGCAAGTGCCCGGTCGCGCGCGGCCTCGGCCTCGCGCACTTCTTTCGCAAGCGTCTCGAGCTCGGCGCGCCGTTGCAATGGTCCTCCGCCGGCGGTCGCGGTGGTGCCGCTGTCCAGGAACACGGCGCCGTTGGCGCGGCGCAGTGCGCCGCCCTCGAGAACCTCGTGGCCGGCGAGCAGTGCGCGCACCCAGGCCGCCGCGGGGCCGTCCACCCGCAGCTCGTCCTTCAAGGGATGGCCGTCGGCCGCGAGCCGGGGACCGGGGACGCAGGGCAGCAGGACGAGGGGTCCGGGCTGGGTTTCCTCGTGCCACGCGCGGATTGCGTCGATGACGGAGGCGTCGCGCACCAGCACCGCGTGTAGCCACTCTCCGAGCAGCCGTTCGGCTAGCTCGGCGTCGCGGCGGCTGGTGCGGACGAAGTCAGCGAGCGGGCCGAGCACGCCATCGCGCCGAGCCTTGAGCAAGGCTTGCGCGGCGGGCGCGAGGCCCACGCGCTCACGGTCGAGCTCGGTGAGCGCGTCGCGTCGCGCCTCGAGCTGCGCCAGCGCCGCCTCGGTCTGCCGCCGGGCCGAGCGCGCGCTCATCTCCTGCTCCTGCAGCGCCGCGACGTGGCGCCGCGCGTGCTGCAGCGCTTCCACGGCGCGCACCGCGGCCTGCGCTTCGCGCGCGACCCGCTGCGCCGCGGCGCCAGCATCGCCCGCCGCTTCCTGTGCCGCTGCTTCGCGAGATTGGCGCTCACCGGCCGCGCGGGCTAGCTGGTCCCGCAGCTCGCCGCCTTCGCGCTCGAGCGCGGCCCGCTCGCCCTCGAGGGCGCGCGCGCTTTCGGCCCGGCGCTGCAGCGCTTCCTCGAGCTCGCGGACCGCCACGCGTTCCGCCGTCAGCCGGCCCCGAACATCGTCTTCATCGCCCGTGCGCGCGCCGAGCTCCTGCTGCACGGCGGCCAGGTCGCGCTCCGCCGCAGCGCGCTCCGCCTCGGCCGCCTCGTGCTCCCGGTCCGCTTGCGCCGCGCGCCGCTCCGCCTGCACGCGCTCCTCGGCGGCCGTTTGGCGCCGTTGGCCCGCGTTGCCCAAGCGCTCCGCCGCGAGCGCGAGATCACTCTCCAGCCGGCCGACCTCGAGTTTCGCGTCGCCGAGCCGCCGCTCCACTTCCGTCCGCCGCGCTTCCGCGGTATGGCGCGCCTGTACGCGTGCTTCCCGTTGGCGTTCGGCATCGCCCAGGCGGGCCCGCGCGGCGGGAAGGGCCTCGGCGAGCTCGCGGGCGCGGACGCCCAGGGATCCGAGCGCGAGATCGAAGTCCTCGATCTCTCGGCGCACCAGCGTCAAAGCGACGCCGAAGCGCTCTTCGACCATCTTGCCGTAACGCTCCGCGCGGCCGCGCTGGCGCGCGAGACTGCGCACCTGCGTCTGCACTTCGCTGATCAGGTCCTCGAGGCGGGCGAGATCCGCCGCCGTTTCCTCGAGCCGGCGCTCGGTGCTCTTCTTGCGGTCGCGATACAGCCCAATCCCCGCGGCTTCCTCGAACAACGCGCGCCGCTCTTCTGCCTTCTCGGAGAGCAGCGCTTCGATCATTCTCGCTTCCATGACGACGGCGGCGTCGGCGCCCAGGCCGGTCCCGCGCAGCAGGTCCTGGATGTCTCGCAACCGCACCGGCGACCGGTTGAGCAGGTACTCGCTCTGGCCCGAGCGCGACAGGCGCCTGGTCACGACGACTTCCTGGTACGCGATCGGGAGGCTGCCGTCGGCGTTGTCGAACACGAGCGACACTTCGGCGACGTTCACCGGCCGGCGCCCTGTCGAGCCCTGGAAGATCACGTCTTCCATTTTGCCGCCGCGCAGCAGCCGCGGCGACTGCTCCCCCAGCACCCAGCGGACGGCGTCGGAGATGTTCGATTTGCCGCAGCCGTTCGGACCGACGATGGCGGTCACGCCCTGATCAAAGGGCAGCTCCACCGTCCCCGCGAACGACTTGAACCCCGACAGCTCGAGCCGACTCAATCTCATGGTTTCCCCATGCGCGGGAGGAGGGTGGCGCGCACGCCGGCGCGCGCGAGTGCGGCTTCCGTAAAGGCGGCCTGCTCGGGCGTCTCGAAGGCTCCAATGATGATGCGGCCGCTCCACTGAACGGCGGGGAGGCCGTGGACGCGCAGCGAGTCGAGCGATGCACCCGCCGGTGTGCGGTAGGAAAATGGAGCGCGCAGCAGGTCACCGATGCCCTCGGCCGCCGCGCCGCGCCGCCACAGCTCCGCGCGGCCCTCAGCAGCGTCCGCCCGCGTCGCGTAGGACCCGGCCAGCACGCGATACCAGACGGGCCCGCCGTCACTCTGCGGCACCGGGGTCACGAGCCCGGGCACACCGGTCTCGGCCGCGAGGCGATCGGCGTGCGCGAGCGCTTTGTCAAGCGAGGCATACGCCGCGAGCTGGATGGTCCACCCGAGCGTGTCGAGACGGGCGGCAGGGAGGGCAGCGGCAGTCTCACGCCCGGAAGGGAGCAGCGGAGCTCGCAATGCCCAGCCGCTCACCGTGCCCCCCGCCAGCACGAGAACAACTGCCGCCGCGCGCAGCCCACGCCGGGGACGCGCGACGATCGGGGCCGAAAGGGGCAGGAGGGGAGGCGATTCTCTGTGGCTCGACGGCATCCAGCGGTCGCGCGCCACGCCAAGCAACGGCGTGCCGCGCTCCAGCGCCGCCGCCACATCGGCGCCGGCCGCCGACGCGGGATCGAGCCCTTCGGGAGCGAGCACGATCGCGCCGTCCGCGACCGCGGACAGCTGTGCGAGACCCGCCGGCGATACGAATACGAGGAGCAATGCCCCCTCGGACCTGAACCCAGCCTGCAGCTTCCGCCACCGTGGCTGCGCGTACAGATCCGCGGCCCCCGCTGTGTCCGAGCCGGCCGGAATGAAGAAGACGCCATTCACTTCGTGAGCGGCCTTCGTCAGGGACACGCCGTACTCGAAGGCGTCCACGATGCCATCGATCGTCGGCAGGCCCACGATCTCGTGCAGCCCGGGCTGTTCGAGATGCAGGTCCACGAGCGCTACCCGCCGTCCTTCGCGCGCCGCAATCCGCGCGATGTCCCACGCCGCTTTAGCGGCCCAAGGGAGATCCGCGGTGACCGGCATCAGCGCAATCAGCGCCTGCCCCTCGACGAGCGGAGGGACCAGATGGCCGAGCCGCGAGAGCGGCAACTGGCGGAACGTGGTCACTGACCCGGTTGGTAGATCCAGAAGGGGCGGCCCAGCCGGCGGCCGATGGCCTCCGCCTGGGCGCGCGTCGCGTATGGGCCCAACACGACGCGGTACCCGTCGTCGGGCTGCTGCGGCGGGAGCACGCGCGCGGCGAGCCCCGCGCGCGTGAGATCTTCGGCCAGACGACCGGACCAGTCCGGGTTCTGCGACGTGGATACCTGGACGTACAGCGGGCCTTCCGCCCCGACGCTGTCAGCCGCCGCCGCGGTGGTCACGCTGCTCGCGGGACTGCCGCGGGGTAGCCAGGACGACAGCACCCACAGATCACCGGCGCTGCGCTCGACCCGGCCCATTTCCGTGAGGGAGTCGGGCCGCACCGCGACGACGTCGTTGCCGCGGCGGTAGACCAGCATGCCGTCTGGGGAAATCGCCGGGAGGTCGGGGTGCCACGCCGTTGGGACCGCGCCCGTGTGGCGCTTGATCGGCAAATCCACGATCCACGCCGAGTCACCCACGGTCGGGCGCGCGAGTAGCCAGCGGCCGAGTGGATCGAGGCGCAGGGCCGCCGCCGGGCCGGGAAGCGCCACGCCGTCGAGCTCGCGGCGCTCATAGCGGTCGATGACCGCCAGCCCGGGGACGTTGCGGCGCGCGATGTAAATGCGGTGGCCCGACGGCGAGAAGGCGAGCGCGCGCGGCTGGTCGGGGAGCCGGACGAACGCCGGCTCGCGGCGGCCGATCGGGTCGTATAGCGCGACACCGGAGTCGCTGGCAACGGCAACAAGATCGCCCCAACGCGTCGCTGCGACGTCACCGCCCGCGGCAATCGGACGCACGGCCGGGGGCTGATCGGCGGCAGCGGTGAATAGCCGCGGCGGATCCTGGGGAAGCACGCCGACGAGACGCTGATCGGTCGAGCCGAAGAGATCGCGCGGCACGCCCGTCAGCGGTTGTGGCCACGCGAACCGCGTGCGCCGCGACAAAGAAATCACGCGCCGCTGGCCGTCCACGGCGTACAGCGTGCCGTCCGGTCCCAGCGCCGCTTGCACGATGCCCGTCGCTACCGTGTCGACGCGGCCGCTCCCGAGGTCGACCGCGAGGAGCTCATGCTTCGCTGTGGCCACGAACAAGAATTCCGATTCCGGATCGACCCCCACCACCCGTTCGACCGCCGGTAGCTTCCCCCTGAGCACCCCCGTGATCTCGGTGAGCCGGGGCAGACGGTAGAGCTGGGGCACGCCCCCCTTGGCCGGGAGGCGAATGGCGACCCCCGGGGCCCGGGCGAGCGTTTGTAGCTTAACCTGTTGTGTACCTTGAGATTGCGGCGATGCGGCGGCAGGCGCTTGGGATCCGCAGCCCCAAAGCGTTACGCCGCAGAAGAGAAGGAGTCGGGAGATAGGCAAGTGGCCTCGCCGGACAAAATAGACAACCGGCGAGGCCATTGCAAGTGTTTTAGTGAAGCGGAGTTAGAACGTCGGGCCGAGACTCACGGTCCAGTAGCTCTTCTTGTGGGCGCGGTCGAGCGGCTTGGTGTAGTCGAGCCGCAGGATCAACAGGCCGAACACATTGGCCCGGATGGAGCCGCCCCAGCTGCGCAGCGGGACGCGTACGAGCAACGGGTTGTCACCCGCGTTTCGATGCCATTGGACCTTGCTGGCATCATCCCACGCCAGGCCGGCGTCGAAGAAGAACGCGCCCTCGATCGGCGGGAAGCCGACCGGAAGGAAGCCCAGCACGAGGCTGCGGGCGAGCGGGAAGCGTAGCTCCACGTTTCCTACGGCGATCTTCGAGCCGATCAGCTGATCGAGCTCGGCGCAGCCGGTGCGTGAGCCCAACCCGGGGTCCGCGATGCACTCGTTGGTGCGGAACGAACCGGCTGTGTAACCGCGAATCAGCTCGGTATTCCCGACGAAGATCGGGAAGCGATCGGCGTCGCGACCAAAGCGTCCGAACATCAGGCCGCGGAACGCCAGGGTGAACGGGCGGAAAAAGATGTAGCGCCGGTAATCCGCTAGGCCGGCCGTGAACTGCCAGGTGCCGAAAGCGGGGGAGACCTGGAACCGGGAGCGTGACCCCGCGAACGGACCCACATACCCGAACAGGCTGTTGTCGTGCACGTGGGAAAGCGACGGCTGCAGGAAGGTCACCGACGGGCCGGTCACCGTCTGGTAGCGCTGGCCGAGGAAGATGCCGGTTTGCGCATCGAACCCTGTCTGCAGCTCGAGCGTGGCGTCATCGATGTTGACAAAGTGCGCGCCCAACTCGAAGCGGCTGAAGCGGCTCAAGGGATAGGACGACTCTGCGAACACGTCCCGGATCACGAAGCGGCGGATTCTCGACGTGAACACGTCGACGCTGTCCGGGTTGCCAGGGTCGCCCTGACGCTCCCAGCTGGAGCCGCCATAGAAGTAGAGGGGCTCCTGCGACAAACCGGCGGCCCAGTTCAAGCGGCGCGACTGATTGACATATACGCCCAGGAACTGGGCCTCATTGATGCGGCCGTTTATCGAACCCGACAATACGATCGTGTGGTTGCCGAGGATGTCCGACAGTGCGATCGCGGTGCCGCCGAAGAAGCCCCGGCCAAAATTGTCGCGCTGGTACCCGATGGTCGGACGCGCTACGTAGTCGGCGGTGAAGCGCACTTTGTACGGCTTGAACGTGAACTCGGTCGTGTCGGGAAGCGCGAGCGTCGCCGAGTCGAGCAGCGCGCGCACGGTCACCGGAGCCGGCGCCGAGATCGATTCCGCGGGCTGGGGCTGTGCCGAGGGACGGAAACTGCCTCCCGCGCGGTAGATCGAGGACGATTCGCCGGGCCGAGCCGGTGCCGAGGCCATCGCCGGCGCGACCGCAGCAGTGGTGCGGAGGACGGTGTCGCGCCCGGCCCCGAGCAGGAGGGTCACCAGGGGCGTCGGCGCGCCCCGGTAGGGGCCCCGGCGCAGCGACCGCGGATTCTCTACCGAGTACACGCTGTACCAGCCGTCCTCGTAATAGACGAATGCCATCCGGTCCGCCTGCGGTGCCCAGGACAGGACGGGCGAGAGCGGCGTGATCCCCTGGACGCCCGTGTACAGATTGGTGAGCTGATAGATCGCGCCGTCGGCAAGGTCGTACAGGAAGACGTTGCTCATGCCCGTCCGGTCGGAGACGAACGCGATTGAGCGGCCGTCAGGCGCCCACGCCGGATCGATGTTCTTGCCGGCTTCCATGTTGCCGAGCATCTCGATGGTGCCCGCATCGAGATGGTACAGCGCGATCCGCAGGTTGCCGAAGCGCAGCAGGTCGAAGTCTGTCTCGCCGCCGCGGTCGGTGACGAAGGCGATCGTCTTGCCGTCGGGCGACCAGGCCGGGTGCAGATCGGCGTACTTGTCCGACGTCAGCCGCCGCAGCCCGGTGCCGTCCCGGTTCACGATGAAGAGATCGGAGAGCCCGCCGTCGAAGCCCGTGAAGACGAGCTGCCGCCCGTCCGGCGACCAGCGCGGGGTCTGGAGTCCGCTCAGCGACACCTTGATGCGGCGATCCTCGCGGCCGCGCTTGACGTCGAGGATCACGAGATCGTCGCGGTCCTTGCGTTTCGCCGCGATGGCAAAGAAGCGTCCGTCGGGCGAGAACGAGCCCGCGGAGTTGATGAACCGCAGGCTCTCGTAGTTGTTGTTGAGCGTCGATTTCACGAGCCGCCGCTTGACGCGGCCGCTCTCGGCGTCGGCGAGCCAGAGGTCGACGAAGAAGCCGCCCTGGTCACCGAAGAACGCGATCTCGCGGCCGTCCGGCGTCAGCGCCGGGGCCAGGAAGATGCGCCCCTTCGTGCGCCGCCGCGTCAGGGTCGGTTGAGCGATGCGCCGGGCACGGTAATGGTCACCCAGCTGCGGCAGGAACGTCGTCTGCACCGCGTCGCGCCAATCCTCGGACAGGTCGTCCAGCGAGCGTCCGAGGGCGCGCTTGAAGGCCGCCTCGATGCTCGAGCTCGCCGACGCCTGGAGGATCTCGCCGATGACTTCGTCGCCCCACTTCTCGCCGATGTAGGCCCACAGGGCATGGCCGTAGCGGTACGGGAAGATGTTCGGGTTGTACGTCATCTCCTCGATCGAGGGCAGATGACCCTCGAGCGCCGCGTCGCGCAGCCACATGGCCGTCTCGGGGTCGATGGGGCCGCGTGACAGGTACTCCGCCATTCCCTCCATGAACCACAGCGGCGGATTGACGCTGACCAGCGTTTGCACGCCGGCGCCGGGGCGGCCGCGGCTGAACACGTCGAACTGGAACTGGTGCACCATTTCGTGCTGCAGCACGTGCTCAAGCTCGGCGTACGAGCCGGTGAACGGCAGGACCATCCGGTGCTTGAAAAACTCGGTGACGCCGCCCAATCCCTCGCCCGAGGCGTCGACGACGTTCGTCTGCTGGAAGTCGGATTGGGAGGCGTAGAGAATGATCGGCTTGCGGCTCTGGAACTGATGGTGGAGGATCCGCGACAGCCGGGCATAGGCCCGCTCTGCCATGCGCGCCGCATCGAGAGCGCCGGCGCGTTCTTCCGGGTAGTAGTAAAGCTCGAAGTGCTCGGTTTGGATGGTTTTGAAGTTGAAGTTGCGGTACTGGACCTTGTTCTGCCCGAAGTACTGCGCCGCGAGCGGGCCCGCGCCCATCGTCATGAACGCCAGAATCATCACGAACCGATTCGTGGTGCGTCGCATCGCCTATCCTTTCGTGCCTGTCCCGCCGGCATCGCCCGCCGCAACCACGGGGGCGTCGCCCCACAGCCGCTCGAGCTGGTAGAAATCGCGCAGCTCCGGATGAAACACGTGCACCACGAAATCCACGTAGTCGAGCAACACCCAGCGTCCTTGCGCCAACCCTTCGACGTGATGCGGTTCAACGCCGGCCGGCGCCAGCGCCGCCACCAGATGGTCCGCCATACCCCGGACGTGCGCGTCCGAGGTCCCCGACACGATCACGAAATAGTCAGTCGCCGCGCACAACCCGCGGAGATCGAGGACCACCAGATCCGCTGCTTTGCGGTCCGCCAACGCCTCGATGACGAGCTGGAGCGCAGCGGTGGCGCTCGGCGGCCCTCCCGTCGCCCGGCTAGTCATAGCGTGCGCGTCCCGCGTTTGTTCCGCCTGCCGCCACGCCGGCCGTTACTCCTTGACGACCGTGATCAGCACTTCGGGCCGGACCGCGGGGTGGATCTTGATGCCGACGCGGAATTCGCCGAGCTCGCGGATCGGCTCGGGCAGATCGATCTTGCGCTTGTCCACGTGGAGCCCCAGCTCCTCGAGCTTGCGCTGGATGTCACTCGCCGTCACCGAGCCGTACAACTTGTCCTCCTCGCCCACCTTCACGGGGAACGTGAGCTGGACATCGGCGAGGCGGGCGGCTTCCGTCTCGGCGGCCGTCTTCTCGGCGGCCTGCTGCTTGGCGAGCCGCTCGCCCTCGTAGGCGATTTTCTTCTTGTTGGCATCGGTGGCCGGGTAGGCGAGCCCTTTCGGCAGGAGATAGTTGCGGGCGTACCCATCCTTGACCTTGACGACTTCCCCGATCTTGCCGAGGTGCTGCACGTCGGCGCGCAGAATGATTTCCATCGCCATCCTCAGGTTGCGTTGGACCGGCGGGCCGCGAGGCGGCGCCGATATTGGTACCACGTATCAGTGATCCCGAGCGTGCAGAGCCCGGGCAGAACGAACAGCATCGGCACGGCGAGCGCCGCCGCAGCGCCCGCGGCGATCGCGAGCGCAGTCGCGGAAACCCCAAACGCTTCGGCGAACACGGCGACGATGGCCGCGCCGCGCAGCACATACAGCGTGCCCGCGACCAGGCCGAGATTCGTGCCCGCGACCTGCAGGGCGCCCGACACGGGTAGAATCAGCACGCCGAGCCAGGCGACCATGCCCCACACCCACGCGTCGCCGATGCGGAAGTCCCTGAACCGGGTGAGCGGCGCGCCCAGCGCCGGCGACGTCAGGCGCAGATGCAGCTGCCACGCCAACGCGAGTCCCGCGAGCGTTTGCAGCGCCAGCATGCCCGGCCAGGTGACGCTCACGAACCGCACGACCGGTTCGTAGACGCGGAATGCATCGGGGGCGCGCTCGACGATGAAGCGCATCGTGAGCCCCGCTTGCCGCGTGGCTTCCCACGCCAGCGTGGCCCACCCTTCTGTCCCCCACATGTGTCGCCCCCACACGATCTGAATCAGGAGAGCGGTGGCGACTCCAGCCACTGCCATCGCGCGCAGCGCTTGGCGTAGAAATGGGGCGGGACGGAGCAGCACTCCCGCCACGAACGCCGCGGTCACCAGCACGATATAGGCGCTCGTGACCGCGGCGAGCCGGCTGCCACTGCCGCCACCCACCAGGAGTAGCGCGACGCTCGCCGCGCCGATGAGCCCGGCAAGCGGCAGCGACCGTCCGCGCCGGTCCGGCGCCGCGACCAGCAGCGCCGCACAGGGCAGCCCGACGAGACTCGGATGTGCCCACAAGGCGAACGCGATCAGCGCGACGACCAGACGCCACCGCGAAGCTGGTGCGGGAGCGGCAGGGGCGGGGGGACCGTCGGATCCGAGCACCTAGGCGGTGTGACCCTTGATATAAGGAATCAGCGCCAGCTGGCGTGCCCGCTTGATCGCCGTGGCGAGCTGCCGCTGGTGCCGCGCGCACATGCCCGACAGCCGGCTCGGCAAGATTTTTCCGCGCTCCGTGAGGAAGCGACCGAGGGTCCGGTCGTCCTTGTAATCGAGCACGCGCGCGCCGGACTCGCACACAGGACAGGTCTTGGCTGGGCGTCTCACGCTTCTTCCTCCTCGATCTCTTCTATTTCTTCAGGGGCGACGGCCGCCGCCACTTCCACGGGCTTGGGCTGTTCGCGCGCGGCCTGGACGACGAGGTAGCGCAGCACGCTCTCGTCGAGCTTCACGGCGCGCTCGTATTCGGGCAACAGCTCGCCCGCCGACTCGAACTGGGCCACGACGTAGTAGCCCGTGTCCTTCTTCTTGATCTTGTACGTCATGGTGCGCTTGCCCCAATGCGACACGTTGGTCACCGTGCCTTTGCCGTCCTTGGTCAGGAGGCCATGGAAGCGCGTGAGCTTTTCGTTGATTGCGGGTTCGTCCAGCGCACTGTCAAAGATGTAGACCGTCTCGTACCGACGAGTCATGCCACCTCCCTTTGGTCATAGACGACCCAGCGCAGGTGGGCGCCGAGTAGGGGATATGTGAGAGCCAAACATAAACTGCGTGGGAGGGCGTGGGAAGGCGTGGACAAAAAGCGTGCTTGACGATGGTAAGGCCGCGGTGGATCGTGAAGGAATGAAAACTGGCACCCTTCTCATTCTATTGCTCGTCGCCGGCGCTGCCACCGGCGCCGCGCAGGCCCGCCCGGCGCCTCGGACCCCGACCGTGGCGCAAGCGCGGGCGTTCATGGCGCGCGCGGAGTCGGTGCTGTACGACCTGAGCGTCAAGGGGTCACGGGCGGATTGGGTCGCCAACACCTACATCACGTTCGACACTGAGGAGCTGACCGCCCAGGCGCAGGAGGCCTACGGCAACGCCACGCGCGACTTCGCCATGGAGGCGCGGCGCTACGAGCGGCTGCGGCTGCCCGTAGACCTCAAGCGCAAGTTCCTGCTGCTCAAGCTGTCGCTCCCGGCGCCACCCCCGCCCGACGCACGCGAGGCCGCCGAGCTGACCAGGCTGACCACCAGCATGCAGGCGGACTACGGACGGGGGACGTACTGCCGGACGCCCGACCATTGTCTCCAGATCAGCGAGATCGAGCACATCCTGGCGACGAGCCGCGATCCAAGCGAGCTCCTGGACGTCTGGCAGGGCTGGCACCGGATTTCGCCGGGGATGCGCGATCGTTATACGCGGTTCGTGACGCTCGCCAACGCCGGAGCGCGGGGCCTCGGCTTTCAGGACGCCGGCGCCATGTGGCGCGCCGGGTACGACATGCCGGCCGACGCGTTCGTCGCCGAGGTCGACCGGCTGTGGGAGCAGCTCAAGCCGCTCTATCTACAGTTGCACGCGTACGTGCGCGCGCGACTCGTCGAGAAGTACGGCGCGGGCGTCGTGCCGCCGAGCGGCATGATCCCGTCCCACCTGTTTGGCAACCTGTGGGCGCAGAATTGGGGAAACATCTATGACATCGTGGCTCCCGCCGCCGTGCCGGCTAGCGTGGACGTCACGGCGTTGCTCCGGGCGCACCAGGTAGACGAGCGGAGGATGGTTCGCTACGGCGAGCGGTTCTACACCTCGCTCGGCTTCGATTCTCTGCCCGCGACGTTCTGGGAGCGGTCGCAGTTTACGAAACCCCGGGATCGCGACGTGGTGTGCCACGCGAGTGCCTGGGACTTGGACGGCAAAGACGACGTGCGCATCAAGATGTGCACACAGGTGACGGGAGAAGACCTCATCACCATTCACCACGAGCTCGGGCACAATTTCTACCAGCGCGCCTACAAGGCCCAGCCGTATCTATTCCAGAGTGGCGCCAACGACGGCTTCCACGAGGCGATCGGCGACGCGATCGCGCTGTCGGTGACGCCCGCGTATCTGCAGCGCATCGGTCTGCTCGACACCCTGCCGAGCGCCGCGAGCGACACGGCCATGCTGCTGCGCACCGCGCTCGACAAGATCGCGTTTCTGCCGTTCGCGCTCGCGCTGGATCACTGGCGCTGGGGCGTCTTCGCGGGCGAGATCACGCCCGATCGGTACAACGCCGCATGGTGGGACCTGAAGCACCGCTATCAAGGCGTCGCCGAACCGATGGCGCGCTCGGAGCGCGACTTCGATCCCGGCGCCAAGTATCACGTCGCGGCGAACGTGCCGTATATCCGCTACTTCCTCGCCTACGTGCTGGAATTCCAATTCCATCGGTCCTTGTGCCGGGCGGCCGGGTGGACGGGCCCGCTGTACCGCTGCTCGGTGTACGGCAACGCCGCGGCGGGGCGGCAACTCGCCGCCATGCTCGAGGCGGGGGCGAGCCGGCCGTGGCAGGACATTCTCGCCGAGGCGACCGGGGAGCGGCAGATGGACGCGACCGCGATGGTGGATTATTTCCAGCCGCTCGTCGCGTGGCTCGAGCGCCAGAACCAGGGGAAACCGGTGGGGTGGTGAGCAGTCCTAGACGTTGAACCGGAACAGCAGGATGTCGCCGTCCTTGACGACGTAGTCGCGCCCCTCGCTGCGCACCAGGCCCTGCTCGCGCGCCACCTTGTACGACCCGGCCTTGATGAACTCGTCGAACCCCACGGTCTCGGCCCGGATGAAGCCGCGCTGAAAATCGGAGTGGATCTCGCCGGCGGCGTCGTACGCGGTGTCGCCGCGATGCATCGTCCAGGCCCGCACTTCGTTCTCGCCGACGGTGAAAAATGTCTGTAATCCCAATAGTCGGTAGCCGGCGTGGATCAGGCGATCGAGCCCCGGCTCCCCCACGCCGGCGCTCGCCAGGAACTCCCGCCGTTCCTCGCCCGCCAGCTCGCCGAGCTCCGCCTCGAACTTCGCGGAGAACGGAACGATCTCGGCCTCTTCATGATGGCTCTGGACGGCCGCGCGCAGCTTCTCGATCCATTTGCCGCCGCCGCCCGCGAGGTCCTCCTCGTTGACGTTGGCGGCGTAGAGAATCGGCTTGGCGGTGAGCAGGCCCAGCTGGCGGAGGAATTTCACGGCATCGGCGCCCTCGCCGGCCTCGCGCGCACCGCGTCCGGCATTCAGCTCCGCCACCACGCGCTCGAGCAGCACCAACTCGGCTTGCGCTTCCTTGTCGCCGGCGCGCGCCGACTTGCGCGCCTTGTCGAGCCGGCGCTCCACGATCGCGAGATCGGCGAGGGCGAGCTCGCTCGTGATCACATCGTGGTCCCGTACCGGATCCACGGGCCCCATCACGTGAACGACGTCGGGATCCTCGAAGCAGCGGATCACGTGTACCACCGCGTCCACTTCGCGGATGTGCGACAGGAACTGGTTGCCGAGTCCCTCACCCTGCGACGCGCCCTTCACGAGCCCCGCGATATCCACGAACTCGACGACGGCCGGGATCTTCTTCTTTGGCTTAGATCGG